>ERZ773077.577-NODE-577-length-27565-cov-7.314540_pt1 | contig 27565 bp, 24 predicted proteins | sample MGYA00580612_ERZ773077 | MGnify/ENA primary metagenome ERZ773077 (study PRJEB29015, sample SAMEA2737971) | human oral metagenome | biome: human oral; feature: human-associated habitat; material: dental | place: China | collected 2021 ...
CGGGGCTGCACCAGAACTGGAACCGGGACTATGCGCCGGGCATTGGCAGGTATGTACAGGCGGATCCGATTGGACTGGCGGGGGGCATAAACGTCTATGGGTATGCTTATGGAAACCCGGTGGCGTTCTATGACCCGTCGGGAGAATTTGTGCCACTAATTACTATACTTTTACGTGGAACAATCGGTGGACTTATTAATATGGGAACCATATGGGCACTTAATGGAATACACGGAGTTAGACCTTGTTCTAGCTATAAAATGGCATTTTTAAATGGTTTTGTGGTCGGTATTATTGGTGGAGTCTTTGGAGCAGCTGTTACGGATTTATTAAATCAAACTGGATTCTCTATTTCCAATCTCAGAAAAGTTGATTGGATATCGGTTGCGGTAACCGTTGTTGGTGGAAAACTTGTTGATAAGGCTATAGAGTTTGCAGTAGGAACTGATATGGCCAGTAAAGGTGTCAGTCTCAGATCTGAACATACAAACTTAATTGAAGGCATAGTGGGTACGCCCGTAGGGTATGCTGCTGGAATTTTTTCTGGCTCCGCTTATAATAGCTATATGATATTAAATCAATCTTCATCTGATACTTGTTTTTGCGCCAATGGAGATAAGTAATATGCGGCAGATAAAAGCCATTATAAAACCAAAAGCGGTGGTTGTCTTTTTTCTGGTGATGGGGATGCTGATCATCCTGTTTTTAATAGTGAGTGACGGCTGTTTGTGCGCGATAAGCCCCAACTTTTTCAATAGAATCATGAAGGGGGAGATTATTTTTGAAGATGGTATATTATTAGTTATATTTTCATTTATTGCGGTGGCTGTTTTATTTCAAGAAGAATTTGTTGTATATGAAAATGGAATATTGATGAAAACGAATATTTTCGATAAGGGTAAATTCTTTGACGAATTCATTCTGAAAGATGATGGTTTGTTCGTCGAGGTGATGCTAAATAACCGGCGCTATAGGTTTGATAAAGCGTATTACATTATTTGGTATGCTGGAAAATAGTTAAAGGATATCCGCATGCGGGAGAAAATAAATTTTGCAGCCAGGCGGCGAAAGGGCGGGTAAGTCTATAGTATTCCTGTCAGTGGTTGATGGAGCTGTTTGCCATGATTACTTTTTTTACTCCTGATGAAATATATCTCAATCTCGATTGTGTCATGCCGACAGATGAAGAAATCGGGCTGTCTTTTATCAGGAAAATTCATGACGATAACATTTATTGTGAAATATATGAAATGAAGAGGAAATATATCTTTGGCAAATTTGTTATCAGAAAAATGGAGGCCGCAAAAGATATTCGTCGCCTGGCCATAAAAGCTGTCAGAAGCGAGTCTATATTGTTTGCACTCGATTGCTCGTGTCAAAACCTTATTGATTTCTTTGCAAGACAAGGATACAAATGGAAAAAAGAGGAGACGAATGACGATATGCTTGATGGCGGAATGATATTCAGGAATTTTATTAATGACAAGTGCAGGCAATTGAATGTGGTCATATTTTCGCACGATGCAGAATACGTGTTTTTATATGAAAAGACGCATGACAGGTTTTTATGAGTTTTCGCGTTTTGGGTGGTAGCGATGATTTCAGGCATAACCGGATATCTTCTGACACTAACACAAATAAGTATTTTGTATCGTTTCCTGCTATCTTGTATTTAATATCAAAGAAATAGCATTTGGCTTGTTGTAGGGAGCTGCTTCCCATGCCAGCCATTCAGGACCAAATAGATCAGCGCTTCTCTCGGCCGCGCCAGCCAGGCCGAAGGCCATTGCCACTTTCTTGTCTGGCCAATCCACGCCGCCTCATGCAGTCTGCCCAAGAGGAGCGTCTTTCTGTAGTCGTCTATTCGCTCCTCATTCAATAGCATGACGTCCTAGTGGAACGTGCGCGAAGGCCGTTTTCAGCCCCTTCAAATTTGCTCCTGACTTTGATGCGGCAACGCCTCATCCCGCCACAGCCAGCCTCTGCCCGTCACGAATACCCAATGAAGCCCCTCATGCCCTGCAAGGTTTTAGCCGCCTCCGCCAAAGTTTTGCTCCACTATCAGCGTCCGTACTGACCTTGGCCCTGTCCTTGTTGCTGCTGCCGGTGCAAGCGCAGCAAAGCGGCGGGCGGCACGTTTGTCAGGGCTTGTTTGCGATCTTCAAACGGTTTGCAGGCGCGAAAAACGCCGATTCGCGCGCTCTTGAGCGTTGCAAATCCTCGCCGGGCAGCCATTGGGCCGCAAGACCCGTTTGCGGTTTGCGCCTTGTTGCCCAGCCCGAACTGCGCGCTTTTGCTCCTCATGGCCAGAGAGCCAACAGGCCCTCAGCGCTGGCGGTACATGCTGCCGGCGCGGCGCGTTTGGCCGCTGGCGGCTTGCAGGCGGGCAAGGGAGTGGCTGGCGTGGGCGTGGGTAATGGCCAGGCCGAGCGCGTCGGCGGCGTCTTGCCGGGGGGCAGCGGGCAGGGCGAGCAGGCGGCGCACCATTTCCTGCACTTGCGCTTTGGCCGCGCGGCCGTGGCCTGCCACGGTCTGCTTCATTTGCAGGGCGGTGTATTCGGTGACGGGCAGGTTTTGCGCGACCAGCGCCGTCACGCAGGCGCCGCGCGCCTGGCCGAGCAGCAAGGTGGCCTGGGGATTGACGTTGACGAAGACGATTTCGACCACGGCCACGTCTGGGGCGTAGCGGCGGCAGATTTCGCCTATGCCGTCATACAGGAGCTTGAGCCGCGCGGGCAGGCTGCCCTGGGGCGCGTCTGCGGTCTGGATGACGCCGCTGGCCACGTAGGCGAGCTGGCCGCCGGCTGCATCCAGCACGCCGAAGCCGGTGGTGCGCAGGCCGGGGTCGATGCCGAGGATTCGCATGGTGAGCTGTGGCGCAAGGCGGCTGGGGCGCTACATGGACAGGAGCAAATATGAAGGGGGCAAAATGCCTGCCTGCGCAGTTTCCACTAGGACCTCATGCTATGGTTAGAGGAGCAAATTTAGAGGGTCAAACCTTAACCGGCCAGCAGGCCTTGCGAGCTGGCGCGCTGCACGCCGGCGGCGTTCATGTCGGCCCAGGCGCGGGCCAGCGAGCCGTTCAGGTCGATGGCGCGGCAGGCGTCTTCCACCACGGTGACGGCAAAGCCGGCGGCGCGGGCGTCCAGCGCGCTCCAGGCCACGCAGTAGTCGGTGGCCAGGCCGCACAGGTAAAGGTGGCGAATGCCGCGCGCGTGCAGCCAGGCGGCCAGGCCGGTGGTGGCGGCGCGGTCGGCTTCGGTGAAGGCGGAGTAGCTGTCCACTTGCGGGCGGCAGCCTTTGCGCAGGATGAGCTGCGCCTGCGGCACGTGCAGCTGCGGGTGCAGCGCCGCGTCAGGCGTGCCCTGCACGCAGTGCGTGGGCCAGAGCACCTGGGGGCCGTAGGGCAGCTCGATGACGTCAAAAGGCTGGCGGCCCGGATGGTTGGCGGCGAATGAAACGTGGCTGGCGGGGTGCCAGTCTTGCGTGAGCACGGCGTTTTCAAACAGGGGCGCCATGCGGTTGATGACGGGCACGATGGCGTCGCCCTGCGCCACGGGCAGGCCGCCGCCGGGCATGAAGCCGTTTTGGGCGTCGATGACGAGCAGGGCGCAGTCGCTGGAAAGTGGCATGGCTTTCGAGATGGAAAAAAGGCACAAGAAAAGCGGCCCGGGTGGCATCAGCGGCCCGGGCCAGGGCGGGTGCGTTCAGCTCAGGAAGCGGACGAACGATTGCACCGGCTCGCGCGCGGTGTGCAGGGCATTGACCGGGTCGGACTCATCGGCCCAGCCCAGGGCCAGGGCGCCCACGATCATTTCGTTTTCGCCCGCGCCGATGTGGGGCATGATGATGCTGTCAAAGCGGTTCCAGGCCGCTTGCGGGCAGGTATGCAGGCCGCGCGCGCGGGCGGCGAGCATCACGCTTTGCAAAAAGCAGCCGTAATCCAGCAGGCTGCCCCGGCCCATGATGCGGTCGATGGTGAAGAACATGCCCACGGGCGCATCAAAAAAGCGGAAATTGCGCTGCTGCTGGGCGTGCATCTTGTCTTTTTCGCCCTTGCCGATGCCCAGCAGGCCATACATGTCCAGGCCCACGGCGCGGCGGCGCGACAGGTACGGCTCCACCCACTTGGCGGGGTAGTAGTCATACGGCTCCGGGTAGCGGGCTTCCAGCTCGGGGTTGTCTCGCAGCTGGTCGTGCGCTGCGCAGACTTTGTCCACCAGCGCGTCACGCGCGGCGCCTTGCAGCACGTACACCTTCCAGGGCTGGGTGTTGGTGCCTGAGGGCGCGCGGCTGGCCACGCGCAGAATGTCTTGCAGCATGGCCTGCGGCACGGGCCGGGGCAAGAAGGCGCGGGCGGAAAAGCGGCTTTCAATGGCGGCGTCCACGCTGGCGGGGTCGGCAATGGCCGGGCGGGCTGTTTCGGGGGCATGGGGCATGGCGTTGTCTCCTTCAGGGGTGCACAAAAGAAGCTTCATTCTGCCTTGCGCGGCGGAGGCGGCGGCTACATTCACGCTCCATGTATTCCCTGACCCGACGCCGTTTCGCCCTGGGCGCGCTGGCCTGGTGCGCCAGCGGCCGCGCGCAGCCAACGCCTGAAGCGCCGCAGGCCGAGCCGTATGCCTACGCCACCCATGAAAACGCCCTGCTCTGGGCCGAGGAAGCCGCCCGACGGCACGGGCTGGATGCGGCCTGGGCGCGGCAGACCATTGCCAGCGCGTGGTTCAACCCGGGCGTGCAGCGCCTCATGCGCCCGGCCGCCTACAACCAGGCCAGCAGCGCGTCCAGAAACTGGCGCGCCTACCGCAAGCGCTTTCTCACGCCCACGCATTTGCAAACGGGCGCGCGCTTTTGGCAGGCCAACCATGCGGCGCTGGCGCGCGCCGAGGCGCAATTTGGCGTGCCGGCGGCGGCCATCATGGGCATTCTGGGCGTGGAAACCATTTATGGCCGCAACGTGGGCAAGTACCGCGTGCTGGACGCGCTGGCGACGCTGGCTTTTGACTTTCCGCAAGAGCACCCGCGCGCACACCAGCGGCAAATCTTCTTCGCGCGCGAGCTGGCGCACTTTCTCGTGCTGTGCCAGCGCAACCGGCTGGAGCCTGGGCTGCCCGAAGGCAGCTACGCGGGCGCCATGGGGCTGCCGCAGTTCATGCCCTCAAGCTGGCTGCAATACGCGGTGGACTTTGACGGCGATGGCCGCATTGACCTGTGGAACAGCCCGGCCGACGCCATCGGCTCGGTGGCCAATTACTTTCGCGCCTTCGGCTGGCGCCCCGGCCTGCCCACGCATTACGCCGTTCAGCTTCAGCCGCAGGCCGATTTGCGCGCGCTGCTGGCGCACGACATCCTGCCCACCTTCAGCCCCGCCGAAATGGCCGCGCTGGGCGTGACCCTGCCCGAAAAGGCGCAGGAAAGCGCCGGGCCGCTGGCCCTGATCGAGCTGCAAAACGGCGACCCCGCCCGCCCCGGCAACGAGCCTGACTACGTGGCGGGCACGGAAAACTTCTACGTCATCACCCGCTACAACTGGAGCGCCTACTACGCCATGGCCGCCATCGAGCTGGGGCAGCAGCTGGTGCAGGCCAGAGACTGAAGCCGCCTGATTCATCCTGCCCGCAGGCCGGATTGAAAGTCATTGTTTTTGAGGCCGTTGCCAGCGGGCGGACTCCTACAATGAGCCTTTCATTTTCTTGATCAGTGGTTTTGCATGATGGAAAACACCTACCCAGCCGCTGGCGGCACGGCGTTTGAAGCCGCCTCCTCTTCCTCTCCCCTGCAATGCGATGTTCTGGTCATAGGCGGCGGCCCGGCGGGCAGCACGGCGGCCACGCTGCTGGCGCGGCAGGGGCACAGCGTGCTGCTGCTGGACAAGGACCGCCACCCGCGCTTTCACATCGGCGAATCCCTGCTGCCGGCCAACCTGCCGCTGTTCGAGCAGCTGGGCGTGGCTGATGAAATACGCGCCATCGGCATCACCAAGCATGCGGCCGAATTCGTCTCGCCCGCGCACGGCAACCGCAAGCAGGCGTTTGAATTCGCACAGGCGTGGGACAAAACCATGCCGTTCGCCTACCAGGTGCGCCGCTCGGAGTTCGACCGCATCCTGCTGGACAACGCGGCCCGCAGCGGCGCCCAGGTGTTCCAGCAATGCAAGGTGGAAAGCGTGGACCTGGAAGCCACCCCTGAATGGGCCGAGGCCCGCGCGCGCCATGCCGACGGGCGCGAAATCACCTGCCGGGCGCGCTTTGTGGTGGATGCCTCGGGGCGCGACACCTTCCTGGCCAGCCGCATGAAGATCAAGCACAAGAACCCGCGCCACAACAGCGTGGCCGTGTTCGCGCACTTCGCCAATGCGCGCCGCAACCCCGGCGCGGCGGAGGGCAACATCACCATCTACTGGTTCGATCACGGCTGGTTCTGGTTCATCCCCTTGCAAGACGGCGCCACCAGCGTGGGCATGGTGACCTGGCCGTATTTCATGCGCACGCGCGGCGAGCGCAGCCTGCGGCAGTTTCTGCTGGACGGCATCGCCCAGTGCCCGCCGCTGGCCGAGAGGCTGCAAGACGCGCAGATCGTCCACGAGCCGGAAGCCACGGGCAATTTCTCCTACCTCAGCGAGCGCACGCACGGGCGCAACTACGTGCTGCTGGGCGATGCGTTCGCCTTCATCGACCCCGTGTTTTCCTCCGGCGTGCTGCTGGCCATGCAAAGCGCATTCGCCGCTGCCCGCGCCATTGACGTCTGGCTGAAGCAGCCTGCGCAGCGCGCGCAGGCGCTGGCGCAGCTGGACCGGGATATGCGCCACGGCCCGCGCGAGTTCTCGTGGTTCATCTACCGCATGACCACGCCCGCCATGCGCGACTTGTTCATGGGGCCGCGCAACACGTTTCGCGTGAAGGAAGCCATCATCTCCCTGCTGGCGGGCGACATCTACGGCCAAACGCCCATCTGGCGCTCGCTGCGCGTGTTCAAGGCCATCTATTACCTGACCTCGCTGGCACAGCTGCCCACCTCGCTGCGCTCCTGGCGCTGGCGCAAGCAAGCCATCCGCACGGTGGATGAAGCCCCGCAAGGCTGAGCGCCTGCCCATGCACGCCGCTCTGCGCCGCGCCCGCGAAGCCGCCGCCATGATTCTGGGCCTGGGCCTGCTGGCGCTCATCTGCCTGGGCTGGACGCCCTTTGCCCTCGTGCTCGGCCCGCTCATGCCCGAAGCCAGCGGCAAGCGCCTGGGGCGGCAAGCCATTCACAGCTGCTTCCGGCTCTACGTCTGGCTGCTGGAGCGCCTGTGCGGCTGCCGCTTCGATTTGCGCGCGCTCGACGAGCTGGCCCGCCAGAGCGGGCCGATGATCATCGTCGCCAACCACCCCTCGCTGCTGGACGCAGTGCTGCTCGTCTCGCGCCTGCCCAATGCCGTGTGCATCATGAAAGCGGCGCTCATGCACAACCTGCTGCTGGGCGCCGGCTCGCGCCTGGCGCGCTACATCGTCAATGACGCGCCGCTGCCCATGATCCGCCGCGCCATCGCCGAAATCAAAAGCGGCGACGGCGCGCGGCTCATCATCTTTCCCGAAAGCACGCGCACCAGCGCGCCGCCCGTGGGGCCGTGCAGCGCCACGGCGGGCCTGATCGCCGCGCGCGCAGGCGTGCCCGTGCAGACGCTCGTCATTGAAATGAGCACGCCTTACCTGGGCAAGCACTGGCCCCTTTTCCGCCCTCCCAGCCTGCCGCTTGCCGTGCGCGTGCGCTACGTGGGCCAAATGCACGTGGATGGCGCCAGCGCGCACCGCTTTGGCGACGACATCCACGCCCGCCTCGCCCACGCCCTCAAGGAAACGCGCCATGCCTGAAGCCGCTGCGCCCGCGTCCTCCGCTCCCGCTGCCTCACGCACGCATCTCGTGCTCATCCCCAGCTACAACCCCGGCCCCAAAGTGCGCGACACCGTGGCTGCCGCGCGCGCGCGCTGGAACCCCGTGTGGGTGGTGATTGACGGCAGCACCGACGGCAGCGCGGCCTGGCTGCAAGACATGGCCGCGCAAGATGAGGGCCTGCGCGTGCTCGCGCTGCCCGCCAACCAGGGCAAGGGCGCCGCCGTGCTGCACGGCATTGAGCAGGCCGCGCGCGAAGGCTTCACCCACGCCCTGACGCTGGACTCGGACGGACAGCATCCGGCCCATCTCATCCCGGCCTTCATGCAGGCTTCGCAAGCGCGGCCTGACGCCATGGTGCTGGGCGTGCCGCAGTTCGGCGCAGAAGCGCCGCGCATTCGCGTGCTGGGCCGCAAAATCTCCAACGGCTGGGCCAATCTGGAAACGCTGGGCGCGGGCATTGGCGACTCGCTCTTTGGCTTTCGCGTCTATCCCATCGCCCCGCTGGCGCGCGTCATGCGCGGCCAGCGTTTCATGCGCCGCTTCGACTTCGACCCCGAAGCCGCCGTGCGCCTGGCCTGGGCAGGCGTGCCCGCCATCAACCTGCCCGCTCCCGTGCGCTACTTCACGCCCGAAGAAGGCGGCGTCTCCCACTTCAAATACCTGCGCGACAACGCCTTGCTCACCTGGATGCACACCCGCCTGTTTCTGGGCTTTGCGCTGCGCCTGCCCCGCCTGGCCTGGCGGCGCTGGCGGCCAGCGGGCCGCTGAAAACCGGCCCCTTTCGCCGCAGGCGCAAGCCAGTCTGCGGGCCAACCCTCCAGCAACCAGAAAGCATCAGAAACAGGAGCGAATTTGAGGGGGTAAAAATACCGCCTTGCGCAGTATCCACTAGGACATCATGCTATGGATAAAAGAGCAAAACGAGCCTTGCGCATGCCCTTCCGTCCTTCCCTCATTCCGCCCTATCTGCTTATTCAGCCATGCCCTTACGGCCTTGCTGCTCGCCGCAGCCGCGCAAGGGCACGATGGCGGTTCGGCCGCTGGGGGCGCGGGCGAATTCGGCCTCAATGCCGTACACGCGGCGCAAGCTTTCGCAAGTCACCACTTCATCGAACGGGCCGCAGCCGGCCACATGACCGCCGTGCAGCATGAGCACGGTTTGCGCGTGCTGGGCGGCCAGGTTGAGGTCATGAATGGCGATGACAACGAGCGCGCCGCTGGCCTGCACGTATTCATGCAGGCGGTCAAACACCTGCATCTGGTGGCGAATGTCCAGCGCGCTGGTGGCTTCATCCAGCAAAAGCAGGCGGGGCTGGCGGATCAGGCGCTGGGCCAGCAGCACCAGTTGCTGCTGGCCGCCGGAGAGGGCGGTCATGACCCGCTCGTGCAGGTGGGCAATGCCAAAACTGTCCAGCACCTGAAGGGCGCGCTCGATCAGGCCGCCCGCCACGCGCAGGCCCAGCCGCTCGTAGCGGCCCAAAAGCACGGTTTCCAGCACCGACAGCCCGGCGCGCACCTGGCAGTGCTGGGGCATGAAGCCCACTTCGCCCAAGCGCACGGGCTGGCCGTGAAAGCGGATGCTGCCGCCGTGCGGCAAGGTGGTGGCAATGGCGTTGATGAGCGTGGATTTGCCCGTGCCGTTGGGGCCAATCAGGCCGGCGATTTGCCCGGCGGGCAGCGTGGCGCTCACGTCCTTGAGGATTTCGGCCCGGCCGCGCCGGGCGCTGACATGGCTGAGTTGCAGGCCCATCAGATGCCCCCTTTGCGCGAGACGATGATGCCCAGCAGCATGGGCACGCCCGCCACGGCGGTGATGATGCCCACGGGCACCACGGCCCCCGGCGATATGAGCTTGGCAAACACCGAAGCGCCCGAGAGGATGAGCGCGCCCGTCAGCGCGGCCAGCGGCAGCGCAAAGCGGTGGTCTTCGCCCACCAGCGCGCGCGCCATGTGCGGCGCAATCAGCCCGACAAAGCCGATGGTGCCCACAAAGCACACGGCCACGGCCGTCAGCAGCGCCACCAGCACGAAGGCGCGGCGGCGGATGGCCTGCACCGGCACGCCAATGCTCATGGCGTTGGCGTCGCCTAGGCGCAAGGCGGTCAGCGCCCAGGCATCGCGCGCGACAAAGGGCAGGCAGGCCAGCAGCACAACCGCGCACACGCTCACGCTGGTCCAGCTGGCTTTTTGCAAGTCGCCAAACAGCCAGAAGACGATTTGTTGCAGGATTTCGGGACTGGCGATGTACTGGAGCAGCGACTGCACGGACTGAAAGAAAAACAGCACTGCAATGCCGCCCAGGATGAGCACTTCCGGATTGGCGCCGCGCGCCAGCGCCAGCAGGTAAATGAGCGCGCAGGCGGCCAGCGTCATGCCAAAGGCGGCGGCGGGCGTGAGCGCGTAGCCGGGCATGGGCAGCAGGCCGCCAAACATGATGGCCAGCGCCGCGCCAAAGCCCGCCGCTGCCGAAAAGCCCAGCGTGAAGGGGCTGGCCAGCGGGTTGTCCAAAATGGTCTGCATCTGCAAACCGCCCAGCCCCAGGCACATGCCCACCAGCGCGCCCATGAGCGCGGGCGGCATGCGCACGTGCCAGAGGATGTTGGCGTTGCTGTGCAGCTTGCGCATTTCGGGCGTGACGCCCGGCAGCCGCTCGCGCACGGCCTCCAGCCCGCCGGGGCCTGTTTGCAGGGCCTGGAAGATGTCCGTCAGCGCCATGCCCGAAGGGCCGGTGGCCAGATCGAGCAGCAGCAGCGCCGCCAGCAGCAGCGCCGCCAGCGCCAGCAAAGCCGCTCGCCGCCCCAGCCGGCGGCCATAGGCGCTGCGGGCCTGTGCGTGGCCGGTTTCGTGGCCGGCCTCGTTCCGGGCTTCAGTGCTCATTTCGCGCCCGCCGGGCGGCCTTGCGGCTGCGCCTGATAAGTGGCCATGAACACACCTTCAGCCTTGATGGGCAGCCAGGCTTCATAAAAGTCGCGCAGATTCTTTTCCGGGTCCACATCGGCAAAAGCCTCCGGGTGAATCTGCTTGGCCACGTATTGGGCGTACACATAGTCCGACAAGGTGCGCGTGCCGCCGTGATAGACGGCGTGCACGTGCCCGCCTTCAGCCGCCTTCAGCTGCCGCCAGCCCGCGCGGCCATTGACGTAAGCGCCCATGCGTTCATTGACGGTGCGGGCATCGGCGCCAAAGCCGACGGACACGGCCTCGGGCCGGTTCAGCCATTCGGAGCCAGCCAAAAAAATGATGTCCGGGTTCTGGTCAATCACGTATTCACGGCTGAGCGGCCCCCAGTTCTGCACCTGCCCTTTGGCAATGTTGCGCGCGCCCGCCATCTCGATCAGCGCGCCCCAGAGCGTGTCGCCGTAGGAGTTGCCCACGGTTTCGGGGCCTTTTTGCGCCAGTTCCACGTAAACCTTCTTGTCTGACGGCCCGGCCTTGGCCACGCGCGCGGCCACGTCCTGCATGGCCAGGCGGTAGTTGTCAGCCAGTTTTTGCGCACGCTGCGGCTGGCCCATGATTTTTCCCAGCGCCAGCGTGGACGCCACGTGCTTTTCAACCGTCTGCGCGTTGTAGTCCAGCGTGAGCACGGGAATGCCCGCCGCCTCGATTTTTTTCACGCCCTCGCCCAGCGCGTCGTAATTCCAGGCGGCCAGAATCAGCAAATCGGGCTGCGCGGCAATCACTTTTTCAATGGAAAAAGAGCCGTCATCCGTGGAACCCACATCCGGCACGCTTTTCAGCCGGGGCAGCGCCTTTTCATACAGCGCGAACTGCCGGGGCCGCCAGTCCCGCCAGGTGGAAAGCGACAGGCCCACCAGCTTGTCTGCCGCGCCCGGCCCCGCCACGGCCAGATAGTCTTCGTAATAAAAGCCCAGCACCACGCGCTCGGGCACGCCGGGCACCGTCACGCTGCGGCCTTTCACGTCGGTCACCGTGATGTCCGCGAAAGCCAGCGGCGCCAGCGCCAGCAAAATGCAGGCAAATGCTTTTTTCATGATTTTCTCCAATGATTATGAGAACGCAAATGAAATGAGAAATTACGTGGCCGCACCGGAAAGCTTCCTGGTTCAATCCAGGCGCCCATGCGCAGGCCGCGAGCATGGCGGGCAGATTATGAAATAAATAATGGTTGATAAATATCAATTATGATTTGCTTAATATCATTTCAAAAGCTCGCTTTCCGCAATCCGCGCGGCTCTGCGGAGGCAAAATGCCCACCATGCAACAGGAACTCTCTCAGGAGATCGCCGCTGCCGCCGCGCGGCTGGTGGTGGAAGAAGGGCTGGACTACGGCGCGGCCAAGCGGCGGGCCGTCAAGGAGCTGGGCGCGCCCGCACGCGCGGCCCTGCCGGACAATGACGCCGTGCAGGAGCAGGTGCGCGCCTATCTGGCGCTTTTTCGCGCCGACACCCAGCCCGCCGAGCTGCTGGCGCTGCGCGAGCTGGCGCTGGCGTGGATGCAGCGGCTGGCCGAATTTCGCCCACACCTGACGGGCGCGGTATGGAATGGCACGGCCACGCGCTTGTCTGACGTGTATTTGCAGCTTTTCTGCGATGACCCGAAATCGGCGGAAATCGCCCTCATCAACCAGGGTGTGGCTTTCGAGGCGCGGCAAGTGCGCGGTTTTCGCGGCGAAATGGTGGACGCGCTCAGCTTTTCAGTCTTTTGCTCCGGCCTGGGCGAGCACGTGGGCGTGCACCTGATGATTCATGACCATGACGACGTGCGCGGCGCGCTCAAGCCTGCCGCCGATGGCCGCCCCGCCCGTGGCGACGAGCAGGCGCTGCGCGCCCGCATGCTGGAAAATGCGGCATCCACCATGAATTGATCGCAAAAAGCGGCAACTTCATTTATTTACGGCACTTTGCCGCGATGGCCGCAAAATCGCAACGGAAACCGCACACTCCTTCTGCAAGCTTCAAATTCCAGCAAATTGAAGCAGTTGGCTGCAAATTGCGGTAAATTTGCCCAGTTTTTCATATCAGAAAGATTTCAATCATGGATCTGCGCAAGCTCAAGACCCTGATCGACCTGATCTCGGAGTCCAACGTTTCCGAACTTGAAATCACCGAAGCCGAAGGCAAGGTGCGCATCGTCAAGGGCAGCCCCGCCGCCGTGGTGATGCAGCCTGTAGCGCAGCCCGTGGCGGCCGCCGCATCAGCAGCGCCCGCCGTGGCCGCGCCTGCGGCAGCAGCTCCCGCCGAAAGCGCCGCGCCCGCGCCTGCTGCCGCGCCGGGCTTTACCGTCAAATCGCCCATGGTCGGCACTTTCTACCGCGCCGCCAGCCCTGGCGCCAAGCCGTTCGTGGAAGTGGGCTCCAGCGTGAAGGCGGGCGACACGCTTTGCATCATCGAGGCCATGAAAATCCTCAATGAAATCGAGAGCGAAAAGGCCGGCACCGTCACGCAAATCCTGGGCGAAAACGGCCAGCCCGTCGAATACGGCCAGCCGCTGTTCGTCATTGAGTAAGCGGGCGCGCCATGTTCAAGAAAATACTGGTTGCCAATCGCGGCGAAATCGCCCTGCGCATCCAGCGCGCCTGCCGCGAGCTGGGCGTGCAGGCCGTCATGGTGTATTCCGAGGCCGATAAAGACGCCAAATACGTGAAATTGGCCGACGAAGCCGTGTGTATCGGCCCCGCGCCCTCGGCCCAAAGCTATCTGAACGTGCCCGCCATCATCTCGGCGGCGGAAGTCACGGATGCCGAAGCTATCCATCCCGGCTACGGCTTTTTGAGTGAAAACGCCGATTTCGCCGAGCGCGTGGAGCAAAGCGGCTTCCAGTTCATCGGCCCCACGCCCGAATCCATCCGCATCATGGGCGACAAGGTGGCGGCCAAGCGGGCCATGATGCAGGCGGGCGTGCCCTGCGTGCCCGGCAGCGAAGGCGAGCTGCCTGACGACACCGCCGCCATCAAGCGCATGGCGCGGCAAATCGGCTACCCCGTCATCATCAAGGCCGCAGGCGGCGGCGGCGGGCGCGGCATGCGCGTGGTGCACACTGAAGCGGCGCTGCCCGGTGCGGTGCAAACCACCAAGGCCGAAGCGGCCGCCGCCTTTGGCAACCCGGCGGTCTATATGGAGAAATTCCTCCAGAACCCGCGCCACATTGAAGTCCAGGTGCTGGCCGACAAGCACAAAAACGCCGTCTATCTGGGCGAGCGCGACTGCTCCATGCAGCGCCGCCACCAGAAAGTGATTGAAGAGGCGCCCGCCCCCGGCATTCCGCGCCGCCTGGCCGACCGCATTGGCGAGCGCTGCGTGGCTGCGTGCAAAAAAATCGGCTACCGGGGCGCGGGCACTTTTGAATTTCTGTATGAAAACGGCGAGTTCTATTTCATTGAAATGAACACCCGCGTGCAGGTGGAGCACCCTGTCACGGAAATGATCACCGGCGTGGACATCGTGCGCACGCAAATCATGGTGGCCGCTGGTGAAAAACTGCCCTTTACCCAGCGGCAAATCGAAATTCGCGGCCACGCCATCGAATGCCGCATCAATGCCGAAGACCCCTTCAAATTCACGCCTTCGCCCGGCCGCATCACGGCCTGGCACGCGCCCGGCGGCCCCGGCGTGCGGGTGGACTCGCACATCTACACCAACTACTTCGTGCCGCCCAATTACGACTCGATGATCGGCAAGCTCATCGTCCACGGCGACACGCGCGAGCAAGCCATCGCCCGCATGCAAACCGCGCTGCTCGAAACCGCCGTGGAAGGCATCAACACCAACATCGCGCTGCACCGCGAGCTGATGGTGGACGCCAAATTCCGCCACGGCGGCACCAACATCCACTACCTGGAAAAGTGGCTGAGCGAACACCAGCGCTGAAAACGCCCGTCGCCAGCACCTGCCAGCTGCGCCCGCTCCCATAAAAAGGAGTGGGCGTTTTCTTTCCGGAGCTGCGATCCGCCTGCCAGAGCGGCCTGTGCGATGGCGGAGGCCCCAAAAACAGGAGCGAATTCAGGGGCCTTGAAAGCCGTCTTGCGCAGTTTCCACCAGGGCCTGTTGAGAATTCTCCTCTCGTACTGCGATACCGCCACGGAAAGAAGAGCATCAATCGACAAGCAGTGAGAACTGATGGCCCCGAACTGCCTGGGCAAGCCTGGCGATGCAGGGCCGAGAAGCGCGGACAAGCGCTTGTTTGCAGAGGCCATGCTGTGGATCGTGCGCACAGGCAGCCCCTGGCGTGACTTGCCCGAAGAATTTGGCAAATGCAACCGTCTTCAAGCGCTTTCGCGACAGGGCCAAGGCCGGTATCTGGCAAAAACGCTTTGATGCTGTCAGCGGCCAGCCAGATATGGAATACACCATGGCCGATGCCGTGATCGTGAAAGTGCATCGTCACGGCCAAGGCGCAAAGGGGTTCAAAACCAAGCCATAGGCCACTCGCGCGGGGGCTTGAGCACCCAAGATACGGGCCTTTTGCCATGCGCAGTGACAAGACCACACCAGCTTCAAGGCAGTGATCTATCTGGCCTCAGCTGTGATTCAGTCTCGGTAATTCTCAACAGGCTCCAGGACATATCGCCATGGTTTGAGAAGCGAAGTTCAAGCTCCTTCCCTTCTTTGCCATAGCCGCGCGGGGTCGCGTGCGCTCTCTTGCTTCGCCTCTGGAGCCTGCCCTCATCTCTGGCCAGGCAGCGCAGCCAACGGACCGGCTCGCGCGCGCTTCGTCATTCTGATTCCACCTTCTTCTTGCCCTTTTCCCGCTGGAAAACGGACACCCTGCTGCTGAAAGCCGGAGGCGGCGGTTGGCTGAACGGTGGCTTTGATCCGCTCTGGACATGCGCGGCCAGGCGAAGCCTGCGCTTCGCCCATGCGCCCGCAACCTTTGCGTCCGCCTTGTGAGAAAGCGCCGCCTATTCATTCGGCGTCTGCCTCCGCCTTGCTCGCCCCCCAGCCCACAATGCCTGGCAGCCCGTTCGCTATCAGAAAAAGGAGCAAATTCAAAGGGTGAGAAAAGCCGTTTCGCGCAGTTTCCACTAGGACATCATGCTATGGTTTCCGGAGCGCATGGGCCAGCTTTTCATGCACGCCGCCAAAGCCGCCGTTGCTCATGCATAGCAGGTGGTCGCCTGCGCGGGCGGCGCGCGTGGCCTGGGCGACGAGTTCGTCCACGCTGGCGGCCACTTGGGCGCGCGCGCCCAGCGGGGTCAGGGCGGCGGCGGCGTCCCATTCCAGGCCGCCGGCGTGGCAAAAGGCCAGGGCGGCGTTTTCCAGCGCCCAGGGCAGGCGCTCTTTCATGGCGCCCAGTTTCATGGTGTTGCTGCGCGGCTCGAAGAGGGCCAGGATGCGCTCGCTCTGGCGCCCTTGTGCATCAAGCTGGCGGCGCAGGCCGTCTACGGTGGCGCGGATGGCGGTGGGGTGGTGGGCGAAGTCGTCGTAGAGGGTGATGCTGCCGCCGCTGACGGGAATGCGCGCGCGCACTTCCATGCGGCGGCGCACGTTTTCAAAGCGCGCCAGCGCCTCGCAGGCTTGCTGCGGCGGCACGCCTGCGTGCCAGGCTGCGGCGATGGCGGCCAGCGCGTTGAGCTGGTTGTGCGCACCGGGCAGCGCCCAGCGCACGCGGCCGGCGGGGCGGCCCTGGTGCAGCACTTCAAAGTCGCCCGGCTCGCCGCTGGCGGCGAAGTCAGGGGGCGCTTTGTCGCCTGCCATGCCGAAGCGGCTGACTTCGCTGTACACGCCTTGCGCCAGCACGCGGGCCAGGCTGGCGTCTTGCCCATTGACGATGACGCGGCCCGTGGCGGGCACGGTGCGCAGCAGATGGTGAAACTGGCGCTCGATGTCGGCCAGGCTGCCGAAGATGTCGGCGTGGTCGAACTCCAGGTTGTTCAGCACCGCCGTGCGCGGGCGGTAGTGCACGAATTTGCTGCGCTTGTCGAAAAAGGCGGTGTCGTATTCATCGGCTTCGATGACGAAAAAGGGCCTTTCGCGCCCTGCCGCCAGGCCGCCCAGCCGGGCGGAGATGCCAAAGTTCAGCGGCACGCCGCCCACCAGAAAGCCCGGCTGCAGGCCCGCGCATTCCAGCGCCCAGGCCAGCATGGATGTGGTGCTGGTTTTGCCATGCGTGCCGGCCACGGCCAGCACGTGGCGGCCTTGCAGCACGTGTTCGGCCAGCCACTGCGGCCCGCTGGCGTAGGGCTGGCCCGCGTCGAGAATGGCTTCCATCAGCGGGAATTTGGGCGCGCCATTTGCCAGCCGCGCGCGGCTGACCACGTTGCCAATCACGAACATGTCGGGCTTGAGCGCCAGCTGATCGGCGCCGTAGCCTTCCATCAAATCAATGCCCAGCGCGCGCAGCTGATCGCTCATGGGCGGGTAAACGCCCGCGTCGCAGCCGGTGACGGTGTGCCCGGCCTCGCGCGCCAGCGCCGCCAGCCCGCCCATGAAAGTGCCGCAGATGCCAAGGATGTGGATGTGCATGAAGGTTTCGCTCAGGTTTCGCGCAGGTTTCGCGTAGGTTTCGCGCAAAGGGGATCAGGGGGAAGGCTGGCTTCTGGCTGTCCGCCCATGAGTTCTGGCCGCCTGGATGGGCCGCCGTGGCTTGCGGCGTGAAAAAGCCGCCTGGGCGCTGGGCCGGGCGGCTGGGGCGGGTGAAGCGGCTCAGGCCACCGTCACGGCGGCGCCCGCGCGTTCGGTGATGTGGCCGATGGCGTAAACGGTTTCGCCGTGCTGGCGCAAGGTGGCGGCCACGGCCTCGGCGGCCTCGGCGGCGGCGATGACCACCATGCCGATGCCGTTGTTGAAGGTGCGGTTCATTTCCGCGTCGTCGATGCCGGCGGTTTTTTGCAGCCAGGCGAAGAGTTCGCTTTGCGGCCAGCTGCCTTTTTGCAGGCGCGCGGCCAACCCTTCGGGCAGCACGCGGGGAATGTTTTCGAGCAGGCCGCCGCCGGTGATGTGGGCCAGCGCGCGGATGGCCTGCGGGTGCGCGGCCAAAGTGGCGAGCACGGGCTTCACGTAAAGGCGCGTGGGGCGCATGATGGCCTGGCGGAAAGGCTGGCCGTCCAGCGTTTCGGGCAGCGCGCCTTGCGCCTGCGCGCGTTCGATGCACTTGCGCACGAGCGAGTAGCCGTTGCTGTGCGCGCCGCTGCTGGCCAGGCCCAGCACTACGTCGCCCGTCCGCACGCTCTGGCCGGTGAGCAGGCGCGATTTTTCGGCCGCGCCCACGGCAAAGCCGGCCAGGTCGTATTCACCGGCGGGGTACATGCCGGGCATTTCGGCGGTTTCGCCGCCGATGAGGGCGCAGCCGCTTTCTTCGCAGCCCCGGGCGATGCCGCCTACCACGGCGGCGGCGGTGTCCACGTTGAGCTTGCCGCAGGCGAAGTAGTCCAGAAAAAAGAGCGGCTCGGCGCCTTGCACGAGCACGTCGTTCACGCTCATGGCGACCAGGTCGATGCCCACGCCGCCGTGCATGTTCCATTCAAAGGCGAGCTTGAGTTTGGTGCCCACGCCGTCGGTGCCGCTCACGAGCACAGGCTCCTTGTATTTGCGGGGCACTTCAAAGAGCGCGCCAAAGCCGCCAATGCCGGCCAGCACGCCTTCGCGCAGGGTTTTGCGGGCCAGGGGCTTGATGCGCTCGACCAGAGCGTCGCCTGCGTCAATATCAACGCCGGCGTCTTTGTAGGAAAGAGGGGTGTTCATGCGAGATGGGAGAAAAAGCTCAAAGGCGGGCGGGGCCGCGCGCTGGCGGGCTTGCGCCCTGGCCTGCCGCGCGTTGTGCGCGCAAGCGCACCCTGTTCAATAAAATCCGCCGTCAATTTTAGGCGCGGCCCCAGGGCGGTTCAGGGCCTGCCTGCCTGAAATGCCCCTTGATATTTGCTCCTTGCTTGATAGCACGGCCTCCCCGTGGATCGTGCGACAAATGCCTTTTCAGGCCCCTTGAATTTGCTCCTCTTTCTGAAGTTCCTCCGCCTGTCTGGCTTGCCCCGTTTGCCCCGTTCGCTTGTTGCGCCCGCCGCCGGGCAGGCTCCCGTTCATGAAACAAATCGCGCTTGACATCGCACTGGCTCCCGCGCCCACGCTGGAGGGTTTTGCGGGCCGTCTCAATCAGGAGGCCGTGCAGTTTCTGGCGCAGTGGTGCGCGGCGGGCCGCCAGCGCTCGCCCGTGCCGGTGTATCTGTGGGGCGAGGCGGGCAGCGGCAAAACGCACCTGCTGCGCGCTGCGCGGCATGCCTTGCAGCAGCAGGGCGAGCCTTGCGGCTGGCTGGACGCGGCCTCGCCCGCCGATGTGCCGTTTGAGGGCAGCTGGCGCGCGGCGCTGATGGACGACGTGCAGCTTTACGCCACCGGCCAGCAGCACACCGCCTTCAACTGGTTCATCAACGCCATGACGCCCGCCGACGGCCAGCCGCCGCGCGCCGTGCTGGCCGCCGGCAGCCTGCCGCCGACTGATTTGCCGCTGCGCGAAGACTTGCGCTCGCGCCTGGGCTGGGGGCACGTGTTCCAGCTTCACGCGCCCACGGAGGGCGAGTGCCGCGCGCTGCTGCAACAGGCCGCCGCCCAGCGCGGCCTTGCGCTGGGCGAGGGCGTGACCGATTACGTGCTCACCCGCTTTTCGCGCGACATGGGCAGCCTCATGCGCCTGCTCGAACGCCTGGACCGCTACAGCCTGCAAACGCGGCGGGCCGTGACCATTCCGCTCATCAAGGCCATGCTGGAGGAAGGGGCCTGAGGGCGTTTTTGCCGCCCTGCCGCTGCCCTTGCCGCCGCCCGTTGCGTCTTTTCCCCTGAAACCCCATGAAACTGGCTCTTTTCGACCTTGACTACACCTTGCTGCCGCTGGACTCCGACCACGCCTGGGGCGAGTTCACCACCCGCATCGGCTGGACGGAGGGCCAAGCCTTCCGGCAGAAAAACGAAGCCTTCTACGCGCAATACAAGGCGGGCACGCTCGATATTCACGAATACGTGCGCTTTTCCACCGCCGCCGTGCGCCGCCAGGGGCCGGAAGCGGCGGCGCGCGCGCATGCGCAGTTCATGCGCGAAGTCATCGCCCCGGCCATCCGCCCGCAGGCGCTGGCGCTGATCGAGCAGCACCGCCAGGCGGGCGAGGCCGTGGCCATCGTCACCGCCACCAACGAATTCATCACCCGCCCCATTGCCCACGCGCTGGGCGTGGACGAGCTGATTGCCATCAACCTGGAGCGCGGCCCCGGCGGCTGGTTCACGGGCGAAATCGCGGGCACGCCGTCTTTTCGCGAAGGAAAAATCACCCGCGTGGGCCAGTGGCTGGCCGCGCGCGGCCTGGGCTGGGCCGATGCGGACGCCACCTTCTACAGCGACTCCATCAACGACTTGCCCCTGCTTGAAAAAGTGCAGCGCCCCGTGGCCGCCAACCCCGATGCGCGCCTGCGCCCCATCGCGCTGGAGCGCGGCTGGCCCGTGCTGGAGCTGTTTGGAGCGCAGCCATGATTCGCGAACTGCTCGACAAACTCACGGGCCGCCGCAAAAGCCGCTTTGGCAAGCGCGTGGAAATCGGCCCGGCCACGCACCGCATTGACCTGTCGCTGGTCGATGGCCGCGCCATCAGCGTGGTCAGCACGCTCAAAAACGCGGGGTACGAGGCCTACATCGTCGGCGGCGCCGTGCGCGACTTGCTGCTGGGCCTGCGCCCAAAAGACTTTGACGTGGCCACCAACGCCACGCCCGAGCAGGTCAAGGCGCTGTTCCGGCGCGCCTTCATCATCGGGCGGCGCTTTCGCATCGTGCATGTGGTCTTCGGGCGCGGGCGCGAGCACGAAGTGATCGAAGTCTCCACCTTCCGCGCCCACCTGGACAGCGCCGACGCCGAGCACGTCAGCGGCAACGAGCGCACCGCCAAAAGCCAGCTTGCGGGCGTGAAACACGCCGTGGATGCCTCCGGCCGCGTGCTGCGCGACAACGTGTGGGGGCCGCAGCACGAAGACGCCGCCCGGCGCGACTTCAGCATCAACGCCATGTACTACGATCCGCAAAGCCAAATCGTGGTGGACTACCACAACGGCTTTGCCGACGCGCAAAAGCGCGTGCTGCGCATGATTGGCGACGCCGCCGCGCGCTACCGCGAAGACCCCGTGCGCATCATCCGCGCCACGCGCTTTGCCGCCAAGCTCGCGCACCTGGGCTTCAGGCTCGACGCCAAAACCAGCCGCCCGCTCGCCGCCCTCAAGGGCCTGCTGGCCGACGTGCCCCAAAGCCGCCTGTTTGATGAAATGCTCAAGCTGCTGCAAACCGGCCACGGCCAGGCCAGCGTGGAGCAGCTCAAAAAACTCGGCCTGGCCCAGGGCATCTACCCCCTGCTGGATTTGGCCGTGCAGCGCGCGCAAGAGCCTTTCATGGCCGCCGCCCTGCAAGACACCGACCGCCGCGTGGCCGAAGGCAAGCCCGTCGCCCCCAGCTTCTTGCTCGCCTGCCTGCTCTGGCAAGACGTGCGCGCCCTCTGGCAGCAGCGCACCGCGCAAGGCGAACACACGCACCCCGCCCTGCAAGCGGCCATTGATGAAGTGTTTGACGCCCGCATCGGCGACGTATCCGGCCGGGGCCGGCTGGCCGCCGACATGCGCGAAATCTGGATGATGCAGCCGCGCTTTGAAAAACGCACCGGCGCCAGCTGCCACACCCTGGCAGAGCAGCCGCGCTTTCGCGCCGGGCTGGACTTTTTGCAGCTGCGCGCCGCCAATGGCGAAGTGCCCGAAATGCTGGCCGACTGGTGGGCGCAATTCGCCCAGTCTGGCCAGAGCGTGCGCGAAGACCTCATCGCCCAGGCCCGCGCCGAGCAGCAGCGCGCCCCGCGCAGCAAGGCGCGCAAGCCCAAAGCCGCCGCGCCAGCGGCCAGCCCAGCCAGTCCTGCTGATTCCGCCAGCCCAGGCCCCGCTGCGGCAGGCGAAGCCGCCCCGGCCAAAAAACGCCGCCGCCGCCGCAAGCCCGCAGGCGGCGCGCCTGAAACCGCCAGTGCGCCAGCGGCCCATGCGACGCCGCCCCGCCAGCCGCCCGCTGCGAAATGACATGAACAAAGGCACGAATAGGGCATGAGCAAGGACATGGACGCCACCGCTCACACGGCCTACATCGCCCTGGGCGGCAACCTGGGCGACGCCGCCGCCACCGTGCGCCGCGCCTTTGCCGCCCTGGCCGCCCTGCCGCAAACGCGGCTGCTTGCCGCCTCCAGTCTCTATCGCAGCGCCCCCGTGGACGCCAGCGGCCCCGACTTCATCAACGCCGCCGCCAGCGTGGCCACCGGCCTGACCCCGCTGCAATTGCTCGACGCCCTCCAGGCCATCGAAACCGCCGAAGGCCGCCAGCGCCCCTGGCGCAACGCCCCGCGCACGCTCGATCTGGATTTGCTCCTTTACGGCCAGCAGCGCCTTGACACCCCGCGCCTGACCCTGCCGCACCCGCGCATGCTGCAACGCGCCTTCGTGCTCTGGCCGCTGGCCGAAATCGCCCCCGCACTGGTTCCCCCCGAAGCGCTGGCCGCCGTGGCCGGGCAGGCCATCGAGCGGCTGCCTTGAGAGAGCCTGCTGGCGCGCCTGCACGCGCGCCCGCGCTTGCCGGAGCTGCCAGGCGGCATCAAAAACAGAAGCAAATTCAAGGGGGTGGAAATGCCATTCTGCGCAATTTCCACTAGGACCTATTGCTATGGATAAAGGAGCGAAAAAAGGAAGGGGCAGGAAGGAATGAGCAAGGCCATGAAGGTCTGCCGCGTTTTGGCGCCATGAAGTGCAAGACGGCGGCTGCAAGACGGCGGCTGCGCCATCGGGCTGCGTTCAGGGCGCCACGGGCAGCTCTTGGGCGCAGGCTGGCAGCCACAGCGCGCCGGCCTGCACGCTGGCGGCGGCGCGCACGGCATTGACGCAGGCGCGGGCCACGGCTTCGGCGGCCAGCGCGGCCAGCACATTCAGCCCCGGGCCGGGGGCGGGGGCCTGCCCGGTGGCCAGGGCAAAGAGGGTGTCGCCATCAGCGCAGGTATGCACGGGGTTGATGGCGCGGGCCAGCCCGTCGTGCCCGGCGGTGGCCAGGCGGCAGGCGCCGGCTTTGTCCAGGGCGGCGTCGGTGGCGATGACGCCAATGGTGGTATTGCGCCCGGCCAGCAGGGCCGCAGGCGGCTCGCCCGCCAGCAGGGCGCGGGCGGTGTCGCGCAGCGCCGCGCCATCAGCGGTGCGGGCGCCGGCCAGCAGGCGGCCCTGGGCGTCGCGCACATCGCCCAGGGCATTGACGGCAACGAGCGCGCCCACGGTCACGCCGTCCAGCGTGACAGAGGCGGTGCCAATGCCGCCTTTCATGGCGCAGCCCATACCGAACATCTTGCCGACGGTAGCGCCCGCGCCCGCGCCGACGTTGCCTTCGGCCAGCGCCCCGCGCTCCAGGCTGGCCTGGCAGGCGGCGTAGCCAGCGGCGGCATCGGGGCAGACGGGCGGCTGCCGGGCGGGGTCTGCGCCGACGTGCAAGTCAAACAGCACGGCGGCGGGCACGATGGGCACGCGGGCGGGCGTTTCAGGGCTGCCCGCATCCAGCCCCAGGCCCTGCCCGTGCAGCCAGCGCATCACGCCGCCGGCTGCATCCAGCCCCCAGGCGCTGCCGCCAGACAGCAGCACGGCATGCACCACGCTGACGGTGTTGGCGGGGGCGAGCAGGTCGGTCTCGCGCGTGCCGGGCGCGGCGCCGCGCACATCCACTCCGCCTACGGCGCCGGGACGGGCGATGACCACACTGCACCCGGTGGGGCGGCGCGTGTCGGTGAAGTGGCCCGCGCTGATGCCGCGCACCCGGGTGATGCAGCCGGGAAACCGCTCAGGCATGGCGGCGTTTTCAGCTGGGCAGGTTGGCCAGCTGCATCCAGGTTTCCGCCACGCTGTCGGGGTTGAGCGAGAGCGAGACGATGCCTTGCTGAACCAGCCAGCGGGCGAAGTCGGGGTGGTCGCTGGGGCCTTGTCCGCAGATGCCGATGTATTTGCCTTGCGCGCGGCAGGCCTTGATGACGCGGGCGATCAGGGCCTTGACGGCGGGGTCGCGCTCGTCGAAGTCGGCGGCCAGCAGTTCCATGCCGCTGTCGCGGTCCAGCCCCAGGGTGAGCTGGGTGAGGTCGTTGGAGCCGATGGAAAAGCCGTCGAAGTATTCGAGGAACTCGTCGGCCAGCACGGCGTTGCTGGGGATTTCGCACATCATGATGAGCTTCAGGCCGTTGCTGCCGCGTTTGAGCCCGTGTTCGGCCAGCAAGGCGGTGACGCGCTCGGCCTGGCCCAGGGTGCGCACGAAGGGCGCCATGACTTGCACGTTGGTCAGGCCCATGTCGTCGCGCACGCGCTTGAGGGCTTCGCATTCCATGGCGAAGGCGGGGCCGAAGTCTTCGCTGATGTAGCGGGCCGCGCCGCGAAAGCCGAGCATGGGGTTTTCTTCTTCCGGCTCGTAGCGGCTGCCGCCGATGAGCTTGCGGTATTCGTTGCTCTTGAAGTCTGACAGGCGCACGATGACGGGCTTGGGCCAGAAGGCGGCGGCGATGGTGGCCACGCCTTCGGCCACTTTGTCCACGTAGAAGGCGCGGGGGCTGGCGTGGCCGCGCGCCACGCTCTCCACGGCTTTTTTCAGGTCGGCATCCACTTGCGGATAGTCCAGGATGGCCTTGGGGTGCACGCCAATGTTGTTGTTGATGATGAATTCCAGCCGTGCCAGGCCCACGCCGTCGTTGGGCAGCTGGGCGAAATCAAAGGCCAGCTGCGGGTTGCCCACGTTCATCATGATCTTGGCGCCGATGGCGGGCATGGCGCCGCGCTGCACTTCGCTCACTTCGGTTTCGAGCAGGCCGTCGTAAATGCGGCCCGTGTCGCCTTCGGCGCAGCTGACGGTCACGAGCGTGCCATCCTTGAGCGCCTCCGTGGCGTTGCCCGCGCCGACAACGGCAGGGATGCCCAGCTCGCGCGCGATGATGGCCGCGTGGCAGGTGCGCCCGCCCCGGTTGGTGACGATGGCGCTGGCGCGCTTCATCACCGGCTCCCAGTTGGGGTCGGTCATGTCGGTCACCAGCACGTCGCCGGGCTGCACGCGCTCCATTTCGCTGGTGTCGCGCACCAGGCGCACGGGGCCGGCGCCGATTTTCTGGCCGATGGCGCGGCCTTCGGCCAGCACGGCGCCCTTGTTTTTGAGGCGGTAGCGCTGCTCGGTTTTGCCCTGCTGCTGGCTTTTCACGGTTTCGGGGCGCGCCTGAAGGATGTAGAGCTGGCCGTCCGTGCCGTCTTTGCCCCATTCGATATCCATCGGGCGGCCATAGTGCTGCTCGATCACCAGCGCGTAGCGGGCCAGCTGCTCCACTTCGGCGTCGGTGAGGCTGTAGCGGTTGCGCTGCTCGGCGGGCACGTCCACGGTTTGCACCAGGCGGCCCGTGGCGGCTTTTTCTTCCGGCGTGGCAAACACCATCTGAATGAGCTTGCTGCCCAGGTTGCGGCGGATGAGGGCCTGCTTGCCCGCTTGCAGCATGGGCTTGTGCACATAGAACTCGTCGGGGTTCACCGCGCCTTGCACCACCGTCTCGCCCAGGCCGTAGCTGGAGGTAATGAACACCACCTGGTCAAAGCCGCTTTCGGTGTCGATGGTGAACATCACGCCCGCTGCGCCCTGGTCGGAGCGCACCATGCGCTGCACGCCCGCCGACAGGGCCACGTGCTCGTGTGCGAAGCCCTTGTGCACGCGGTAGCTGATGGCGCGGTCGTTGTAGAGGCTGGCAAACACCTCTTTCATCTTCTCCAGCACCTGCTCGATGCCCGCCACGTTCAGAAAGGTTTCCTGCTGGCCGGCAAACGAGGCGTCGGGCAAATCCTCCGCGGTGGCCGAAGAGCGCACGGCAAAGCAGGCCTGCGCGTTGCCCGCGCTCAATGCGTCAAAGGCATCGCGGATGGCCTTTTCCAGATCAGCCGGAAAAGGCTGCTCCTGCACCCAGCGGCGGATTTCGGCGCCCGCATCGGCCAGCGCGCGCACGTCTTCCGTGTTCAGCGAGGCCAGCCGCTGGCGGATGCGCTCATCCAGCCCGCCGTAGGCCAGAAACTGGCGAAAGGCGTGCGCCGTGGTGGCAAAGCCCGTGGGCACGCGCACGCCTTGCGGCAATTGCGAAATCATCTCGCCCAGGCTGGCGTTTTTGCCGCCGACGGCCTCGACATCGCTCATTCGCAGTTTTTCAAAAGGCACGACCAGGGCGGCCGCATCAAAAAGTGCAGACATGGGAAAAGCTCCAAGAGTTTGAAAAACGGTGCGCATGGCCTGCGGCCAGGCAGCGGCCAGACTGGGGCCGGGGCTGGCCCAAGGCGGCAAGGCTTGAAGTGCGGGCGGCAGGCGGCATGCGTGGGAAGGCAGCGGCGGCACGGCGGGCGGAAAGCGCCATCGCTGCGCCGCCGTGCTCATGAATTGGCGCGGATTTTAGGCGGCGCGGGTGGCTTTCCATGACCGGGTTTGCGCCTGAAAGCCTGAATCAGGCCGCCAGCGCCTTGCCGCCTGTTGCGTCTCGCGCTTTCGCCCTTGCGGTGATTGAAATGCCTCGCAATATATTTGCCTTTATTTCGCGCGCATTTCCCTGGTCATGAAGCGCGGCAAATTCAAGCCGCCTTGATATCCCGAAATTGGTACCAGGCGATGATTTGCAGGATCAGCGCTGCAAAGAAAAAGAAATTTCCATATATGAGACGGATCAGATCATTTGCAATGATGCAGATGAAATAACAAAGAAAAAATGGATTGCCTGATATTCTTGAAAGCTCGTTGCAGACCTGGAATTCCTTGATGCGCGCATAAATAAAAATAATGATGCCGGAAATAATAAGGGCGCCATCGTAAATTAAATTAAAGTTTGTCAGGAGCAAGAAAAAACCTGTGAGGATGAGTGCAGACGCTGTGTGGATGGTTATTAAAAAAATAATGTAATTTTTCTTGAGTGCCGTGCTGGCAGTCTTGTTTGAAAGCTTGATAATGGCCATCAATGTGAATACGATCCCTGCAAACCAGCAGGAAGATCGAGTGGAGGACGGAATGGCGGCTAACAGGTTCAATGCTTCGCATAAGAATGCCAGCGCTGCGCCAGTCATGCCAAGCATTCTGATGAGAGCCAAACCATTCTTTCCGGCAGAAGCATTCATGCCAATGAGCCTTGTATTCGCAAGGCAAATTTCTTTTGCGGCCTGGCCATGGGCAATAAATTCAACTTCGTCGCCCCGGCTCAAAACAGCGGGTCTGCCTTCTCCATTTGCCGGCTGAATATCCTCGGGCCGGTATGAATAGCGATTTCCGTCCGCCGCCAGAATCGTTCCCGCAGCCAAAATGGTTCCTCTCATGATTTCCCCTTTGCAACACCCTGTTTTTGTTCGCCGCAAGCCTGGTATGGCCGGGCATCCGCCATTTGTGCGAAAAAGCATGCGGTCATTATGATTCGCCATTCAGCGCCGGACGGCCCGCCCGCTTCGGCCAGACGTGGCCGCCCGTGGGCAAAAACGCCCCCATCGCACGGTTTGACGGGCTTGGGCGCTATCAAACCCATAGCGGAACCCATAACGGAAACGGGCGTCAATTCCAAGGGTGCGGCAGCCCGTTGCCGAACAGGCCGCGCGCCATCTGCTTGTCATTTTCCATTTTTGATTTGATCAGGAGAAATCATGAAATTTATCATCCGTGCAGCCCTGCTTTTGACAGCCTTTGCAGCCATATTCCTGGCGGCTTGCTCCGGACCCAAAAACACGCCT
>ERZ773077.582-NODE-582-length-27401-cov-7.532326_pt1 | contig 27401 bp, 22 predicted proteins | sample MGYA00580612_ERZ773077 | MGnify/ENA primary metagenome ERZ773077 (study PRJEB29015, sample SAMEA2737971) | human oral metagenome | biome: human oral; feature: human-associated habitat; material: dental | place: China | collected 2021 ...
AACTGTATACACGCGTGTACACAAGTGCGCTCTAAGTATCTCCTCTCTAGGGCTCACTTGTAGGTCTATTCCTTGGGGATAATGGCTAGGATCTCTAGTGATGGGCTAAGGCTCGCTGGAATATGAAATAATACCCCCGAAGATCCAAAGGCAGGAGTGTGCGAGCGAGATCATGCATCGGCCCTACCACATTCCCACTGCGCACCCTATATACACTTGTCCTCACTCTGTGTATTACCTCCTTTGCACACCATACGATTGCTCATATACTCCCATCCTCGCAGATATTTGTACCTCGCCTTCGCACGAAACTAGTCCTTCATGTACACATTCGCACACCTCGACATGCCCTACCCCATCCTAGTCGATGGCTCACTTCTCATATAGGGGTAATAGAAATAGGACAGCCAGCCCATACTTTTGGGCTGGCTGTCCTATCTATATAAGTTCCTTCTAGGGAAAGTCGGGAGGAGTGATTCCCTACCCTACACTAAGACTTACGCTATGAACGAATGTGAAGCAAAGGAAGAGCTACTCGATAGCTAGATCTTCGCTCAGTGGCTGATCACTGAAGATGATGCTTGTCGCCCCTAGGGTGATTACATCACCGGGCTCTAAGTAGCACCATTCTCGCGGCTCTAGGATACGCCCCCCGACGAAGGTACCCACATGGCTGTCATCATCAGAGAGCGCGAAGCGCAGACGCCCCGTCTTCCCCTCGGTGACTCGGATGCAGGCATGGTGTCTGTCCATACTGGGATCAGCTGTGATGATGGGTATATCTGTCTTGGTATCCCTATTGCGCCGACCGATATGATTGTCTCCGAGGAAGAGCGAGAAGAGTTGCTTATAGCCAAAGACATTCTCTAGGACGATGAGATGTCCCACAGAGGGTCTATCTGAGGGAAGCTGCTTGGCCTCTCTCGCCTGTCCCTGAGGTAGGCGAAGGCGCAGATTGAGCTGGTGTGCACACTGAGGACAGACGAGCGAGACACGCTCCTCCCCCTGAGCCACGAGCTTAGAGAGGTGCTCACGACTTAGGGGGATAGCTGTATCACACTTGGGGCAGAAGATCTTCTTCATCTACACTAGGGCTACTGCTGTGCGGGCTTCGTAGCCGTATCAGCAGACTTCTTGGGGGTGAGGAGGCTGCGGTAGCGTGCAGTATCCTCCAGTAGAGCACGAGCTGCCTCTACGATCTTATCCTCTCGTACACTACGCTCTAGAGAACCCCTATTGTAGTAGTAACGGGCGAGGATAGCCGTCGTCAGATACTGCTCGATCTGAGGGCGAAGGAACTGGAGGTCGTGCTTGAGGTCAGGTACGAGGATAGCCTTCAGACGCTCAAACTCCTCCTTGCCCCTGCTGTAATATCCCTCAAACTTAGCCAGCTCCTCGAGCTTGGCTAGCTCCTTACTGCTCTGGCGGTCGTAGTCGAACTTCTTATCAACCATCCACTGCGAGAAGCTCGCATAGTCCGCATCCGTCAGGTGGAACTCCCGAGGAGAAGCGATCGACTTGTGCGTGCGGACGAAGTCAGTGATCCAGTCGAAGGTATGATGGTTGTAGCGTAGATAGAGCAGCATCGTAGGTACCGAATCCTGCTTGATCGCTACATCAGGGAGGATACCTCCTGCATCTCGCACCTCACGACCTGCCCGAGTATGGAAGATATGTGTGAGGCTATCGGGGAGGCTGGTGGCACCCTTGCCCTCACGCAGAGACTGGTAGTCGATACGCTGTATGCAGCGTCCACTAGGGATGTAGTACTTGGCAGTGGTGAGCTTGAGCGTACCATCATAGGGCAGGGACATTGTGGTCTGTACGAGCCCCTTGCCGTAGCTCTTTACACCGAGGACGACGGCTCTATCCATATCCTGTAGTGCCCCACTGACGATCTCGGAGGCAGAGGCGGACTGGGCATTGATCAGCACCACTAGGGGGATCTCAGTGTCGAGGGGTCTATCAGTCGTGCGATAGACGGTATTCCTACCACGACCCTCCCGCTCCTTGGTCGTTACGACGACCTCACCTGCAGGGACGAAGAAGTTCACGATCTTGATCGCCTCATCGATGAGTCCACCTCCATTGTCCCTGAGGTCAAGGATCAGGCTCTTGATATGCTCCTTCTCCTTGAGCTGGAGGAAGGCCTTCTTGACCTCTGAGGCAGCGGTGTTGGGGAAGCTCGTTAGAGAGATATAGCCACAGTCCTTGCCGAGGACACCATAGTAGGGGACGGGATTGACCTGGATCTTCTGTCTGCGGAACTCGATCAGCCGAGGCTTAGCCTCTCCTGGACGCTGGATCAGGATGCTGATCTTGCTGCCTGGTGTCCCCTTGAGGGCTGCGCTGACATCCTCGGAGGTAGAGCGGCGGAAGTCCTTGCCATCGACCTCTAGGATCACATCTCCGGCTCGTAGACCTGCCAGAGCAGCGGGCATACCCTCCATAGGATCGTTAATGACGACGGTGCTATCGGGACGCTGTGAGATGACCGAGCCGATACCGGCATACTCACCCGTGGTCATGATCTTGAGCTTGTCGTTGTCCTCTGACGAGTAATACTCCGTGTAGGGGTCTAGACTCTCAAGCATACTGGTCAGCCCGATACGGCTGAGACGCTTGAGGTCCACCGAGTCTACGAAGTGACGCTCCAGCAGAGCCATAGAGGTGCCGAGCACATCGAGGGCCTGCATATAGCTGTACTTGTTCTTGTCTCCTCGCCTCTGTGTCTCCTTCTGCTGCGCCACAGCGGGGACAGCGGAGAGTATCCCGAGGGCAAGGCTCAGAGCCTTTAGCCAATATCTCATTGTATTATCTTGCTATTCTTATAATGTCCTGTCTAGTAAGGTACTTCCCTGCCTAGAGACGCTCCCCGAAGATCGCGGAGCCGATACGTACGAGGGTCGATCCCTGCGAGAGAGCTATCTGGTAGTCCCCACTCATCCCCATAGAGAGCTCTGTGAAGCTCTCGGGCTGTAGGAGAAGGTCAGAGGAGCGTATGGCATCGAAGGTAGCACGCACCTCAGCAAACTCCCGCTCGACCTGCTGCTCATCAGCCACATTGCTCGCCATAGCCATCAGACCACGGAGCTCTATACCTCGCCACTCCTCTGGCGCAGCATGTATCGCACCGAGTAGCTCTAGGAGCTCCGAACGGGTGAAGCCACTCTTCGTCTCTTCCTGAGCCACATGGAGCTCTAGGAGGATGGGGATCGTACGTCCCACACGCTGAGCCTGCCGACAGATCTCCCGTAGGAGACGCTCACTGGTCACGCTCTCGATCATGGAGATGAAGGGAGCGATGTACTTCACCTTGTTGGTCTGTAGGGGGCCGATGAAGTGCCAGACGATGTCGGGATAAGCCTCGTGGAGGCTCTCCCACTTGCCTACCAGCTCCTGTACCCTACTCTCGCCGAAGAGACGCTGGCCAGCCTCATAGGCCTTGACGACATAGTCGGCTGGGTGGAACTTCGATACCGCCACGAGCCTAGCCGAGCTAGGCAAGCCTGCTCGGATAGACTCTAGGCGAGAGGCGATCACCTCACTTGGCAGGGGCGACATACTGATACACGTCTAGGATCTGCGTATCGGTGATCGAAGCGATCTCATAGGTCGCCATCTGGCTGTCGAGCTGTGCCGAGAGCTCGGTGACGGCATTCGGGAGGCTATCTGACTTGACGATCATCGTAGCCGAAGTCTTCTTCTCCGAACCACTCTTCTCGTCTATGGTGATGAAGTTCACCTTGGCTCGGTAATAGCGGTCGGCCTCGGGAGCTCCCTCTAGGAAGAGCTCGGCGATGCGAGCACGGCGGATATTGACGACCTCTAGTTCGCCCATTGATACGAGGGGGCTTACCTCCTCGATGATACGCTTCTCTGCTTCGGTGAAGCTCAGTGCGTCTACGAGGTAGCTCTCGGATACCTTCTTCATCCCCATGTTGTCAGCCTGTCGCTCATAGGAGACCTTACATTCAAACCAATAGTTCATCTCTGTGTTGTATTCTCTGTTTATTTACTTAGTTACTCTTCGTACATCCCTGCGATCTCGGCCGCATAGTGTTCATTGACGACCTTACGACGGATCTTGAGGGTGGTGGTTAGCTCGCCCTTCTCGATGGAGAACGGCTCGGTGAGCAAGACAAATCTCTTGACCTTCTCATACTGTGCTACCCCACTGAGTGCCTGCTCGATGTGGGTCGTCATCAGACGGTGTACCTCATGGGTCTGCGCTAGCTCGGCTTCGCTGAGCTCGGCATTGACTCCTCGGTGCTTGGCCTCCCGGCGCACAGCATCCCAGTTGGGGTAGATCAGTGCGCTGACGAACTTGTAGCCGTCCCCGATGATCGCGACCTGCTCGATGATCGGATCTACCGAGAGTAGACCCTCCAGCATCTGTGGGGCGATGTACTTCCCGTTCGCCGTCTTGAAGAGGTCCTTGATACGCTCCGTGAAGTAGAGGACACCGTTCTCCATCCGTCCAGCGTCTCCCGTACGGAAGTAGCCATCGGAGGTGAAGGCCTCTTCGTTGGCCTGAGGATTATTGTAGTATCCAGTGGTGACAGTAGGCCCCTTGAGCTGGATCTCGCTGGTCTCGGGATCGATCCGCACACTGAGTGAGGGCATGATCGTACCGATAGACAGTAGGTCGAAGCCTACGAGTGGACACGAGCTGACCGTGGCAGTGGTCTCGGAGAGCCCGTAGCCGACGACCATGGGGACATTGATCGAGCGTAGGAAGCGGTAAATCTCTGGTGAGATAGCAGCCCCTGCTGTCGGGAAGAAGCGACCACGCTGTAGCCCGACTGCCTTCTTGACCTTGGCAAAGAGTGTATGATCGTAGATCTTAAAGGCTAGGGAGAGCAGGAAGGGTGCACGCTTCCCCTCATTGATGTACTCAAAGAAGTAGCGATCACCCACACGGATCGCATGGCGCATGATACCACGGACGGGGGCTGGAGCCTGGTTGATCTTCTCCTGTACGCCGATATAGACCTTCTCCCAGAAGCGAGGTACATTGCTCATCATCGTGGGGCGTACCATGGGCAGGGCGTCGAGGATCTTCTTCGGGTCACGTAGGATCGCTATGGAGCATCCCATGCTGAGGCAGAGGTACGTCCATGCCTTCTCAAAGATATGGTTGAGGGGCAGGAAGCACATCGAGATATCCCGAGGAGTGATGAAAGGGTACTTCAGCTGGTGGGCATAGACCTGCTCGATGAAGTTGCTGTGGTGGAGCATAACCCCCTTGCTCTGCCCCGAGGTACCCGAGGTGTAGATGATGAGGGCTAGGTCGGTGGCTAGGGCTTGGCTAGCGGTGACATTGGCCTTGTTCTCATAGGTCACGGAGTCCCCACGACGGATGAACTCATCGTAGTACATCGAGGTCGTATCCCCCTCGGCCAGGACGACCTCGGAGTCGATGATGATGAGCCGACGAAGGCACTGGCTACGCTGCTGGACTTCGTAGGCATTGTTGTACTGGAACTGCCCCCCGACAAACATCGTCTCCACCCCTGCATCCTCCACTGAGAAGGCTACTTGGTCAGGCGTATTCGTAGCATAGAGGGGGACAGAGACCCCACGCATCATGAAGATACCCAGCTCGGTGCAGAGCCCCTGCACCGTATTGGGCGAATAGATACCGATACGATCACCGACCTTGATCTGTAGATAGGCCAGTCCCTTGGCAGCGGCAAGGCAACGGTCGGCGACCTGCTCACCATTGAGCTTCACCCACTTCTCACTCTTGCGGCTGTAGTAGCGGAGCAAGGGCTTGTTGGGGTAGCGTGTACGGAACTGATGCGGATACTCCGCTAGGTGGTACTTGGGATATGGGGGTGTCATTGATTGCTGTTATTTATATGTATCGTCGGGACACATCAGGGGCGAAGCCCCCTCTGCTTCCTTCGACCTACAAAGATAGCCTAAATAGAGGAGCTACAGCCGTAGTCCTGCCAAAGCCCCGAGCCGACGCATAATCTCTTATAGCATTCTCTCCTCCTAGACTCCTCGGTACATGACTTCATACCCTAGGCTATCTTAGCCATATCTCTGGAATGCCTAGCCTTAGCCCCCGAGAAACATATCTATGAGAGCCCTACCGTAGACATACTTTAGAGCGAGGTGCTATACACGTGTGTACCCTCTTCGCCCCTAGGTAGCTAGGTCGTAGGTCTACGCTCGGCAAACTGACACCTAGGGTACAGAAGCCTCTATCCTGAGTGTATACTCCTCCTCCAAATAGCCCCTAGCCTCTAGTGATTGCAAGCTCCAGACCTAGCCCAATCCCCCACAGAGCCCGAGAGCTCTAGCTCCGAGACTCTTCACGAAGCTCTGCACCCTCTACGATGAAGAGTCCAGAGGAGGAGCTTAGGGCAAAGTCAATCATCCGCTCTGCTACCCGAGCGGTCTCTATCGGTGCTTGGCTACGAAGGAGTCCAAAGCGATTGGCTAGGCGGATGATCCGACCAGCCCACACCTCCAGAGACCGATCCGATCCCTGCCGTAGCAGTAGAGGCGGACGGACAATGATCAAGCGATCAAAACCCAGCTCTCTAACTGCATCCTCCAGCTCCCCCTTCATCCTCAGATAGAAGGTAGAGGAGCGGGACGAAGCTCCCATCGAAGACACTAAGACCAGTGTCGAGACTCCTGCCTCACGGGCTGTGCGTGCAAATCGAGCCTGGTAGTCGTGATCTACGACATACTGCGCCTCCTTGCTCCCTGCGGCCTGCCGTGTCGTACCTAGGCAACTGAAGGCTACATCTCCCTTCACCTCCCCTGCCCAACTCTCAGGCTGGGCAAAGTCCACGATATAGGTACGTAGCTTGGGGTGCTCCAGCCCCATAGCTCGGCGCACGAAGACACGCACCTCGGTGAAGGCCGGATGATCGAGGAGCTGTGCCACGAGGTCTCGCCCCACAGCCCCCGTTGCTCCGATGACTAATGCTCTCATACTTCTCTTTTTCCTTATTATTATATGCTCATGGCAGTGCTCTCGCCGAGGAGCTAGATACTGCCCGATCTGTGTATGCTGCTGGACTTAACAGGAGCTCACCATACGGCTACATCTGTATATAGCGGTTGCCTTTATTGATCCACACTGCGAATATCAAGATGCTGAAAAGCGCAGTAAGCTCCTCATGACAAAGTGCTCAAAGTCCCCGGCTGCAAAGTCTATAATCCCCATGGTGATGAATGAGAATATCACCAAGTATATCTTCTGTCTCATAATCGATTATCCATATTACCCTTGCAAAGCTCCCATCATCACACCATAGTTCTGACAAAGGCTCTCCTAGGTATCCTACGACACCACTCCTAATCGCCATCAAGTGCGTCTAGCGACAAAGATAGGGAATAAGCGTCGAGCACCCCAGAGGGTGCATACTCATCGAAGGTCTGCACTTGATACAAACGTATATCTGATAGATCGTACGTATATCCTCCCTCCTTCACACCTACAAAAGCCCCCATCCTATCAAGGCTGGCGTATGATCTCTTTGGGTAATCTCTACTCATTCCCTCACCGAGCATATTATTTCATCACCAAGAGGGAGCCTCCTCCGCATCCTCTATATCCATGGGGTGACTCAAGCATTTGCCCCGAGACAAGTACAGACGAGAGGCCTTCAGAGGGCATACTGAGAGCGAGGTTGTGTACACACGTGTACACTACAGTATACCCACGTGTATACCATTGTATACACGTGGGTATACTTTTCCCTCCTAGGTAGTAGGTATACACCGAGGGTATCCAGAGCTAGGACACAGATACCTCTACCTCGGTCTAGGCTCATCGACCATTCTAACCTCCCGACCACTCTACCCTCTTGACCACTCCGTAGTCTCATGAGTCGGTCCTACTCATCCTATATCCACAAAGGCCCCCCTCCCCGTCCACCTTCATCCTTAGGGGGAAATTACGTTCACAGCCCCTAAGGACTAATACCCTCCTCCCTCCATCGACTCTCACACCTAGCTACTACGACAGGGTGAGGACTACAACAAGACAAGGGGTAGTGCGGACAAAAGGAGCGAAAATCTCCGCCCCTAACTCGCTCTGTATCGCACATCTCGGGAGGGCGCCAGAGGACATACCGAGAGCGCGGGATAGGACATATAATGTTCGCCCCCATCACCTATGTAAGGTGACGAGGGCGAACATACCGAGTCCTCTATCGGGGACATTATAGGGCTGTGGTGGGGCTCTCGGAAAGGCTTTCCTGACTCACTCTATTAAGGTCATTTGACGAAAGTGTTCAGACCTGCATCATAGAGACTAAAATGAGTGGTAAAAGGTGGCATGCTCCTAAGACCTAAGAGGCTTAGCGGAGCGAAGCAACGACGGTATGCACCTCGTCCTTCGGAGACTTAATGTAGCTGAGCCAAGCCCTACAGAGGGAGCCTCACCCCAAGGCACAGCAGAGCCTAGGGAAGCACTATCGGAGCAGATGAGGAGCGGGCAAGAGGGAGGGGACTACCCTCCCCCTGCCTGCTCCAGCACCCACAGATGGAGCTATCGAAGCCCCTGCAGACGGCGTGTCTGATCGAGACGTAGCTGTATCTGACGGATGAGCTCACGTCTACGATCCAGCAGGGTATATCCAGCGTTATCTCGCTGGAGGAGCGTGCGGGCATTGCCCGAGCTCTGCAGCTTGAGTTTATAGGCCTGGATCTCCACGCTTGGCTTACCCTCCGTGACGGCTTGATGGACGATGTAGGCATACTGCTTGGTGGCATTGTAGAAGGCGATATATCCACCATCGAAGGTGCGGATGTAGCTATAGCCACCGTCGTTAAGCAGAGTGAGGAACTCCTTGGTGAGGTAAGAGCGACCGAGGGCATCCATCCAGAAGGCCTTAGAGAGGTCGGTGAAGATCGACTGCACGCTGGAGACTTCGCCTACATAGGGATCATCCTGAGGCTTGGTGGCATCCTTGACCACGTAGAAGTAGCCACGCACAGCCTCTCCCTCTAGGCTCTTGGTAGCCTTGAAGCGGTCATAGCTCGTATTGGAGAGGACATCATCCAGAGTACCACCCCAGATAACCTCTTGGGCACGTATCTCATCCTTCGTCTTCCCGTGTATGCCTTGGCTACGGAAGCTACCTAGGGGGATACGATCCTCGAGGGGTATCTTGGAGAAGGTCGGATAGTCCTTGCTCTGACGAGGCATGTAGACTGTCTCTAGTAGAGCTTGTCCCGAGGGATCATAGGCGACGTTGAGGTTCAGCGGGAGGGTCTTGTTCGTATATACATCCTGCTCAGCCGTCGTGAGGGCATTGTCCTTCTCGTAGCCATTTGCCTTGAGGAAGGCTGCGAAGTTCACGTTGTCACGCAGATACTTGTCATCTAGGCAGAGCGTGATGGCAGCCTGATAGCCCCGACTACGCTCGTTCTCAAACTCATACTCGAGGAGAGGCATCAGTGTGCTCTGTGTCGCATAGCGGAAGAGCACTACCTCCCCACGCTCCCGGGTACGCGTATGCTCACTGAAGCGACTACGCTCGAAGCGAATCACATCCTGGAGCGAAGCGGGGAACTTCTGCAAGGGGAGGATATACTGGATCGAGCCGTTCTGCACGACCTCTATCTCACGCACGAGCGTACCTGCCGTGAGGTTGATCTTCGCCGTACGCTGTGCCTCTCCTTCGTTGGGCTGTGCAGTGATGCTGATACGACCCTTGATCCGACTATCGACGCTCAGCCAGCTCTCGGGAGTGGCGAGCTCGACCTTGAGCTCCTCGACATTTGCATAGTAGGTCAAGGTCTCTTGCCCCCCCTCTACGAGGAAGGTCACCCGATTAGCCCCTAGGTCAAGGAGCACCTCGGAGGCACTCTGGCGAAGCGTGACTCTGCGCTGCTCGCCACCAGCATTCACGATCACAGAGCCCAGTCGGTCCTGCCCCTGCTGGTTAGCCTTAGCACGCACCTTGAGAGTATTGCCCTCCTGCGTGAGGACGACCCAGTCGGCTTCCTGAGGAGAGGTGGCAGTCCAGTGACTGCGATTGGTCGTGACGGTAAGGGTTTGCTCCGAGCCCCCCTTAGCGAAGGTAAGGCTCGTCGTGGAGAGCTCTAGAGTAACCTCCTCGGGTAACTCCTGTGTCTTACAAGCAACGAGGAGAATGAGCAGGAGAGATAGGCTGAATAGAGATCTGAATAGCTGTCTCATAATACGCTATAAGTTTATATATGCAGGATGAGGGGGCAGAGACTTCATCTATCCCGATGAAGCAGAGCATCCGCCCACTAGAGAAGAGTATGGAGATATGCCCTATAGCAGGGCTCTATGCCTAATGCGTGGCATACCAAGAGTAGGGACTGTGTGCTCTGAGAGACCCACTACCAAAAGCGAGTGTACTCGTAATGAGGGTAGTAGAAAGCCCCACACAGAGCAATATCCCGAGGCCAGATAAAGGAGTGGCTGCACCGTAGCCTAGGCTATGATGCAGCCACCCACAAAGAAAATGAAAAGAAAAACTAGCCTCTAACTAAACGAGGCAGATAGGAGCTTGCCTAGAGGCTGTAGCCGAGGGTCAGCTGGAAGGCTGACTTACCCCCGCTCACCCGAGGTGTGATATACGCACCATCTAGGGCAAACTGACGATAGCGAAGGCCCAACCCGACACTAAATGCCTTAGCACCATTCGTGTCATAGGAGTAACCTAGACGAGCAGCTATGAGCTGGTGGTAGAGATATTCACCGCCGAAGTGCATGAGCACAGAGGAAGCGTCACTGGGGAGGAAGAAGTAGTCTGCACCTAGACCGAAGGATAGGTGATGCTCACCCTCGATCCCATAGCCAATCTCACCACCGACACCTGCAGATGCAGGGGGGAAGATCGATGGACCTCCAGTACGCTGCTGGAAGCTTGGGCCGAGGTTGCGAAACTTAGCACCGACGATGAAGTCGAGACCCGTTTTGGCGATCTCCTCGCTACTGCGGTAGAAGACACCCCCACCGAAGGCGTAGGCAGTGGCTGCACTACCTTGGTCGGTAGAGATGTAGCTACCCGTGACGTAGGCAGAGAGCGTCCCGAAGCGGAGTGCATAGCCTAGATCTAGGGCATAATCCGTGAGACTACGAGCCTTCGTACCAGCCTCCTCATTGTTCCCTACAGGGTAGTACTTGAGTCCACCTAGATAGCGAACACCACCGAAGAAGGCTTGATTACCCAAGCGAACACCTGCCATGACATCATAGAGCCCGAGTGAACCCTCCAGCCCCTCGACCTTGCCTAAGAATTGTCCGCCAGCAGAGATGGACAGGAGCCCATCCTGATAGAGACGCGAGGTGGGGTTGGCATAGATATGAGCGATATCACTCTCACCATAATGGTTCCCCCCGAGAGCAGCGGTACGAGCATCAGCAGATAGCTCCAGCAGAGGGAGAGGTCGTGTAGCCGAGGGCTTTGTCTGTGCTTGTAGCGAGGAGCCACAGAGGAGCGACGCTAGGAGCAGCAGTGAATATACTTTCTTGTTCATGGGGAGGGAAGATTAGTTTTTGACGAAGGACTTGGTGGTGGTACCCTGAGAAGACTTCACCTTGATCGTGTAGGTACCAGGGGCGAGTGATTTCACTGGGATTCTGATCGTACCATCACCTCCTGCGGAGAACTTGCGGTCAAGGGCCTTTGCCCCGAGGAGACTATAGATCTCGACAGAGACCTGACCAGCTGTCGGATTGACGACTAGGTTGAGGGTCGTCTTGGCTGGGATAGGATAGATCGAATAGAGCACATCAGAGACATCAGCTACTACACGTACTGGGATCTCGGTCTGGATAGGAGTGCTAATCCCATCAGATACCTCGACAGTGATCCGAGTAGCTCCAGCCTTGAGTCCTTGTATGGTGAGTGTACCCTTGGCCGAGACACTAGCAGAGGCGACTGAGGCGTTGGAGCTCGTGACCTTGTAGGTCAGAGGAATGCCTTCCGTATGCGTGGCTAGTAGGGCTGGGATCTCCATAGGTAGAGAGCGAGAGATACCGACTACCTGAGCAGCCTGCGTGGAGGCATTGAAGGTAGGAGCTACATAGGTATAGACCTCGAAGGGTACGATGAGCTCTGTCTTGGCACCAAGAACGTCCATAGCCGTGATCTTGATCTCATAGTTGCCAGGCTCAGCTACTGCACGCAGGGTGAAGTCGATCCTATCGCTCTTGACCGTGCTACTCACACCTCTAGTTTCACCAGCGATGTTGATGGATACCTTCTGTCCATCTGGGTCTGAGTAAGCGACAGAGAATGTGGGTGCCTGGGCAGACGAGACACGTAGCTTACCCTTAGCCTCAAGGGTTAGGACTGGTGGATTGTTCTTACGTGTAGTAAACTCACCGAAGGTAGGCTGAGACTTCAGATCCCATCTGTCTACAGCTACGACACCGATGTAGTACTTCGTATTGTCCTTTAGAGCGCTGAGAGGCATAGACACCTTAGCGCCCTTAGCATAGCCTAGAGCATTGATCTTGGCATAGAATGCAGTCTCATAGTTAGCTACTGTAAGGGGATCCTTAGACATATAGAAGCGATACTCTAGTGGCTTCTGATCGTCGGGGTCTTCTACCCCAATCCAAGAGAGATCAGCTGTCGTGAAGGAGATATTCTCTACCTTAATCTCTCCGACCTTATTAGGAGCTAGACCTCGATTGAGTGCAAAAAGGGCAGAGGCATCGATATATCCACGCCCCATACGACCTTTATATTTAGGGTTCTCTGCATCTACGTCCATAGGCTTGAGAGAGCCCAGCAGACGAGTCTCACATTCTTTACTGGTAAAGCCCTGCTTCCCAAACTGAGAGACAAGTAGAGCTGCGACACCTGAGACGTGAGGACAGGCCATAGAGGTACCCTGCATATAGCCATATTCCTTACCTGTGATGGACTTGGCCAGCGTACTGAGGACTTCACCCTTGCTGTAGGTATCATCACCGCCAGGAGCTGTGACATCGACCCAAGCACCGCGGTTGGTATAATAGGCAGCCTTCCAAGCTGGGCCCATCGAAGCGACAGCCACAACAGGCTCATAGGCACCTGGGAAGGAGAGATAGTCCATACCATCGTTACCAGCGGCGAAGATGACCACACCACCCTTCATAGGTGAGTTGGGGAGCTGGTTACCATCGTCGTCACAGCCTGCATACTTGATGAAGTAGTCGATAGCCTCCTTGAGAGACTGAGGGATCTGCGTGATATTAGCCTTGTAACGGAAGCCCCATGAGTTCTGTGCGATGACAGCGCCATTATTAGCTGCATAGACTAGAGCACGGTTGGAGTTACCACTCTCTCGTTCTCCTCCGAAGATCTGACAGCTCATTAGGCGGACACCAGAATTAGGTGAACCATCTCCACCTGCGACCCCGCAGACACCTATATTATTGCCATTGCGAGCGGCGACTGTACCCGCTACGTGTGTCCCGTGTGAGACATCATCGGGGTAGATCTTGGGGTGACCTTGTCCACCATTGTAGCTACTCATGAAGTTCGCTCCATGGATATCGTCGATGACACCATTGTTATCATCGTCCTTGCCCGCGACTCCATTCTTCTCAGCCTCATTGACATAGAGATTCTGTATCAGGTCAGGGTGAGTAATATCAATCCCACCATCGATGATGGCGACGATGACGTTAGGCTTCCCTACCTGAGTATCCCATGCTGCGAAGAGACCGATGTCAGCACCAGCTACACTCTTGGCGAACTTGCCCGTGTTGTGGTAGTGCCACTGATCGGGTAACAAGGGGTCATTGAAGGGCTGTGTGCCCTGATCAAGCCTACTAGCAGGGGGGACATCTACCCCGACAGGCTTGCCCTGAGGGCGCTCGAGCTGAAGGACGGGCTCCGTATAGTCGATCTCAGGAACACTCATCAGAGACTGCATAGCGGCACGAAGATCTTGCTTCTCATCAAAGTGGACGACATACCAGAGGTCGAGCCCCGCCTTGCGCATACGCTTTTCGTAGCGAGGGTCGATAGGAAAGAGAGGCTCCATCGAGCGTGAGCCTAGGCTCCGTAGGGTCGAGGAGAAACGGGAGGGAAGTGCCTGCATAGAGGCATTATCCGCGTCAAAGGCACGCAGGCTCTGCTTCGCACTTCGGCGAATACGGATGTAGAGTTCCCCAGGCGTGGCTCCCTCCGTGGGGAGGCTGGAAGGGAGTAGATCAGAGCGCAGATCGGAAGATGCCTGTTGCTCCTGTCCCTGAGGTGGAGCTTGATCCAGCTCCTTTTGACAGGCAGTGAGTGCCAGTCCAGCGAGGAGCGATAGGGTCAGTACTGTTCTTTTCATTGTTCTATACCTTGAGTTAATGGGTGAAGTTGTTACCCAATATTGGGATTCTTGATAGGATGTATAGCGAGTGTTTAGTGATGAGCTATATATGACGACAGCGGGCACTAAGACGATTGAGGAAGGCCTTACGTCTCTGTATGGAACTGGTGGCGAGGAGCTCATGAGCCGAGCCTCCACCATCATCAAGTTCGATGAAGTGCGACTGAATGTCGAGGACGAGCTCACCCTTGTACTTGAAGAGGCGTAAGACATAGGCCTGCGACTTGGCTCGATTGACAAAGACGTAGCTCGCATTCTGTGTCTGACCATAGTACGGGAAGCCAGCTTTGGTGAAGAGCTCCTGCACCTCCTCGGTCAGGTGGTAGTGTCCATCGATTTCATCCAGCCAGTAGGCGAGGTTGATCTTGGAGTAGTAAGCTAGGACATCCTCTACCATATTGAGGTAAGGGTCATCGAGCTGTGTCGGTGTGATGATGTAGAAGTAGGCTCGGACGATTTCCTCTTCTAGGGATTTGCTGGGAATGAAGAGGTCATACATCCCAGGGGTGTTCTCATCCCGTTTGCTGCCCTGCTCAGCCTCGTACTTACGGACGTCCTCCTGCTTCTTCCCTATCTTTTCCAGATTACGGTGACCTAGGAAGAGGGTCTGGTGCTGCATAGGGAGGTGGGAGAAGGTCGGATACTTAGCCTTTTGGATAGGGTCGTAGACAAACTCTAGCTTAGCTCCTCCAGAGAAGATCGTCACGAGCAACTGTAGGGGCAGCTTCTCATTCTTGTATACCGTGTAGACGTTATCTGGGGAGCTAGCCCCCTTAACGAAGCCATAGGCCTTGACAGCCTCTTCGAAGTCTGCATTCCCCTTGATCAACGACTGATCCATATAGAGCAGTGTAGCCATCGTAAAGCCAGGGCTCGTAATCTCGTTGTACTGATACTGTACGAAGGGGACCACCTTGCTCTTGGTCAGGAAGCGATAGGTCGGATACTGCTCATCTGTAGCTTCTTTGGCATAAAGCAGCTTGTGTCCTCGCTGCTCCTCATATCGGAGCGTGCTGTAGAGATCCTTTGGGAAATCCAGTAGGGGGAAGATATATGGACTATTCCCCTCTTGGACGACGGTTATCTCCTGCACACCCGAGCCTAGGGTCAGTCCGATCTGAGCGGTACGTCTAGCCTTATCCGTATTAGGCTTGGCTACGAGAGTGAAGCCTGAGTGTGTCTGTCGCTTGATGGAGAGCCAGTCTAGGGAAGCTGGCAGATCGATCTTCACGGCATCGACATTAGTCGTATATGTGATCTGTTGCTCTCCTCCTTCTGTGGAGAACGCTACGAGGGGTGTCGCTATATCGAGATAGGCTTCGGCTGCACTTTGGCGGATGGTGACACGTCGCTGTAGTCCTCCTGCATTGATGAGGACAGCACCTTGGCGATCCTGTCCTTGGTCGTTTGCTCGGGCATGCACACGTAGTGTTTGTCCCTCTTGGGTAAGCGTAATCCAGGTATTCTCCTGAGGGGAGAAAGCTGACCAAGAGCCCTTGTTGGTCATAATCGTTATGCTCTGATCACCGGCCTCCTTCGCAAAGGTGAGGGTGGTAGCTGAGAGCTCTAGGCTCGGCTCTTCTACCTCTGTCTGCTGCTTACAGGATATAGGGAGTAGAAGTAGTAGAGCTAGGATGGTATGCAATAGTCTATATCTCATCGTGTGTCGTGATGCACTATATCTGAATGGAATCGGAAAGTTTGACCCACACATGCCCACTGGGAGCAAGGGTAGCTCAAGTAAGATATATGCAGGCTATGGATAGATTCAGCTATGAGGTAGCCTCTCTATCACTCTGCCCGACTAGGAGAGGATGGAGACAGAGGATACTCCTAATATGAGCTATAGCTAGGGACTATATACCTCTCTCCTCTGTAGCTACAAGACTACTCATGTGGAGATGGGAAGGTGTATCTACTCTGCGACCCGCTGTGTGTATCCTACGACCTATGTATTATGAGACAAGGGACTACATGGAAGTAGGTAGAGGTGGTGAATAGGGCTCTAAGAACAATGCTACATGAGCGATCTATGCGCTTACTCTATAGAGCTATGAAGGTGTAATATCTGTGGCCAGGGCGTACGTTTGAGGGTGAAGGGTAGGACTCCTGAGGCTCATACGATACGTGGTGGGGGGCCGACCCACTAGGACGTAGGTGAATAACAATCACCGTGAACTTCAGAAGCCCAGAAGCATATCTGGGTTCGTTTCTTTGTTCATAAGTTATCTATTCGTTCCTAATAGGGGGAAGTGACTTCCCCTTTCTTGAGTCAAAGGTAGACAATTGTATCTGGAAATACAAAATATCCAGCAAATTTATCTTCACCCTATCCTGATAGGAAGTATACCCATCTGACAATGCCCCTATTTTCAACGTCTTTGATAGGGAAAAGATAATCGGATAGGGCGCATAGACATCCTCAAGTAAAGGATAATGTAGATATCTTAACTAAGGCAATACATGCCTACTAGGGTAGCAGGGCTGACGCATGAAATCAGCATAGTGCGAGGGTAAGGTCGTCAAGGAGTATACGCCGAGGATAGAAGTATCTATATCCTAGTCTAGATATGCCAAGCGTATACCTCCTACCTAGGAGGGATGAGTATACACGCGTGTACACTACTGTATACCCACGTGTACACTACTGTATACACGCGTGTACACTACCTCGCTCTAAGTATGTCCCCAGGAGGGCTCTTGTATACAGCTCTCCTCGGGACTAACGGGATACGCCTAAGGCTCCCTAGGACATGAAATAATATCCCCTAAGAGCCAAAGAACGGAGTGTACTGAAGAGATCATGCGTCGCCCCCACCCTAGGATAGGACTGAGGATATAGTCAGTCTAGTGTGTCTAGAGTGGATAGGGCTTCCCTCCCTCTCGCTCGCACTAGAGGGCTGAATAGCAGGGTAAATATGTCACAGCTCCGTCTTTAGACAAAGTCTATCCAAGGTATGCCCCTATATACACCAAGCTCCCAGTCCTCGGACTCTCCCCCCACCTCGAGAGAAGGGGATCGTAGTCTGAGGGCTGGGAGCCGTAGAGTACAGATAGAGGAGCATTCCTCGACCTCTCACAATAGTACCACTAGGCTCTATACCATGGAGAGCAGAGATGTGAGAGCCTAGTAGGAAGAGAGAAAAGATTACTTCTGTGGATATTCCTGAGCACTCCCGTTAGCGCCCTTGGGGAAGTACTTGACCTTCCAACCCTTCCTCTGGGCAGTCCTTATCACAGCATCGCTCACCACGTTCTCATCTCCCTGCTCATCATAGAGGACAAGCTCTCCACTCTGAGCCGAAGGGAGCGAAGAAGAGAGCTGGGTAAGGGCTGATTCGGCGAACTTATTCCGATAGATATGTAGGAGCGTTAGACTCGGATTCTGACTGACGTCTAGTGTCGTCAGCTTATTGCCAAAGCAAGTCAGCTTCTGAAGCTTGGTACATCTCGACACATCGAGGGAGGTAAGGCTATTACCCGAGACATAGAGCTGGGTAAGGGCGGGACAGCGTGTGACATCAAGCTCCGCAAGCTGGTTGTCACCGCAGGCGAGCTCATCTAGGACGCTGTTCTCCCCTAGGCGGAGCTCCGTCAGAGCATTCTGGTAGCAGGAGAGCGTCTTTAGGTGGATATTACCACTAGCATCTAGGGCTGAGAGCTCACTGGCATAGCAGCCTAGGGCTGACACCTCTCCATAGATCGTGATCACGGGAGCATCAATCACTCGGGCTGAGTAGCGGTAGCTCATCGCTCCAAAGCGTTCTACCTCCTCGCCCTTGTCCTTCTTGCCATTATTATTAAGGTCTACCCACACATCCTTGCGCTTGTCTTGTGGGGCATCGACCCAAAAACGGATTTTCTCCCCTCGTGCCCTCCCAGTAAGGAAGACGAGGTGAGGCAGCTGCTCATCTAGGACTGGGCGAGTAGTCCAGCCCTCGAAGCGGGGCTTGGGTTGAGGCTTGGGTTTAGGTGCTGGAGGATCGATTGGCTTGGGTGGCGTAACGATCCCAAGGTCGGGCTTAGGCTCCTCGGGAGTTCGTCCTCTGCGGGAACAAGAGGCACTGACGAGTGTAAGGAGGAGGGCAGCAGAGAGGGCCACGAGGTATCCTCTCCTCCTTCGGTATAGGTGATTCGTATCCATAAGTTGTGCTTGTATGAAAGTGGAATATAAAGAGAGGGAGCTACGTGATACCTCCAGCAGAAGGATCACGGGAGAAAGTGAGCCCACCACGCAATAGGGTGCTGAGCAGGGCGAGGCTGGGGAGCCTCAGGACAGGGTTGGTTTTGTCCATAAATAGGTTTGGTGGGGGCATAGCTACGGGCTCCCCGAATTTGGTTATTTACTTGATCGAGGGAGAGGGTTTGGCTGAATACTTCCCCCTCGAAGGATTGGTACAAAGATAAGGCTTTTGGTGCTACCTAGCGGGAGGTAACGGGGATAACTAATATCCCCTCTGATGCCAAAGAAGAGGAGCAGGTACATCCCTGCACCTGCTCCTTGAAAAGCATAACATAACTAAAAAAGAACAGCGTTCTATGAGAGAAACTTCTGTCTATGGGGCGTTACTTCGTAGCCTCGATATTGATCGTCACCCGCTGATTTGCATCTGCGAGAGCTTTTAGGGCGAGGTAGATAGGATCAGTATCAGGAACCTTACGTGTGGACTTATAGATCTCTGCAAAGATCTTGATATACCATCCGGGGAGTGTGATTTCAGTCATCAGTCGCTTGTCCTGAAGAGTCACAATCCCGATTGATAGCTCCTTAGGCATTCCGGTAAGATTCAGGAAGAGTGTCCCTTTAGCATTTACTTTTAGCTCTCCAGCTTGCGTCTGAGCACTTGGGAAGGTCTTGCCCTCCTTATTGATCAGTTCGTACTTACCCTGCTCGATCTTAATGGTGTTGATCGTGCTGAGCTTCATCAGTGCATCACCGAGGAAGAGAGCTTGGACATCTACCTCCATCCCTTGTATGGAGATGGTGCTGGGGGTAGTCTTCACCGAGGTCGCAGTATATGTTCCGTCGAAGGGATAGGGATTCGTAGGTTCCTTCCTTTCCTCGTCACAGGAGGTCGCTGCGAGGGAAAAAGCTCCCAAAAGGAGCGCAAGGGCCATTTGTCTTAGTCTCATTTCTTCTTGCTATTGGTTATCTAACTATGTGTGTGTATTATTCTCTGGGTGTCGTGGTAGTACCACAAAGGTAACAATATCTATTTAGGTTGTACCCACCACCCTGCATCACACTCTAAGATAACGCACTAGACATTGGCTAGCGGTATATCTAACCAACTAGAAATAGAGCCCATTCCACCATCCCTACCTCGCACTTGTGATACCCCTAGGAGAGGACATATAATGTTCGTCCCAATCACCTATGTAAGGTGACAAGAGAGGACACGGTATGAACGCCTCGGTCACCTTACATAGGTGATGAGTGCCGTTCATACCGAGTTCTATACCCCCTCCTCAGTATGTCCATCCTACCCCAATAGGAATACCCGATACAGAGCGAGTTACGAAGGAACCTTCACGAAGCGATCCCCCTATACTCCTCCATCCTCTATCGGTCTATGAGCACTGTCTCTGCAGACAGGAGTCCCCAGCCCCAAGGAGCAATCATAGCGCTATTAAGGTCTTTCCTCCCTACTATCCGCAAAAAAGTTCCATACAATATAAATAGATAAATAAAAGGTAGTTAGATAGAATAGGAGGTTCTCTAGAAGGGGGCTAGATAGGTAGAGGTCTTGCAGGAATGGAGAAGTTGTATTACCTTTGCACTCGCAAGACAGGTGACACAATACTCTTCCTTAGCTCAGTCGGTTAGAGCATCTGACTGTTAATCAGAGGGTCCTTGGTTCAAGTCCAAGAGGAAGAGCAAGAGAGTTATTTTTATGACTCCTCATCACTTTACAATAGATCCCCACAGCTAGTAGACTAGCTGTGGGGATCTTCTTTTATAGCGAAGAGCTTACGGCTCGCCCTCACTGGTGGCATACCTTATCGGGATAGGAGCTACCTACCTTCCCCACCCCCCACCCGAGGCAGGGCTCAATGAAACGAATCCGGCTCCGATAATCACACAAGATTATCAGAGCCGGATTCTTATACTATATCTATCACCTATCTCCCTACGCTCGCAAAGAATGTTTCTCCCTTCGGGAATGCTCACCCTACACTAAGACTATGTCCATGTGTGAAGACTCAATGGAAGAAACAAGCAGGTAAGGATAAACTAGGCATATCTACAGCTCCATTTCTGTACCGTCGTAGCCTATGATAACACGACGGCGTGCTGTATCGTAGCTGGGAGAAAAGAAGTCCAAACGAGGGTTATAGTACTTCATCTTGATACCAAGTAGACCCAATACGGAGTTAGCAATGAGGTCAGTCATGATCTTCCTATCCTTGACAGCTAGGACACGATCATAGATCTCTGGATGCTGCTGTCGCATTGCGGGGGAGAGGTAGACCATGAGTGGGACTGTCACTCCAGGGCGAGAAACCTCATGCTCACAGTAGTCGGGACGCTTGGGATTCTCATAGATCGCCTGCCCATGATCAGAGAAGTAGAGGATGATAGAGGGTTCAGAGGAAAAGTGCTCAATAATCTTAGAGACAACGAGGTCATTATAGTAGATGGAGTTCACGTAATCACGAATGACCTCCGCCCTCTTGGTATCTGTGGGGGATGGCTGTCCATTGGGGAGTACCCTAGGAAGATCAGCGGTCTGGAAGCGAGCCATTTCCTTAGGACAGCGATCCCCATAAGGCGAATGTGACCCCATAAGATGTACGATCTGGAACAGAGCCTTGGCTCCATGTCCCCCTGGAATCATAGCCCTCGAACCTAGGAGCGGAAGTAGGTCCAGATCCTCCGCAGCATCCCAGTCTCCACCTGTGCGGATCTTAGCAAAGCGTGTACTATCGGCTGTCCTAGCGAGTGTAGAGAGGGGTTGTAACCCAGCTCCTTGGCTCTCTTGATTACTCAGCCAATAGGTGTAGTAGCCAGCCTTCGATAGCACAAAAGGAAGTGTGGGGAACTTGTACCACTCTGTCGGCTCCTCCTCCCTCGTATAGAAGCTCATACTCTGGGATACCGACCCGACAGTCCAGGAGGTTGAGGAGACGACATCGGTGAAGAGGATTAGGTCACCCGTACTTGCTAGTGAATCTTGCTTAGGGGTATTGGGCAAGGGATAGCCATAGCAGTGCATATAGTCACGACGCATCGACTCACCTACGATGATGACTACTGTTACGCTATCCAACCCTCCACTTTGCTCTATCTTCCCGAGGTCAATATGCTTGAGCTGCTCCGCATAGGTAGCGAGATCTCGAGCATCTTGCACGCAGGCCATTGTCCCCTGATATATACGCTCAACGGGAGCCATATATAGGAAACTCCTCGTGGCACGCTGAGCTGGGTGCACGACAGCAAAGCTCAATGAGATCGGTAGGACTAGGAAGACGAAGAAGGACCACACCTGCCTCTGACTGCCCTTTGAGACTATCCTCTTCCGCACAAGGTAATAAAGCCCAAGGAGGAGAACCAGACCAATAAGGGGGAGGGAAAATGCCTTATAGTTCAAGTTCGTAAGAAATGAAGATGCTTCGTTGGGGTTAGTCGCTAGGATATTTAGGGCTATGCTATCCGTATAGACAGAGCTATATGAGTAGGTAAGGAAGCCTTCAAAGAGTACGAGGAAACCATAAATAACCAGCACTAGAGCCTCCAGCCCTCGACGCACTCTAACCCAAGGTACCAAAGCTGCAAGGAGCACTGGGATCGAAGCCCAACTAAGGATACTTACCCCCTGATAAACGAACTCGCCCCCATAGGGATACCTTCCAACACGGACATAGTAATAGAGGGCAGTGAACAGCTGAAGAGCTAAGAGGAGACAAAAGAAGAGGCGCAATCCATACAGCCGATAGACATAGTCACGCCAAGATGAAGAGGAACGATTCACCATATTATATAGATAAGGATGTTTATATTCTTGTCGTGCACAAAGATACTCCAAGAGTACTATACCTCGTATGCTTGCCCTAACCACACTGCTCCATCTCCCTTCCAAGCCAGACAAGGAGCCACGTCACCAACATCACCCCTAAAGCGAAGCACGGGGAGGGAAATCCATGCTTACAGGAATAGAGTCCACTCTACATCACAAAGAGCTCAGCCACCATTACCATAAAATAGTAATGGTGGCTGAGGCCCATAGGGGAAGACAATCCCCACAATGTGAATATGGGACTTTAGGATATGATTGGGAGATCTACCTATCCGCCTGCACTATCTGCTAGGACTTCTGGCTGACGAGCTCGATCCACTCCTGGTTGGAGAGGTACCAGCGGACAGTGTGCTGTAGCCCTTCTTCGAATTGTAGGCTTGGTGTCCAGCCTAGCTCATCCTTGAGCTTGTTCGAGTCAATGGCATAGCGTAGATCATGCCCAGCACGATCTGTAACATAGGTGATGAGCTCATCCGAATAGCCCTTGGGGTTGCCAAGAGCCTCATCTACAGTCTTAATCAGCAGGCGTACGAGGTCGATGTTGCGCCACTCGTTGAAGCCTCCGATATTATAAGTGTCGGCTACCTTCCCTTGGTGGAAGATAAGGTCTATGGCACGAGCATGGTCTATGACATAGAGCCAGTCACGGACGTTCTCTCCCGTACCATAAACAGGAAGGGGACGACGCAGGACAATATTCTTAATGAAGAGCGGGATAAGCTTCTCGGGATACTGGTAAGGACCGTAGTTATTGGAACAGTTGGAGATTACCGTAGGCAGACCATAGGTATCATGGAAGGCTCTCACGAAGTGGTCACTAGAGGCCTTACTAGCCGAATAGGGACTATGTGGATCATACTTCGTCTCCTCGGTGAAGAATCCTCCATCGAGCTCTAGCGCACCATATACCTCATCAGTAGAGATGTGGTAGAAGCGCTTGCCTTCGTATCCCTGAGGGGTCTTGGACCAAACCTCCTTGGCAGCCTGTAGCAGACTAAGTGTACCTAGGACATTCGTCTTGGCGAAGATGAAGGGATCGGAGATACTACGATCCACATGGCTCTCCGCTGCTAGATGGATGATGCCATCCACAGCATAGCGCTCGAGGATTTCACGCATGCATTCGTAGTCACAGATATCCTCTTGGATAAAGGTATAGTTAGGTAGCCCCTCTATATCAGCTAGTGTCTCCCTATTGCCAGCATAGGTCAGCTTATCTAGGCAGAGGATATGGTAGTCGGGGTACTTCGTAGCGAAGAGGCGGACGACGTGTGAGCCGATAAAGCCTGCACCGCCAGTGATGAGTATAGTCTTCTGATAGTCCATTATTCGTTTGTTTCTGTCGAGGTGAGTTGATTGAGGCAATCCTCGAGGGAGGTCTGCCAGTGAGGGAGCGTGATGCCAAAGTCTCTCTTGAGCTTGGCCTTATCTAGTACACTGTAGGAGGGCCGAGTAGCTTTCGTTGGGTACTGCTCACTACGTATAGGATGGAGCTGACAGCTGTAGCCCATACGATGGCATATAGCTTCAGCGAAGTCATACCATGAAGCCACACCCTCATCACTGAAGTGGTAAGTCCCCTCCTGCCGAGTTCCCTTGTCCTGCTCTAGGTAGGATACAATGAAGCAAGCTAGGTCCCGTGCGTAGGTGGGCGTCCCGATCTGGTCAAAGACTATGCTCAACTCCTCACGCTCCTGCATGAGACGACACATAGTCTTCAGGAAGTTCGCTCCATAAGTAGAGTAGAGCCAAGAGGTGCGCAGGATGAGCGCTCTACACCCCGTACGGCGAATAGCATCTTCACCAAGGAGCTTGGTACGCCCGTACACACTCTGGGGACGAGGAGTCTCCTCCTCTGTAATCGGACGATAGCTATCTCCACCGAAGACATAGTCGGTAGAGATATGGATGAGGTATAGGCCTTGAGCCTTGGCAAGAGCAGCAAGAGCAGCTACTGCCTGATGGTTGATACGGTCAGCCTCCTCAGGCTCATCCTCGGCACGATCGACTGCGGTATAGGCAGAGCAGTTGATGATGGTGTCGATATGATGATCCTGCACGAAGTGTTGTATAGCTAGCTGGTTCGTCACATCTAGCTCACTACGGCTCGCAAAGGTATAGTGCTGTGCACTCCCCTCTGCCGCAACTCGTAGCTCCTGCCCTAGCTGCCCGCTAGCTCCTAGTACAAGGATATTCATATATAGGGATCTAATAGATTTCGATATGGAGACGACCTCTGTCTCCGAGCAATAGGCTAGGAGAATATACGGCGCTTGAAATATCGAAGGACCATCATCGCCTTCTCCTTAGGTCTTGCATAGCGAGCTAGCTTCAGGTAGCGTGGTAGCTCTGCTAGGGAGACGTAGCGAATGACCATATTGAAGTAGTCATACACGCACTTCTCACGCCAATTCTCGTAGCTCAAGCGCTGTAGATAGGACACCTCCTGTTCATTCTGTGGCTGGGGAAGAGGATAGGAGGTGACCCACTCGAAGAACTGTGTGCTAGCCTCTATCTTGGGCTCAAGGTGAGCCTTAGACCCAGACAGGTGCACCGTCGAGTGCCTGAACGAGAACAGAGGCTTAGGCGTACACGCTACACCACACTCAGCCATCATGATGGACATCGCTATATCCGACGCTAGTGCACGGGGGAAGTCTATGAAGCCCTTCTCCTTGAGGACTGAGGTCCTCATCACGAAGTTCCCCATACAGATGAATACATGCCCCTCTCTGTAAGCATAGATATACTCCAGCTGAGAGACCAGACGGCTCCCCTCAGGTACGAAGCGTTCTACAGCGAACTCATTCCCCTCTTCATCGACCGATCTTATGCAGGTGCGGATGAGATGAGCCGATGGGTACTCAACAGCCAAGCGCATACATTCCTCGGCGAAGGTCGGAGCATAGATATCATCATCAGCTGCTATGACGAGGTATTCCCCTCTAGCAAATTGGATGCAGTGCTCCCACTGCTTCGTCAGATACTTCCCTCCTAGGTTCTCCTTATTATGGTAGTAGCGTATCCTAGGGTCATCGTACTGTGCCATCGTTGTATCCAGATCATCTGGAGAGCAGTCATTGACTACGATCAGCTCTATATTGGTGTAGGTCTGTGCTAGGATACTTTCGACAGCAGAGCTAAGCCACTGCCCCTTGTATGCAGGCATGACAAAGGAGAGCAGGGGAGTAGTCTGTTCGGGTGATGAGTAGGTAGAGGTCATCGACATTTATTTAGTTGTATTCAGATAGCTTGGGCTGACTAGTATAGGTTATCGCCAAAGGAGAAGAGGCCCTCGGCATCTCTTAGGCGAGGATGGTGCTGATCCTTGGACGATAGAATAACTCGATCCTGGGGGATCATCCAGTTGATCCCCAGGTCAGGATCATCCCAAGCTATAGCTCCCTCTGACTCGGGCGCATAATAGTTGTCACACTTGTACTGGAATACTACCTTATCCGAGAGGACACTGAAGCCATGCGCAAACCCTCTAGGGATGAAGAGCTGACGGTGATTATCCTCCGTGAGTTCGACAGCGACATGCTGCCCAAAGGTAGGAGACCCTACACGTATATCGACTGCCACATCTAGGACAGCTCCACGGACGACACGCACGAGCTTAGACTGGGCGAAGGGTGGACGCTGGAAGTGTAGTCCCCTTAGGACTCCATAGCACGATGCACTCTCATTATCCTGGACGAACGTCGTATCTCGTACCTGCTCCTTGAACACCTTCTCCGAGAAGGACTCGAAGAAGTATCCACGGTCATCCTTGAAGAGCCTTGGCTCTAGGATGACCACTCCCTCTATTGCAGTTTCGATTACCTTCATTGTATTATCTATATCCAGCGTCCTTATTTATCGTGTCTCGCTATAGAGGCCAAGTACTGCCCATACTGGTTCTTGATCATGACCTCGGCCAGCGACAGTAGCTGCTCTCTAGTGATCCAACCCTGATGATAGGCGATCTCCTCGAGGCAAGCCACCTTCAGTCCCTGCCTCTTCTCGATCACCTCTACGAAGGTAGAGGCCTCAGCAAGGGAGTCGTGCGTCCCAGTATCGAGCCACGCAAAGCCACGCCCAAGAGGCTCTACGAGCAGACGCCCCTGACGCAGGTACTCTTGGTTCACACTCGTGATCTCGAGCTCTCCTCTGGCCGAAGGCTTGACCTCGCTAGCTATCTTGACGACATCATTCGGGTAGAAGTAAAGGCCAACGACAGCGTAGTTGCTCTTAGGCTGCTGGGGCTTCTCCTCGATAGAGATACAGCGTCCCGTCTCATCGTACTCGGCGACACCATATCGCTCTGGGTCGTTCACCCAATAGCCAAAGACCGTAGCCTCATTTGCTTGTTCCGCCCGCTGTACGGACTTGTGTAGGAGCTGAGTGAAGGACATACCGTAGAAGATATTGTCTCCGAGCACAAGGCACACACTATCGTCTCCGACAAAGTCCTTACCTATAATAAAGGCCTGAGCCAACCCCTCAGGACGAGGCTGCTCTGCATAGGCAAAGTGCACTCCATAGTCAGAGCCATCACCGAGAAGGCGTCTGAAGCTAGGCAGATCCTCAGGGGTAGAGATAATCAGTATATCACGAATCCCTGCGAGCATAAGCACAGAGATGGGATAGTAGATCATGGGCTTATCATAGATAGGTAGTAGCTGTTTGCTTACCCCCTTTGTAATCGGATAGAGACGCGTACCTGCGCCACCAGCTAAGACTATTCCCTTCATACTAGGCAATAAATAGAGATTTTATTGAAACAAAAGTAACAGCCACGAAAGTACAAAAAAATAAGCATTCTATTATACGGTATAACCCCACCTCCTGCCCCAAACAAAATAAGCAGATCTCCTACCTCAAGGCACGGCGAAGGTAGGGCTGACGCATGATCTCGCTCGCACACTCCTGCCTTTGGATCTTGGGGGTATCGCTTCATATCCCAGGGAGTCTTAGCCCATCCCTAGAGATCCTACGTATTATCCCCAAGAAAAAGACATACAAGCGAGCCCTACAGAGGAGATACTTAGAGCGCACTTGTGTACACGC
>ERZ773077.583-NODE-583-length-27352-cov-10.016046_pt1 | contig 27352 bp, 18 predicted proteins | sample MGYA00580612_ERZ773077 | MGnify/ENA primary metagenome ERZ773077 (study PRJEB29015, sample SAMEA2737971) | human oral metagenome | biome: human oral; feature: human-associated habitat; material: dental | place: China | collected 2021 ...
AGGAACGCTATGAGATCCACCACGGCGTGGAGATCACCGACCCGGCCATCGTGGCTGCGGCCGAGCTGTCCAACCGCTACATCACCGACCGCTTCCTGCCCGACAAGGCCATCGACCTGATCGACGAGGCCGCCTCGCGCATCAAGATGGAAATCGACTCCAAGCCCGAAGTGATGGACCGCCTGGACCGCCGGCTGATCCAGCTCAAGATCGAGCGGGAAGCCGTGCGCAAGGAAACCGATGATGCCTCGAAAAAACGTCTGGAGCTGATCGAGCAGGAAATCAACCGCATCAGCAAGGAATACGCCGACTACGAGGAAATCCTCAAGGCCGAGAAGGCCGCCGTGCAGGGCAGTGCGCAGATCAAGGGCGAGATCGACCAGCTGCGTGCGCAGATGGCCGAACTGCAGCGCAAGGGCCAGTATGAAAAACTGGCCGAGCTGCAGTATGGCAAGCTGCCCGAGCTGGAAAAACGCCTGGCCGAAGTCAACGACGCCGAGAAGAACCTCAAGGAAGACGAGGCTGCTGCCAGCGGCAAGCCGAAGCTGCTGCGCACGGTGGTGGGCGCCGAGGAAATTGCCGAAGTGGTCTCGCGCGCCACGGGCATTCCCGTGTCCAAGATGATGGAAGGCGAGCGCGAAAAACTGCTCAAGATGGAAGAAGAGCTGCACAAACGGGTGGTCGGCCAGGACGAGGCCGTCACGCTGGTGTCCGACGCCATCCGCCGTTCGCGCGCAGGGCTTGCCGATCCCAACCGGCCGTGGGGCTCCTTCCTGTTCCTGGGGCCCACCGGCGTGGGCAAGACGGAGCTTTGCAAGGCGCTGGCCCGCTTCATGTTCGATTCGGAAGACCATCTCATCCGCATCGACATGAGCGAGTTCATGGAGAAACACTCGGTGGCCCGCCTGATCGGGGCGCCTCCGGGCTACGTGGGCTATGAAGAGGGCGGCTACCTGACCGAGGCCGTGCGGCGCAACCCGTACAGCGTCATCCTGCTCGACGAGATCGAGAAGGCGCATCCGGACGTGTTCAACATCCTGCTGCAGGTGCTGGACGACGGCCGGCTGACCGACGGCCAGGGCCGCACCGTGGACTTCCGCAACACCGTGGTGGTGATGACCAGCAACATCGGTTCGGCCGAAATCCAGCGCCTCTCTGCCGACCGGACGCTGAACGACCCGGACGTGATCAAGGAGGCCGTGATGGGCGAGCTGCGCCAGCACTTCCGGCCCGAGTTCATCAACCGGATCGACGAGGTGGTGGTCTTCCATGGTCTGGATGCCAAACACATCCGCAGCATCGCCGGCATCCAGCTCCGGAGTCTGGAAAAACGCCTCAATGAACGCGACCTGAAGCTCTCGGTCAGCGAGGCGGCACTGGACGAGCTGGCCAAGGTGGGCTTCGACCCGCTGTACGGGGCCCGGCCACTGAAACGTGCCATCCAGCAGAAACTGGAAAACCCCATTGCCAAACAGGTGCTGGAAGGCAAGTATCCCCCGGGGGCGACCATTCCGGTGGACTTCCGCGACGGGGCGTTCACCTTCGCCTGATGCAGGAATCCGGGCCGGGCAGGGTACTGCCCGGCCCGGGGGCGGGACAGGCAGCGCGTGCCCTCCATCATGAATCAGGTAGCCATGCCAATCAGGCTCCCTGTCCGGAAGCCCCTGAAGCTCCTGTCCTGCTATCAGCTCCCTTTGACAGCACAACAGCCCGGCCCGTGTGCCGGGTTTGTTTTTTGTGTCGCGGCCTGGCGCTGCCAGATGGCGTTTTCTGGCTCATCCCGATCAGGGGCTCGAGCGCTCGCACACTTTTGCAGGGATGCTTTGGAGCATGGCCATCTCATGACGGTACGTTCATGCCATTCCCGGTGTCATGGTTGTACCCGGCAAAACCGGTAGGGGGTCCGCGCTGACAGAATGTGATTTTCTGGTCTGGCGATTCTGCATTTTCGTTGTGCTGTTCACACCCGCAGGACATGACAGGCATCCGTTCGTTATTTGCCGGACATCATGCAGGCTTTGCTGCATTGAATTGAAATAAAAACAATCATAACGTCACAATTGCGCGTGACGAACGGTGGTCGGGCGTCAACCGGTTTTCATTTTCTGACCATGATGTCTGAATTAGCATGGCCGCTCCATTCACGAACAGGAGCAGGTCAAGACCATGCTGATCAAGGCAAATTCCTCAACCGCACCCGCAACCAGACCCCTGTTGGGGACGGCGCTGCTGGCACTGGTGCTGGCGGGTTGTGGTGGGGGTTCCGACGGTGGCGGTACCAGTGATGCTGGTGCCAGCGATGCGGGGGCGATCACACCCAAGACCGTGGCGAACGGGGCTCATCAGGACACCTCCAGCGCCAGTGGCGCTGCGGACAGCGGGCATGCCGCGGCCGGCGCCGATGGCCAGAATGCAGCCCAGAACGGCGGAAATGCCGCGCCTGCAGATGGTAGTGCCGGTGCAGCGGCACAGCCCGCCAGCGGCGCAACGCCCATTACCGAGGCGGGTATCAGTACCGAACTGTTCGCGCAGATTCTGAGCACGCAGACCGCCTATGTGAAGCTGGGTCAGCGTGACATCCCGATCATGTATGGGTACCGGGCTGCGGAGCTGGAAAGTACGAATGATGGTCAGCGCCCGCCGACACTCGACAAATGGAAGGAGAGCGGTGCGGCAGATTTCGTGTCGTACCAGCAGCCGGTCGATGGCAAATTCGTGGTCGAGTCCTGGGGCCTGGATCGCAACCGCGACAAGGAAAAACCCGAAGGCGAGCATATCAGCGCCCGGTCTTTCTTCGGGTATACCTTCCCGAAAGCGGGGGATGCGGCCGGTGGGCGTGTGACCCTGACGAGCGAAGCCGAACTGAAATATGGCTACCAGCAGGCCCAGGGCGGCGGCACGGAATATCGTGAAACCCTGCCGCTGAAGGCCGATGCCGACAAGGTCATCCCGCGTGATGGCGTCATTGCCTTCAATGAGCCTGTGCAGACCTGGAGAGACGCAGGTGGTCCGTTACCGCAGATGACTTTCGGCGGCCTGCTGGAGCTGCGCATCGAAAAAGGGGATGCCGCAGATGAGGTGTTGTTCTGCCTCGAGCAGCGTTCCAGAAGCCTTCCGCAATCCGTGGATACCAGTGGCAACCCTGGCGGGCCAACGCGTGCGGATGTGCAACGCAAGGTCTGCAGCGAATGGCAGGTGCCGGCCACCTGGAAACCGCAGCAGAACCTGATCTATCGCGGTATCTACGTGATGGATGACCTGGCGACGGATGACAGTGGCAATCCGGAGCTGATCCATTTCTATCACACGAAACCCGAACGCTCCGGACGCGCGGCGTCTGCCAGCGACGCAGCTGCGGCCGGTAACGCCGGTGCCGCTGCGCAGCCGGCCGGCCAGGCCAGCGCCTCTGCGGAAGCATCGGCTGACGTCACGGCGTCCATCACGCAACCGCCTGCCGATGCAACCGCGGTAGCCAGCGCGGCTGCCCAGGCCGACAGCAGGGGCAACGGCGCCCTGTCCGTCGACACCTCGTCTGGTGCGGCAGCCATTGCAGCACAGCAGAACGGTGGGGCGGCAGGTGATGCAGCCCAGGCCGGTGCCGCTGCGGGCAACGCAGCCCAGAATGGTGCTGCAGCCGGCAATGCTGCCCAAACGGGTGCCACGGCTGAGCAGGCTGCAAACCAGAGTGGTGCTGCAGCGGGTGCTGCGGCCCAGCCCGCTGCTTCCGGTGACGCTGCTGCACAGCCTGCTCCGGCTGCCAAACCGGATGCTGCTGCGCCGGCTGCAGATGGCGCTGCGCATGCGGCTGATACGTCTGCCGCAGCCGCCTCCGGATCGCAGCATGCTGCAGGTGACACGCATGTGGCAACCGGGCATGATGCCGGTAACCAGCACGGCGCCGACAGTGGCAAGCATGATGCCGACAGTGGCAAGCACGGCGCCGACAGTGACAAACATGAAGGCGACGGTGACAGGCATGGCGCCAGCGGTGACAGCCACAACGCCAGCGGCGACAAACACGATGATGGCGATGACGACGACGAAGACCGGGACGATGAAACGACCTGAGCGTTCGTGAGCCGATAACCGGCCTCTTCTGGCCGGTATGTCGCCGGTGGCCTGAAGCGTTTTGTCGTGACAGGCCATTTCCCTGAACCCGCCGGGAGGATGCGTTCTCCGGCGGGTTTTGCGTGAGCGGTGTGCGCCGCAGGAACGTTGTATTTCCTGGCCGCCGGGTACATGGGCAAGGTGACCTCTTGCCTGTCCATTCCCCCGTACGCCGCAGAGGGCAGTACGCGGCAGGGGCAGCAGGGGACGAGCAGGTTCATGAACGCGCACCAGATCGACAGGTCCATGGGAATTGCCCGGCAAAAACGGTAGGGGTATTGACGGCGCAAACATGAATTCAATTTGAAGAAAACATGAATTTTCCGGTGCGGGGCAGTGTCTGCAGGACCAGCCGGAAGGAGGCCACCTTTTGGGGCGCGCATGACCGTGCCCGGCGGGCCTGAAGCCATGGGTAGTTTGTGGCCCTGCTGTCTTGGGAGCCTTTGCAAAAAGCCCTGCCCATCCCAAAAAGGAGGTTTCGCGGTGACGAATGCGTCCATGACACGCGCCAGGCAATAAGCAATGCGTGATGAACGCATGGCAGAAGCGCCGCATTGCCAGAAAACGAACACAACGAAATGTGTGTAAACACTGTCATAAATGGTTGCCAGTCAAGTTATGGACTTTCCCGTGTGAGGGTGGAAGCTGAATTAGCATCGCTGGCTGATGAGGGGGAAGCGGACATCGATCCCTATTTTTGCTCCCCCCTTTTTTTCATCCCTATCCACAGATTTCACGACACGGAGGCCTCACCTCATGCCGATCAAGCCACACACTTCAACCCCGCCCGCCACCAGGCCCCTGGTCGGCGCGGCCCTGCTTGCGCTGGCGCTGGCAGGGTGCGGCGGGTCCAGCAGTGGTGATTCCGGTGGCGCCGGTGCCAGCGATGCTGGTGCCATCACGCCGAAAACCAATGGCTCGCATGCATCCAGCGGGGGCGATGCGGCCGCCGCCGGCAGCCAGAATGCCGCTCAGAACGGAAACGCTGCGTCGTCGGGTGACAGCAACGCCGATGCAACGTCCAAACCCGCCAGCGGTGCAACGCCCGTGACCGAAGCGGGCATCAGCACGGAGCTGTTCGAGCAGATCCTGAGCACGCAGACGGCCTATGTGATGGTCGGGCCGCATGCGATTCCGATTTCTGCAGGCTATGCGGCCGAACAGCTCAGAGGATGGGATCCGAATACCCAGACCGTCGATCGCAACGACTGGGGTGATCCCACCAACAGCCGGGCAGATATCCTGTCCTACCAGTACACGGGGGGTGACCGCTTCTTCCAGACGGTTCGTGACTACGACAGCACGGGCAAGCGGACCGAGGATGATCATCATCTCTACAGCGAAAGCTCGTTCGGTGTCGTTTTCGCCAAGGAAGGCGAATCGCGCGATCAGCGGCTGACCATCAAGACCGATGCGACGATCAAATATGGCACCAAACCCGGAAGCCACGAGCTGACCGAAACGGATAATCTGACCGCCCCGGCCGATAAAGTCATTCCTCGCGATGGCGTGGTGCCGTTCGATCAGCCTGTCCAGGAATGGACGGGGCCGGACGAAGCGGGCCCTGATGGCCACCAGTGGGGGCCTGCCTGGATGAAACTGACCGTCGAGAAAGGCGATGCTTCCGATGAGGTGCAACTGTGCCTGTACAGCTACAGCCTCAAGAAGGCCAGGGAAGGCAACAATGTACCGCCCAACCCACGGGGAGATCTGCAGCGCAAGGTCTGCAGCGAGTGGCAGGTTGCCAATGACTGGACCAGTTCGCAGCGGCTGACCTATCGCGGGATTTTCGTGGAGGAGGACAACACCACGGCAGATATCCCGAACCAGGAGAACAGCTGGTACTTCCGCACCAGACCCGAGCCGGCAGGCCGGGACGCCACGACCGGCAGTAACGGTGGCGCGGCGGCCGGTGGCAGCAGCACCGAAACGGTGACCCAGGCGCTGACCAATCCGCCGGCGGTGGCAACCGAGGGTGCCCGTATCGCCCAGACCCAGGGCGCTGGTGCGCTCTCCGTCAGCACGGCATCCGGTGCCGCCCTGGTCGCTTCCCGTCAGTCCAGTGCGGGTGGAGATGCGTCCGGGCAATCCGGGGCGGGGACTGGCGGTGATGCCGCCCAGCAGTCAGGCGCCGCCGCGACGCCGTCCACGGGAGGCGCCGCATCCGGAACGGATACTGCCAAACCTGACGCCGCTGCCCAGCAGGGCTCCGCTGCGCAGGGTGGTGCTGCCCAGACCACCCCGGCCGCTGATGCCACGGCGAAACCGGACGCTGCTGCCCAGACCGCACCGGCCACGGATGCAGCGGCCAAACCGGATGCTGCAGCGCCTGCTGCCGACGCCACCACCCCGGCACCGGCCGATGGTGCTGCAGCGAAACCCGACGCGGCTCCCCAGCCCGCTCCTGCGGCCGATGCAGCCCAGCCTGCAGGCGATGCCGCGACCGCGCCGGCAACCGGCAATGCAGCGCCCGCCCCTGCGGCTGATGCCACGCCGGCAACGGGTGATGCCGCCGCCAACCCGGCGCCTGCCGCCCCCGCAACGGGCAATGCCTCGGCCGGCAACGGTAACGCTGGCGCCGATGCGGCCGTACCGGCCGATGAGCCGCAAAGCAGCTCGCTACCGGCTTCCTCGGCGCATCATACCGATGCCAGCACCTCGGCCAACGACAACCCGCCGGACAGCGATCCGATTGGTGCGCTGGTCAAGTGATGACCCTGGGGCCGTCTGACTGAGTCTGCCTTCCGGGGCACTCCCTGGTCAGACTGTCGTACCGAAAAAGAACCCGCTGCGGCGTCATGATGGCCTGCGGCGGGTTCTTTCGTGTGGTGCCTGTCTTTTCTGCTCGGGCGGGCGCTCCGGCCCCTTCATCGGTCGCTTCCGGCCAGTCGTACAGGGGTGTCGGCTTTTTGCAACGCTGCATGCTAACGTGCCACCGTTCACAATCTCCCCAGGAGCGGCACGATGTCTGGCAGCAGTCTTCTGAAACGGTGCGTCGGCGGTGCCGCCTCCCTGGCCGTGCTGGGCGTCGTGCTGGTGGGCAGCCTGGGGGATGCGGTGGCGGCACCGCGCAAGGCGGGCAGGGCGCCCTCTGCCGTGGTGGCGAAGTCCGCGGCTGCCGCAGGCACGGGAGCAGCTGCTTCCACGGCAGTGGCGGCTGGCGTTGGCGCGGCAGCCACGGCTGGCACGGCTGCCGCGACCGGCGCGGCTACTGGCGCCATCCCTGCGGCAGGGGCCGCACAGCGTGGCGGTTCCTCTCTGCGGACGGAACCACCTGCGGAGGCTTTCCAGGACAAAAACGCCCGGGAGCCAGCCCGGGAAATGCCGTCAGCCAGCCTCCGGTCCGGCATCGATTTCGGTACCTTTCGTACCTGGGCCAATGAGGATCTGGCACGGCTCGATGGTGGCTACCGGATTCCTGCCTCGGCCCAGCCCGAAGACAGCGGTGCGTCGCCCTGGCGGATCGCCCGCATTCTGCTGAAGGATGGGCTGCTGGCCATGGTGTTCGTCGATCCGCAGCGTGGTCATGTGGTGCGGATCATGTCGATGGTCAGCCCGCTGGGGGACATCGAGACGATCATCCGCAATGCCGTGGGGGGCATTCTGCTGGCCAGTACGGCCGATGGTGAACAGGGCGAACGTACCGTGCAGCCCGCCATGATGCAGCTCTTTCAGCGTCTGACGGACGAGGCACTGAATGCCTCGGGCCTGAAGGGCGAGGTGGAAGACGGTTTCGTGAGGGAAGGGGTGCGCTACACGGTGAAGGTCAGCAAGACCATGGGTTTCTGGTTCACGGCCGAGCTGGAGGGCATGAAGAAACTGTGACCCGATTCCGCTCGGCCTTGCCGTCGAATGAACGGGGTCTTTCGGTCTTGCGGCAACGCCCCGGGCCACCCTGCCGGCCACCCGGGGCTTTGCGGTCGGTTGCTTTCCCGTCAGCGCGCAGCCTTCATCACGCGGCCCACCAGCAGGGCGGCACCGACCACGAAGGCGGCCAGGCCCAGCCAGGCGGCGGTGGTGTCCCAGTTTTCCAGGGCCAGTGCCAGCGGGGCCTCGGAGCCGCCGCTGGTCACCGAGAAGGCGATGATGAACGCCATGATCACGCCCATCAGGCTCTCGCCGACGATCAGGCCGGCGGCCATCAGGGTGCCGGTCCGCTCGGCCCGCTTCAGATACGGCTCCGCCTGCGTCTTGCCGCCATGGCGGCGCTGGATGCGCTTGCGCACGAGGGTGGCCAGCACCGTCCCGATCACGATGGGCATGTTGACCGCGGGCGGCAGGTAGATGCCCATGCCCACGGCCAGCACCGGCAGGCTCAGGTTGGTCCCCGGGCGGGAACGCAGCAGCCGGTCGACGATGATCAGTGCCACGCCGATACCGATGCCGGTGAAGATGTAGTTCCACTGCAGGTTGTGCGAGAAGATACCGGTGGCGATGGTGGTCATCAGCGTGGCCTGCGGAGCGGCCAGCGCCTGTTTCACGTCCATGCCCTCACGCGGCATGGCGCCGGTGAAGCCGTAGGCCTGATAGAGCATCTCCAGCACCGGCGCGATGACCAATGCACCCACCACACAGCCGATGATCAGCGCCACCTGCTGCCGCCACGGTGTGGCCTGGATCAGCCAGCCGGTTTTCAGATCCTGCAGGTTGTCGTTCGATACGGAGGCCACCGACACGACGGCCGAACCCACGAACAGTGTCAGCGCCAGCATGAACTGCCGGTTGCCCTCATGGGCAAAGAGGCCCGCCGATTCGCCATAGACCAGCAGCACCAGCGAGACGATCACCACCGAGACGATGCCCACGCCGGAGATCGGGCTGGACGACGAACCGACCAGACCGGCCATGTAGCCGCAGGCGGCCGCCACCAGAAAGCCGATGAAGAAGGCCAGCAGCGTGCCCAGCAGTACCAGGATCCAGCCGGCCGTGTCGGAAATGGCGGCCGAGTCCACGAAGTGGTGAAAGCTCAGCCCCAGCATCACCAGCGTGCCGACGGTCCAGCCGATCATGGCCCTGGGGCTCAGATCCTGCTCGACGCGGCTGCGCTGGTAGTCCTGCGGGGCGCGCATGGCGGCAAGCGACAGGCGCATGCCCTCGGCCATGGGCCTGAGCAGCATGATCAGGGTCCAGACGGCGGCCACACCGATGGTGCCGGCGCCGATGAAGCGCACCTTTTCCTTCCAGAGCGTGAGGGCGAAGGTGGCCATGTCCACATCGGCCGGCTGGGGCAGGGTGGCCGAGAAGTACGGCACCAGCACACCCCAGGCAATGACGATGCCCAGCAGGATGGCGATGCCACCGGCCAGCCCCACCATGTAGCCCGCACCCAGCAGGGCCAGTGAGTAGCCCATCGGGATCTGGAAGATGGCGTTGCCGGCCTTGAACCAGTAGCTGGCGCTGTCGGCCACCACCCGCAGGCCGCCTGCGCAGAAGCTGAGGATGCCCGAAATCAGCCCGCCGGTGGCGATGTCGGCAATGCCGCTGCTGGTCTCGTCCTCGTCACTGTGTTCGGCACTGCCGGCCTTGAGGATCTCGGCGGCGGCCACGCCCTCGGGATAGGGCAGCGTGCTGTTGACCACCATGGCGTGGCGCAGCGGTACGGTGAAGATCACGCCCAGAATGCCGCCCGACATGCAGAGCAGGGCGGTTTGCCAGAACGGAAAGCCGCTCCAGTAGCCGGCCATCAGCAGGCCGGGCAGGATGAAGATGACCGAGGACAGGGTGCCGGCCGCAGAGGCCTGGGTCTGCACCATGTTGTTCTCGAGGATGTTGCTGCCCCTGGCAAAGCGCAGCAGCGCCATCGAGATGACGGCAGCCGGGATGGATGACGCAAAGGTCAGGCCCACTTTCAGGCCCAGATACACGTTGGAGGCGGTGAACACCACGGTGATCAGCGCGCCCAGGATCATGCCGCGCAGCGTCAGCTCGCGGTAATCGGCGTAGGGATCCTGCGCTGCCGGCGTGGCGGCAGAGGGCGGTGCGGACATCGAGCTTGCTCCTTTGTCGTTGTGCAACATGAGTCCCCGTTTCGGGGACGGCGGGGGCGGCTGCTTCAGACGCGCCTGTGGAGGATGGGACCAGACCCTGTTTCAGTGCCTGTTGTATTTTCCATCATCATGGAATGTTGTGTCATGCAGGGGTGGCTGAATTTCCAGCCAGTTCCTGGCGTGCCGAAAGGGATGCCGGGACGACCGGAGCCGGGCGCGGGAACGAAATGGGTCCATGAGATGCGCCGCAGGCCGCCTGTCCATGGTGGCTTCAATGCCCCGGTTCGCCCGCCGGCTTCGCAAAGCCGGGCCAGTAGTGGCTGTCGGGCAGGGCACGGGCACCGAAGATGGCCTGGCCCACCCGCACCACGGTGGCGCCTTCCTCGATGGCGATCTCGTAGTCGCCCGACATGCCCATCGACAGTTCGTCCAGGCCGACGCCGGCCGGGGCGCTCTGGCGCAGCCGGTCGCGCAGCGTGCGCAGCAGCACGAAGCACTGGCGCACCCGCACGGCGTCATCCGAAAAGAGGGCCAGTGTCATCAGCCCGCGCACGCGCAGGGCGGAGAAGGCCGGCAGCTGCTGGATGAAGGCGGCCACCTCGTCGGGCGCCAGACCGAACTTGCTGGGCTCTCCCGAGGTATTGACCTGCACGAACACGTCCAGCCCGCGTCCCTCGGCCTGCAGGCGTCGGTCCAGCGCCTCGGCCACGCGCAGGCTGTCCAGCGCCTGGAATTCGCTGGCAAACCGTGCCACCACCTTGGCCTTGTTGGTCTGCAAGTGGCCGATCACAGCCCACTTCAGGTCGGGCAGGTCCTGCATGGCCTCCCACTTGCCGAAGGCTTCCTGCACCTTGTTCTCGCCCAGAAAGCGGGCGCCGGCGGCGTAGGCCATGCGGATGCGCGTCTCGTCCACCGTCTTGCTCACCGGCAGCAGGCGCACCGAGGCCGGATCGCGCCCGGCCCGCTGGCAGGCGGCTTCGATGCGCGCCTGCACGGCGGCCAGGTTGTGGCGAAAGTCCTCCACGCTGCTGGCGACCGCGTAGCGGCCGTGCTGGTCGTGGCTGGTCTGGGTGCCGGAGGCTGGCGGTGTGGCGGCGGTGGGAGAGGCCAGTGAGGCAGAAGGATCTGGCGTGGCGGACGAGGCGGAGGAGGCCGGGGTGAGAGGCGTGCTGGATTCGGACGTGCTCATGGTGGAGGATGCCCCGCCTGCCTGCAGATGCCGGCAGAACGGGGACGGGCGGGATCATGAAGGAAACGTGCCGGCTGACGGCAAACCGGGCTGCCGTGGATACGGACAGCGCCGGACGGCGTAAAGCCGGGACAGATGCACTGATTCTAGAGCGTGTCATGAACCGGTGTAGCCCAGCTCCCAGGCCGTACCCTTCAGCGGTTCGAAGGCATTGCCGTTCACATCGCTGCCGGTATTGGGCTTGAACGAGCGTCCCCACGACAGGAAGGCGGCGCTTTCGGGGCTGAACATCCAGGTCACGCCGGCACGGGGTGTGACTTCGCTGTAGTGGTGGTTGCTGCGGGTCGTGCGGTTGCCGCGCACGCTGTCGGCGCGCTGGTGAAAGCGCTCCACACGCAGGCCCGCCATCAGCTTCAGCTGCTCCGTTACGTCCAGCTGGTCCTGGGCGTAGAGGGCGCGGGTGTTGTCATGATTGTTGGACACGACCAGGGCGCCCGTGTAGGGCGGCTGTGCCTGGCCATAGACCGGGGCGTAGACATCGATGCCGAACGGTGCGGTGCGCAGGTCCGAACCGCGGATGTCGGCGTGATGGGTATAGCGGCTCACCTCGAAGCCGGTCAGCACCGTGTGCCGCAGGGTCCCGGTCTGCAGCTTGCCGGTGGCTTCGGCCTGCAGGCTGGTGTTGCTGGAGGGCATGGAGCGCCATGCCATGCGCCGGGTCAGGGTCCGGCCGTCGCGCTGCAGGGCGCCGGGTTCGGTTCCGTGGCCGGTGTTGTCCGTCTTGCGATGCATCAGGCCGGCCCGCACGCTCCACTGGTCGTTCAGGGCGTGGTTCAGCGTGAGCTGGTGTACATCCCCCCGGATGTGCAGGTTGGGGATGGACGGCTCACCCAGATAGCGGTCGCGCGGCAGGGCGTCGGTACGGCCATCGATGACGGGCAGGCCGCGGTCGTAGGGGGTACGGATGCGGGTGATGTCGGCCTCGTAGTTCACGATGGTACGTGCCGTGGGCGCCCAGGTCAGGGACGGTGCCACGATGTACTTCGAGGTCTCGATCAGGCTGGTGCGGGTGGCGCCCTTTTCGGCCACGAGGTTGAGCCGCCAGGCCAGGGTGGAGGAGAACGGGCCGGTGGCATCGAAGGTGGCCCGGCGCAGACCCCGGTTGCCCACCTTCAGGCCCGCCTCGCGCATCGGCCTGAACTGCGGCTTTTTGGTGACGATGTTGTAGGTGCCGCCGGGTTCGCTGCTGCCGTAGAGGGCAGCCGACGGGCCCTTGAGGATTTCCACCCGTTCGATGGTGTCGGCATCGCGCCGGGGGCCGCACTGGCAGGTGCTCGAAAAGCCGTTGATCAGCGAGCCGGGGCTGGCCTCGAAGCCCCGCAGGGCAAAGCTGTCCCAGGTGCCGCCGTAATCGTTGCCCTGCGACATGCCGCTGACGAAGCCGACGACATCGGCCAGCCGGGTGGCACCCAGATCCCCGACCAGCTTCTGCGGGACGATGCGGACGTTCTGGGGGACTTCGATGAGCGGCGTATCGGTGCGGCTGGCCGCGGTGTTGCGCTGCTCGCCGGCATAGCTGCGGGCGTCCCGGCTGGCGCCCACGCGGATTTCGGACAAGGGGGTGGGTTCGGCGCCCTGTGCCGGGCCGGCGGCCAGCAGCGAGCCGGCCGTGATGCCCAGCAGGGACAGCGTTCTGTGTGCGTTCATGATGAAGATAGGCAAGGGTAGATATGGGAGCGCGAATGATATCTAATAACACTATGAATATCCAGAAGCCTGATAGTCAGAGACTGAACCGTATGAGGTACGACCCGGACCTGTTCCGGCCCGCGGGCGTTTCTGTCGTGAAGGCACCCTGCAGGGGGGGCTATCGTGTATCGGAAGGGCGTCGTAGTGACCGTGGTTGAAGGCCGGGCGAGGGTTTCCGGCGAGGCTTCCTGCGGCTTTGCTGCCAGGTCCGGTATGCCTTGAAGTTGAATTCGGTGGCCGAAACGATGGCTTCCTGCCGCAGGGACAGATATATTTCGGCGTCCACCTGCTCGTAGTCGGTGGTGAAGTTCACCCGTAACGTATCCTTGTCCCGATAGCCACTCATCAGGGGCATGATGGAGATGTCCTGGTCCATGCCCAGGGTTTCCGAGGGTTCGCCCATGCTGATGATCTTGCCCACATAGACCTTGCGGTCATCCATCATCAGCATCACATCCTTGTTTTCGACGGAGAGCCTGAACAGCAGGTCGTCCAGGGGGCTGTCGTCCAGCAGTTCCTGAATGATGAAAAGGTGCGGATTCCATACCCCGGAGCGCATGCGAAGGCGCAGCAGGGCGCTGCATTTGAGTACCCAGGGCGACAGGCAGGTCAGGGTTGAGAGCACCAGGAACCAGCTGGTGCGCAGCGCTTCATCCCGGTTGGAAATGCCGGCGTGTTGCAGCACACTGGCGAGCCCGGAAGGCAGAGACCAGTTGTCAGGCATGAGCCAATGGGCTGCAAGGCATATGACGAAGGCAATGGCAAAGCACTTGAGCCCGGTCTCTGCGCTTTTGAGGTAAAGATACTGGCCTTCGTAACGATGGAGCTTGTAAGAGAATACCGGATGGATGTGACAGGCCATGAATCCTGCCACGAGAATCGGGACGATCAGCAGGGCAAACATGATGACCCCCTGCCGGTGTCACTGGGCGTTGACGATTTCCCGGGCCAGCTTCCTGGCCTGCTTGAATTCTTCGCTGGCGGCCACTTCCCTGGGATCGATCTTGATCGTGCCACGGCCGACCACGCGCAGTGTTTTGTAGGCGTTCCTGCTGATCATGGCCGCAACCTTCTTGCGCCGATCGCGTTCCGCGGCACGCTGGTCACGCACATGCTGGTAAAGTCCTTTAATGAAATCAATCACTTGATCTGTCCTCTAAGCCCTGTGGACGAAGGGGCAACACTGCCATCATACCGTAAACCCGGTGGTCATCGCATGCCGGATGGACATACGGTCCATGCGAAGCGCTACCTCCTCGGGAGCGGGCAGGGGGACGAATGAGTCCATGACACGCGCCAGAGGACGCGGCGGGCTGCCGGCGGGTGTCTGGACCTTCTGCATCGCCATATCCCTGCCTCCGCCATGCCCTTGCCATTGCATAATTTGATAAATATCTATCATTCGTATCCGCTTCTGCTCCTTTGTTAACCATCTGGGGCCTCCCGGCCCGCTCCTCCATGAACAAGAAGAACATGTCCGGCACCCGCCAGACCCGCGCCCTGCTGGGCGTCACCTCCCTGTCCCTGCTGACCCTCGGCCCGGTGGCCATCGCCCCGGTTCACGCAGCCGAGCCCACGGCGCTTTCGGAGATCCGCGTGGGCGCCAGCCAGGACACCGGCACCTACACCGGCAGCGCCCGCCGCACGGCCGCCAGCCGTACCGATACGCCGCTCATCGAAGTGCCGCAGAACGTGCGGGTCATCCCGGAGAAGCTGGCCGAGGACCTGGGCGTCACCCGCTTCGGCGATTTGATGAACTACGCAAGTGGCGTGGCCTCGGCCAACGACTTCAGTGGCACCTGGGACAACTACACGATGCGCGGCTTCGATGCGGCCACGGGTTCGCTGATCAACGGCTTCGTGCCCAGCTGCAACTGCGGCCCGCAGCGCGATGCAGCCACGATGGAGCGGGTCGAGTTCCTGAAGGGGCCGTCGGCCGCCCTCCATGGCAGCAGCGAACCGGGTGGCACCTACAACCGCGTGACGAAGAAGCCGCAGTTCACCGCCCGGCACGAGGCCGGCCTGAAGGTCGGTACCCGCGGGCTGCGCCGCGGCACGGTGGACCTCACCGGTCCGCTGTCGCAGACGGTGGCTTACCGGCTGATTGCGGTGGCCGAGAAGGGCGCCACCCGCACCTCGCTGGTTGACAAGAAGAAATATGTGCTGGCGCCGTCCATCATCTGGACGCCGGATGCCCGCACCGTCGTGCACTACGAGGCCGACATCACCCGCATCCGCACGCCCTTCGACCGCGGGCTGATGGTGATCGACGGCAACGTCGATGCGCTGCCGCGCGACCGCTATCTGGGTGAGCCGGGTCTGCCCAACATGCATGTGAAGGGAGACGTGCACCAGCTGACCGTCGACCATGCCCTCGATGACACCTGGAGCGTGCGGGCCGGTGTCATGTACCTGAAGAACCTGCTCGACGGGCTGGGCGTGGAGCCCCGTACCGTGCAGGCCGACGGCCGTACGCTGACCCGTCGCAGCTCGTGGCGGCGCATTCCGTCGCAGGATATGTCGCTGCAGACCGAGATCACCGGCAAACTGGATACGGCCGGCATCCGGCACACCGTGCTGGCCGGGGCCATGCTGTCGCGCTATGTCTACGAGAACGACATCCGCTATTCCAGCGAGCGGGTCGCTCCCTGGAGTATCGACATCTACGCGCCGGTCTACGGCCAGCCGATGCCGGCCTACAGCGCCACGCGGTCGGCCCGTTACCAGCGCGACACCACCCAGGCCCTCTACGTGCAGGACCAGCTGGACCTGAGCACCCGGTGGAAGCTGATGGCCGGGCTGCGTCTGGACCGCTTCGACCAGCATGCCCGTGCGCTGACGGGCAGCGGCTGGACCGGCGAGCAGCACCGCTACACCCAGCTGACGCCGCGTCTGGGGGCCACATACCTGTTCTCGATCCGCACAGCGCCACCTTCCTGTCGTATGGGCGCTCCTTCCGGCCCAACAGTGGCACCACGGCTGCCGGTGACGCCTTCGAACCCGAAAAGGGCACGGCCTGGGAACTGGGCTACAAGTGGGATGCGCCGGATGGCCGCCTGAATGCGTCGGTGAGCGCCTTCCGCATCCAGAAGGACAATGTGCTGAGCACCGACCCGGACAACCCCGACTTCAGCATTGCCACCGGCCGGGTGCGCAGTCAGGGGGTGGAGGCCGATCTGGCTGGCGACATCACGCCGCAGGTGCGCCTGACGGCCAGCGCTGCCTTCATCGACGCAAAGGTCACGCGTGATACCAGCGCAAACCGGCAGGGCAAGCGCTTCAATGGTGTGCCGCGGGTCAGCGGCAGCCTGTTTGCGCTGTATCACGACCAGCTGGCCAATGGTTCGGACTATGGCGTGGGTGCCGGTCTGGTGCACGTGGGCGACCGGCCGGGAACGGCCACCGACAGCTACCGGCTGCCGGCCTACACCACGGTCAACCTCAGCAGCTACTGGCAGTTCAGCGAACCGCTGCGGCTGACGTTCAACGTCGACAACCTGTTCGACAAAACGTACTACACCGGTTCACTGGCCACCTTCTCCCTGCAGCCCGGCCTGGGGCGGCTGGTGTCGGTGGGGGTGCAGTACCGGTTCTGAGCCGTTATGGGGATCTGGCAGGGCAGCCTGCCTTGCCAGTGCCGCGTTTCCTGTCAGCACACGGCCGGGGCCAGCGCGAGGACGAATGCGCCCATGACACGCGCTGGCCAGTACCCTGCTGTGGGCGTCGTGTCGGGGTGGAAGACGCATGACGTGCTTTATTGGTCGGCCCTTGTGCTGCCTGCGTTGCGGATGCCGCTGATCACATGCCCGGTCGGCGCCTCGGCACTGTGGGCGGACTCGCAGTGTCCTGTCTGGTCGTCGAAGAAGAAATCGGGTTCGAACTCGCGCAGGAAGGGCCCCTTGTCCAGCCCGCCGAGGAACAGTGCCTCGTCCACTTCCACGCGCCAGTCCATCAGCGTGCGGATGGCGCGTTCGTGTGCCGGTGCACTGCGGGCGGTGACCAGTGCGGTGCGGATGCGCATCTGCGCCGGCGCATTCGTGCGCAGCCGGTACAGGGCTTCGAGCAGCGGCTTGAAGGGGCCCGGCGGCAGGGGCGTGGTGGCGTGGCTGACCTCGTGGTCGTGAAAGGCGCTCAGCCCCTGGCTGGCGTAGACCTGTTCGGCCTCGTCCGAGAACAGCACGGCGTCGCCGTCGAAGGCGATGCGCACTTCATCGGGGTGGGATTCGGCCCGCTGCGGGGACTGCGGGTAGACGCGGGCGGCCGGGAAGCCGGCCTCCAGCGCGGCGCGCACGTCGTCGGCATTGGCCGACAGAAAGAGATGCGCCCCCAGCGGCTTCAGGTAGGCATAGGGAGGGCGCCCCCGCGTGAACACGCCGCGTTCCAGTGGCACACCATGATGGCGGGCCGAGCGGAAGGCACGCATGCCGCTGGTGGGATCGTTGCGCGACAGCAGCACCACGTCCACGCGCCGTTCGTCCTCGCCGGGGCCATTGAAGGCCAGCAGTTTCTTGACCAGCGGCATGGCCACGCCGCCCTTGGCCGGCAGGTCCAGCAGGTCCAGCTGGCGGGCCATGTAGGCATGGTCGTCGCCCTTCTCGAAGAGCAGGTTCTCCTCCTCGAAGTCGAAGAGGGCGCGGGAGGAGATGGCGACGACCAGCTGGTCGTGTGGACGTTTGGCCATGGGACAGTGGAAGGAGGAAAAGGGGAAAAGGGAAAACGGCTGAAACGGAGCGCGGCTGAAACGGGTGTGGCTGAAACGGGTGTGGCTGAAATGGGGCCGCCTGAACGGGGCGTAGTCCAAAAGGAAACGGCCGGCAGATAATACTGTCGTGCAATCCTAACGCGCAGACGGGCTGCCGCAAAGCCGGAGCCGGGGGAGGGCTGACGGATGGCCGGACCGTTGTCCACAGGTCACGCGGCCCGCAGCGTGCGCGGTTATCGCAGGCCGACGGGAGTGCCGGCGTTATTATGCGGGGCAGTCGCCGTGGGCGGCCCCTCTTTCTTCTCTCCATCCGGACAACGACATGAAATTCCGCTTCCCCGTCGTGATCATCGACGAAGACTGGCGCGCCGATTCGGCCAGCGGCCTGGGCATCCGTGCACTGGCCAAGGCCATCGAGGACCAGGGCACCGAGGTGGTGGGTGGCTTCACCTACTACGACGTGGCCATGGTGGCCAACCAGGCCGCCCGCGCGTCGGCCTTCATCGTGTCCATCGATGACGAGGAGATCAGCGAGGAAGGGCCGGAAAGCGTGGCCATCCAGGACCTGCGTGCCTTCATCCGCGAAACACGCCGGCGCAACGCCGACATTCCCATTTTCCTGTTCGGCGAGACGCGCACCTCCCAGCACATTCCCAACGACATCCTGAAGGAGCTGCATGGCTTCATCCACATGTTCGAGGACACGCCGGAGTTCGTGGCGCGCTACATCATCCGCGAGGCAACCAATTACCTGAACTCGCTGGCGCCGCCGTTCTTCAAGGCGCTGGTGCACTATGCCAACGACGGTTCCTACTCGTGGCACTGCCCGGGGCACTCGGGCGGGGTGGCCTTCCTGAAGAGCCCCGTGGGGCAGATGTTTCACCAGTTCTTCGGCGAGAACATGCTGCGGGCCGATGTCTGCAATTCGGTGGACGAGCTGGGCCAGCTGCTGGACCATACGGGGCCGGTGCATGCGTCCGAGAAGAACGCGGCGCGCATCTTCAATGCCGATCACCTCTTTTTCGTGACCAACGGCACCTCCACCTCCAACAAGATCGTCTGGCATTCGGAAGTGGCCAATGACGATGTGGTGCTGGTCGACCGCAACTGCCACAAGAGCATCCTGCACGCCATCATCATGAGCGGCACCATTCCGGTGTTCCTGCAGCCCACACGCAACCACCTGGGCATCATCGGGCCGATCCCGCTGCAGGAGTTCAGCCAGGAGAGCATCGAGGCCAAGATCAACGCAAACCCGCTGATCACCGACAAGTCGCTGCGGCCGCGGGTGATGACCATCACACAGTCCACCTACGATGGCATTCTCTACAACGTGGAGATGATCAAGGCCCGGCTGCAGGACTATGTCGAGAATCTGCATTTCGACGAGGCCTGGCTGCCGCACGCCACCTTCCATCCGTTCTATCACGAGATGCACGCCATCGGCGCCAACCGGCCGCGCTCGACCAACGCCATGGTGTACGCCACCCAGTCCACGCACAAGCTGCTGGCCGGGCTGTCACAGGCCTCGCAGATCCTCGTGCAGGAGTCCGAGACCCGCAGGCTCGACCGCTACCGCTTCAACGAAAGCTATCTGATGCACACCTCCACCTCACCGCAGTACGCCATCATTGCGTCGTGCGACGTGGCGGCGTCGATGATGGAAGCCCCCGGCGGCACGGCGCTGGTGCAGGAGTCGCTGCAGGAGGCGCGCGATTTTCGCCGTGCCATGCGCAAGGTCGAGCAGGAATATGATGGTTCATGGTGGTTCCGTGTCTGGGGGCCGGACAGTCTGGGCAGTGCCAAGGAGATGCGCCAGGAAGACTGGCGACTGCAGGCCAACGAGAAATGGCACGGCTTCGGCCCGCTTGAATCCGGCTTCAACATGCTGGACCCGATCAAGGCCACCATCGTCACGCCGGGGCTGGACATCGAGGGTGAATTTGCCGGGTCAGGCATTCCGGCGGCGGTGGTCACCAAATATCTGGCCGAGCACGGCGTGGTGGTGGAAAAGACCGGGCTCTATTCGTTCTTCGTGATGTTCACCATCGGCATCACCAAGGGACGCTGGAACACGCTGGTCACCGAGCTGCAGCAGTTCAAGGCCGACTACGACGAGAACCAGCCGCTCTGGCGCGTGATGCCGGAATTCGTGGCGGCGCATCCGATGTACGACCGCATGGGCCTGCGCGATCTCTCCACCCGCGTGCACGATGCCTACCGCAGGTACGACGTGGCCCGGGTGACCACCGACATGTACCTGTCGGACATGCTGCCAGTGATGAAGCCGTCGGATGCCTATGAGTGCCTGACACACCGCAACGTCGAGCGGGTGCCGATCGATGAACTGGAAGGTCGCATCACCACGATGCTGGTCACGCCGTACCCACCGGGCATCCCGCTGCTCATTCCGGGCGAACGCTTCAACTGCACCATCGTGGAATACCTGAAGTTCGTGCGCGAATTCAACGCGCAGTTCCCGGGTTTCCACACCGATGTGCACGGTCTGGTGGCCGAGCCGGGGCCGAATGGTCAGACCGAATACTTCGTCGACTGCGTGGACCGGGCGCACGAGCCACGGTGAAAGTGGCGGGTCGCTGTGCAGCCATGGGTGCTGTGTGTCAGCGACGGGCCGTCATGACAGCCACGCGCTGCTGAGCCATTCGTACACTGCCGGCGTTGCCCTGTCTGGCAAGGTGCACAGCCTTGCCAGCGCAGCGCGCCATCAGCCTGCTGCCGGGGCCGGCGCGGGGCCGAATCTGGCGTCAGGGCAGGAAGCGTGACTTGCGTCCGCCCACGGCATCGTGGCGCACCAGCTGCGTGCCCGACAGGATGTCGTAGAGCGTGCGGCGCCTTCTGTCGATGATCGACCAGGCAAAGGGCAGCAGCCACAGCAGCAGCACGACGGGCGAGCTGAAATACACCAGCGCCAGCCCGCCCCAGAAGAAGCACGAGGCCACCGTGTAGCGCCACAGGGCCCGGGGCAGGGTGACGATGCTCTCTGGACGGGCCGGATCGGGGGCTGTGCTGCGCACCAGCTTCACGCCGATGGTCTTCATGGGCAGCGTCCAGCGGCCGTTGCTCCAGAACCAGCCGAAATAGGCGCCCAGCACCGCAAACATGAAGAGCTGAAAGGCGGTGTGCAGCGCGCCGGGTTCTCCCCGGTACTGGGTCAGTGCCGAAAAGCCATAGCCAAAGAAGAACACCACACCAAACAGGATGATGCCTTCGTAGACGCAGGCCATGAAGCGCCGCCAGGGCGAGGCCGGTGCGGGGGGCGCCGTCTGTGGCTGCGCATGTTCGGCCGGTGCGGATGCGGCCGTGGTCGGGTCGCTCATGGGTGACCCCCGCCGTCATTGCCACCCGGGCCATTCCCTGCGCCATCACCTTCGCCGGCATCACCGGGATCACCATCACCGGGACCGCCATCGTCGGGACCATCACTACCGGGGCTGCCACCGCCCGGGCCGCCGCTGTGGCCTTCACCGGCATGGTCAGTGAAACCCTCGTTGCCCGCGGCGTCGCCGGCGTCTTCGTCGCTGTGACCACCGCCCGGCGGCTCACCGGTTTCCATGGTGCGTACCGGTGCCGCAGCAGGCCGTTCCATGGCGCTTGCCGGCGCGGTGGCTGGTGTGCCGGCCGGGGCTGGTGTGGAGGCCGACGGCAGGGTAGTGTGAGGCGGGAGAACCAGCCCGTCCGGACCGGCTGGCAGGCTGCCAGCACCGGCACCTTGCCATTCGGAAGACAGCATGCCATCGGGGATGATGATCAGGGTCTCGCCATCGTTTACCGGGATGGACGGTGATGCGATGCTCCCGGGCATGCCGGGAGGGATGCTGCCCGGACTGCCCGGTGCCTGCCGGCGGGGGGACATGTGTCCGGGCAGCACGAGCACGCCGGGTGGCACGGGGACTTCAAGGGCAGCAGTCCCCGGAGGCAGGGGCGGCTGCCGCAGCGGCATGCCTTCCACCGTGGGTGTGCCCAGCATCGGCGCGGCGAGCGAGGGGGGCGCGTGCCTGTCCGGCACTTCCGGTCCCTTCTGTGCGTGGGGTGCACCTGGGCCGTGTGCCCCGGCAGGGCCGTGCGGGTGCGCCGTACCGGGCGGGTCGATGTGCACGTGGGACGGCTGTCCCGGCGGCGCCGGAAAGACGTGCACGGTACCGGACTGCATGGCGTCCGGGGGCTGGGGGCGATCCGGCGGAGCAGGCTGCCAGCCCCGCAGGATGATGATGCGCATGGGCTGACCGGGTGGAGGGGGCTGGCCTGGCCCGCGCACGCCGGGCGGCAGGGTACCGAGCGCCCGGGCGCGCTGGACCGCCGCAATGTCGGTGGCCTCTTCCGAGTGGCGCAGCCGTTCGCGTTCGGCGTAGGTGAACGACTGGTAGCGCTCCCACTCCTTCACCCGTTCGGGCATGGGGCGCCGGCGGCTGTTCTGATAATTGAGTCGGGCGATGCGCCGTTCTTCGGGCGACATGTTGGCCCATTCGATGATGCGGCGCTGCGCACGGTGGCGCTGGTCGGCCGGCAGCTGCTGCATGCGGTCGGCAAAGGCAATCCACGAGCGCTTCTCGGCCGCGGACCAGGTGTTCCATTCGGGGGCGAAGGGCGCCAGCACCTGCCGCTGTGCCTCGCTCAGCTCTTCCCAGTCGGGCTGGAACAGTACGGCGATGATCTCGGGCAGCTCGAAGCCCTCGCCGGCGGCCACCAGCACGACGTGCCGGGGGGGCTGGCCAGACGCCGGGGGCATGGCCGCATCCAGGGCGAGCAGCAGGTCCGGGTCGGGCCAGCGGGTGTCGTCTGGCCACAGGGTGATATCCGCGGCGGCACCACGACCAGACATTACACCCGGGCTGGGGTGGGCGCCGGCGCCGTGAACGACGCTGTGCGTCGTCACCGCCGGCGCGGAGGTGGCCGGGGCAGGCGGGCAGCCTGCACTGGCGGCACGCGCGCACGACCGGGCCTGCGCCGGCAGACCGGAGGCGAGGGCGGGATCGCCGAGGGCCAGACCGGTGGCCAGCGCCAGGGCAGGGGTGGCGTGGATCAGGAAGCGCATGGGCTCAGCGGGACTGGGCGGCGGTCTGCATCATGCCGCCCCGCAGGTGGGCGGCAAAGCCATTGTCGGTATAGGCCGAGAGTGGCATGTCGGCGGTGAGCATCTCGGTGTAGGCGTCGGCCTGCTGGATGACGGTGCGCTCCTGGTTGAAGAGGCTGCCGGCCAGGGCGGCCAGCACCAGCAGGATGGCCGGGATGGCGGTGAGCGCCACCCGCGACCAGGCGGGTGTCCAGAGATGGTGCCACCAGCCTGTGTGGCTGTGCGTACCGGCGGCCCCGGCCGATGTACCGGAGCCCTGGCGGGCCAGTTCGTCGAACCGCATCAGGGCACGGTTGCGCGCCACGGCAAGCCTGGCCTGGATGTGATCGGGCAGGTCGTTCGCGGCAGAATCGAGCAGGCGGCACACCTCATGCGCCATCTGGTCCGGATGATGCGGGTTCATAGCGTAATGCCTCTGGCACGCAGAGCTTGTGACAGGGTATGGATGGCCCGGGAACAGTGCGTCTTGACGCTGCCCTCGGAGCATCCCATGGTGCGGGCCGTTTCGGCCACATCCATTTCCTCCCAGTAACGCAGCACGAACGCTTCGCGTTGACGGCGTGGCAGCCGCTGGATCTCGTCCTCGATCAGGCGCAGCGTCTCGGCCCGGCTGGCCTCGTCGGAGGCGTCTTCGGCGTGGCGTTCGTCCTGCGGGGCGAGCAGGCTGTCGAGGGGGTCGGTGTCGTCGTCGTCCGCATTGCCCATGCCGGGCAGGGACGAGAACAGGCTCACCCAGGTGCGGCGTACCTTCTGGCGGCGGAAGTGGTCGTGGGTGGCGTTCTGCAGGATGCGCTGAAAGAGCGGCGCCAGCTCGGCCACGGGACGGTCGGCGTATTTTTCGACGAGCTTGAGCATCGCGTCCTGGACAATGTCCAGCGCGGTGTCGTCGTCGCGCACGGTATAGACCACCTGCTTGAAGGCCCGGCGCTCGACCGCGGCGAGAAACTCCGATATTTCCGGTCGGGTCGCCATGGGGCGTTGATGGTAGCATGTCGCCTGCGCCGGACCTTGCAGGGTCCGGCGCCAGCCACATCCAGAGTGCTCACGAGGCATGCGGATGCACGGGGCCGGTGTGGGGCGTGCCGCAGACTTCTGCCGAGGTCTTCCTGCGGAGCGCGCCGGGCCGGCAATACAGGGACACCAGCCGTTGTCATGGTCTGTCTCGGGGCAGAGGTCTGCGCTGCGTCGGGGCCGGCGGACGGCCGGATACACTGAAAAAGAGGAACAAAAATGGAACTCAACGGCGCGGAAATCGTCGTCCGCTGTCTGGAAGAAGAGGGTGTGAAGCACGTCTTCGGCTATCCCGGCGGCGCCGTTCTCTATATCTACGACGCGCTCTTTGCAGCCTCGAAGCTCGAGCACATCCTCGTGCGCCACGAGCAGGCCGCCGTCCACGCGGCCGACGCCTACGCACGTACCACCCAGGAGGTCGGCGTCTGCCTCGTCACCTCCGGTCCTGGCCTGACCAACGCGGTCACCGGCATCGCCACGGCCTACATGGACTCCATCCCGCTGGTGGTCATCAGCGGCCAGGTGCCTTCCAGTGCCATCGGCCAGGATGCCTTCCAGGAATGCGACTCGGTGGGCATCACCCGGCCCTGCGTCAAGCACAATTTCCTGGTCAAGGACGTGCGCGACCTGGCCATCACCATCAAGAAGGCCTTTCACATCGCCCGTACCGGCCGGCCCGGTCCGGTGCTGATCGACATTCCCAAGGACGTGTCGCGCGACCGCTGCGGTTTCTCCTATCCCAAGACGGTGTCGATGCGCTCCTACAACCCGGTGGTCAAGGGCCACCAGGGCCAGCTCAAGAAGGCGCTGCAGCTGCTGCTGTCGGCCGAGCGGCCGATGGTCTATGCGGGCGGTGGTGTCGTGCTGGGCAATGCTGCGAAGCAGCTGACCGAACTGGTCGATCGCCTGGGATTTCCATGCACCACCACGCTGATGGGGCTGGGCGGCTATCCGGCCAGCGACGCCAAATGGCTGGGCATGCCCGGTATGCATGGCACCTTCGAGGCCAACATGGGCATGCAGCACTGTGACGTGCTGCTGGCCGTCGGTGCCCGCTTCGACGACCGTGTGGTCGGCAATCCGAAACACTTCGCGCAGAACGCACGGCGCATCATCCACATCGATGTCGATCCCTCGTCCATCTCCAAGCGCGTCCGGGCCGATGTGCCCATCGTGGGAGACGTGGGTGAATGCCTGTCGGCCCTCAACGATCTGCTCGAGGCCGCCTTCAGTGCCGGCGAGAGCACCAACACGAAGGCCCTGCAGGCCTGGTGGGGCCAGATCAACGAGTGGCGCAAGCGCGACTGCCTTGGCTACGAGCGCGACAGCGCAAGGCTCAAGCCGCAGTTCGTGGTCGAGAAGCTCTGGCAGGTCACCCACGGCGATGCCATCATCACGTCCGATGTGGGCCAGCACCAGATGTTCGCGGCGCAGTACTACCGCTTCGACAAGCCGCGCCGCTGGGCCAATTCCGGGGGCCTGGGCACGATGGGCGTGGGGCTGCCGTACGCCATGGGGGCGGCGCTCGCCAACCCCGACACGCCGGTGGCCTGCATCACCGGCGAGGGCTCCATCCAGATGTGCATCCAGGAGCTGTCCACCTGCAAGGAGTACAGCCTGCCGGTCAAGATCATCCTGCTCAACAACGGCACGCTGGGCATGGTGCGCCAGTGGCAGCAGATCGAATACGAGGGGCGCTATTCGCAGTCGTACATGAATGCGCTGCCCGACTTCGTGAAGCTGGCCGAGGCCTATGGCCATGTGGGCATCCTCGTGGAAAAACCGGAAGACGTGGAGCCGGCCCTGCGGGATGCCTTCGGCAAGTACCGCGACCGCACCGTGTTTCTCGACTTCCGGGTCGATCCCACGGAAAACGTCTGGCCGATGGTCCAGAGTGGCAAGGGGCTGACCGAGATGCTGCTCGGCACCCAGAACCTCTGATACATGCGGGAGACGAACATGAAACACATCATTTCCGTGCTGCTGGAAAACGAACCGGGCGCGCTCTCCCGGGTGGTCGGGCTGTTCTCGGCCCGCGGCTACAACATCGAATCGCTGACCGTGGCGCCTACCGAGGATGTCTCGCTGTCGCGGATGACCATCTGCTCGTCGGGCTCGGCCGAGATGCTGGAGCAGATCACCAAGCACCTGAACCGCCTCATCGACGTGGTGAAGGTGCTGGAGCTGACCGAGGCACCCTACATCGAGCGCGAGCTGATGCTGGTCAAGGTGCGCGCCTCGGCCGGCAAAGACCGCGAGGAGATGAAGCGGATGACCGACATCTTCCGCGGCCGGATCATCGACGTGACCGACAAGGCCTACACCATCGAACTGACCGGCAGTTCCAGCAAGCTCGACAACTTCCTGGCGGCGCTGGGCGAGGCGGTCATTCTCGAAACCGTCCGGACCGGCGCCTGTGGCATCTCCCGGGGAGAACGCGTACTGCGGCTCTGAGTGCGCGGCGGCCCGACATGCACGCCGGAAACGGGCGCATGCCGGGGTCAGGGCCTGAAGTGCCGGTGTGTGTATGCAGGCGCGCCGGGCATGGACGCGCACCGGGCACAACCAGGCCCGGTACAGCCATTTTTTCCGGGAGCGTTCCCGTTTCCTTTCACCTTCAACCGACTGACCGTCTCCGGGCTGGCCGGAGGCGGATTCTTCCGGGTTCTTTCGCCGCAGGGCGCTTCAGGGTGCCATGCCGGCGGCAGAACCCGCTCACCAGGGATTTCACATGAAAGTTTTCTACGACAAGGACACCGACCTCAAACTGATCAAGGGCAAGAAAGTGGCCGTCATCGGTTACGGCTCGCAGGGCCACGCCCACGCGCTGAACCTGAAGGATTCGGGCGTCAACGTGACGGTCGGCGTGCGCGCCGGTGGCCCGTCGGAGGCCAAGGCAAAAGGGGCCGGCCTGAAGGTGGCCCCGGTGGCCGAGGCCGTCAAGGGTGCCGATTTCGTCATGATCCTCATGCCGGACGAGAACATCGCCGCGGCCTACCGGGCCGACATCGAGCCGAACCTGAAGGAAGGGGCCGTGCTGGCCTTTGCCCACGGCTTCAACGTGCACTATGCCCAGGTACAGCCGCGCGCCGACCTGGACGTGGTGATGATCGCGCCGAAGGCCCCGGGTCACACCGTGCGCGGCACCTACACGCAGGGCGGCGGGGTGCCGATGCTGATCGCCGTACACCAGGACAAGTCCGGTTCCGCCCGTGACCTGGCCCTGTCGTATGCGGCCGCCATCGGCGGTGGCCGCGCCGGCATCATCGAGACCAACTTCCGCGAAGAAACCGAAACCGACCTGTTCGGCGAGCAGGCCGTGCTGTGCGGTGGCGTGGTCGAGCTGATCAAGGCAGGCTTCGAGACACTGACCAAGGCCGGTTATGCCCCCGAAATGGCTTACTTCGAGTGCCTGCACGAGATGAAGCTGATCGTGGACCTGATCTACGAGGGCGGCATCGCCAACATGAACTACTCCATCTCCAACAACGCGGAGTATGGCGAGTACGTCACCG
>ERZ773077.589-NODE-589-length-27184-cov-4.121788_pt1 | contig 27184 bp, 23 predicted proteins | sample MGYA00580612_ERZ773077 | MGnify/ENA primary metagenome ERZ773077 (study PRJEB29015, sample SAMEA2737971) | human oral metagenome | biome: human oral; feature: human-associated habitat; material: dental | place: China | collected 2021 ...
GGCTCGTTCCAGTCGAGGTCGTCGATGTGCAGCACCTGCGCGTCGGGGACGACGGAGGTCAGTCGTGAGGTGACGGTGGTCTTGCCGGAGCCGCTGCGCCCGTCCACCGCGATGATTCCCGGACGACCGGCGGGTTGGATCACTCGGTTGAGGACGGCCAGGACATGGTCGGCGAATGCGCGCTCATCGCTGGCGTACCAGTCGGGGACCGGCGGCTCCTCCGGCTGGAGGGCCGCCCGATCCTGAACCGGCAGAGCGCGCCGTGTGATGGCCGGGACGCCCGAGCGGGGCTGCGTCGCGTCGTTGGAGCACATGGGTCGATGCTACTAACTCAACCGCGGATGCGGGTCGGTCCGGCGGGCGCTCACGCCGCCGGTCGGGGCCTCTCGGGGGAGAGGAGACCGGGCGACATGGAGATGATGACGAGACCGAGGACCGGGGGGACGGAGATGGCGTCCCGGAACATCGTCGCGGCCAGGACCATGCAGATCAGCCCCAGGCCGATGCCTCCGACGATCCGTGACGCCAGGTTGAGGGAGAACCAGGCGAGTACCACCCAGATGAGAGCCGCCCCGCAGCACGACGCCACCGCCGCATGGGCCGGGAACGTCGAGACGGCACCCGTGCCCGATGCCTCCAGACGGTACAGAACCGCGAGTCCGATGGCGGAGGCGCTCCCCAGCGCGACCGGTCCCCAGACGTGCACCGCGGGGCGGGAGAAGCGCCCGGACACCCACAGGCCGAGCGCCATCAGCAGGGGGATGAAGGCGATGAGGCCGACCGGAACTCCGAGCGTCAGGAGCACCTCCCGTGGGGCGACGGCGGAAATCCCAATGATCCTCATGATGACGCACGCGGCCGCCACTGCTCCGAGCGCCGTGGCGCAGGCGCCGAGGAGCCGTATCGACCGGACTCTCCATCGGGGCAGGTCCATCTGCGGCAGGTCCCTCATGATCCTCCTGGTCGTCACGGCCCGCGGCGCTGCCGCGACCCGCGGTGCTGCGGCCCACGGCGCTGCCGCGGCCGGTGGCCGTGCCGGCTTCTTATCAGCGGTCGAGACGACCAGGAGCACCACCGGAGCGGCCATGGCGTACATCCAGAGGAATGAGAAGGCGATCCAGACTGCCGGTGCCAGCAGCGCGCCCACTGCGATCCCGGCGACGGCGCGCAGTCCCGGGTCCAGCCGCCTGCTGACGGTCAGACCGCTGACGGCGATCGCCACGGCGGCGGCGAGCACGACCCAGGAGGCACGATTGAGTGTCATGTCGAGGTGACCGAGCAGCGGCTCGGGGGCGCCGAGGTTCTTGGCGTCGTAGCTGAACGTCATGGCGATATTCGCGACGGCCCCGATGACGCCGGATATGACGGAGGTGATTGCGGCGGCAAGAGCGTGCCGTGGGGCCAGCCAGCCGCGCTCGCGGGCGAGGCTGAGAAGCCCGATGGCCAGGAAGGCGGCGCTGAGGGAGGCGGATGCGCCTGTCACCCAGCGGAGGAGGTGATCATCGGCGTCGGCCTGCACGAGTGACGTGCCGGCCAGGAAGACGGCGAGGGACACGGGGGTCAGGGCGAGCAGGAGAAGCGAGGTGATGCTGCATCCCATTGCCGTCTTCCTGCCGAGCCTCATCCCCATGCGATAGGCGGGGGAGGCGCTCGTCGCGTCCCCGTTGCTGCTGCTATCGGTGGCGGGGGCTGCCGGCGCTGTCATCGCTGGGGCCGGGGCGAGGATACTGAGGAGACATGAAGTAGCTCATTCCGGGCTCACTGTGCTGGAAGTACGCGATGATGGTCCTGGAGTTCAAGCGTAACGAGGATTCCCGCCTGTGCCGAGGGCGGGACGCGGAGCCCGGTGCAGGTCATGCCCTCTGCGCGGATGTCGTGCGGGGGCGCTGGCACGCGAGGATGAGCCCGCCGACGAGGGGGATGGCGGGCGCGGCATGGGTTGTCAGGGAGGGAATTCCCAGTGCCAGCAGCTGCGTGTAGAGCAGTCCCGCGGCGACTGCCAGAATGGCGCGTCGCACTGCGGACATGCGCGCTCTGCGGATGATGGTCCAGCCGATCGCGGTGCCGCCGCAAGCGGCCGAGACGACCATGGCCAGGGCGATCCAGTCGAGATCGGGTGAGTCCAGGAGTTCCGCGATCGCCATCGCCACCACCGACAGACTCGCCAGCGCGATCGGACCCCAGGTGTGGATCGGGGCATACGGCGAATGGTCCGAGAACCGCAGACCGATCGCGGCGAGCAGGGGGAGGATGGCGAATAGTCCGACCTGGACGCCTGCGACCATGAGATCGGGCGCCATCGACGACGGAAGCACCGCGCGCACGGCCGCGCAGCCGATTCCCACCAGCCCCACCAGTCCGAGAAGGGCGGCGCAGGCGCCGAGCGGCCGCACCCATCGGGTTCTCGTGAGAGTCCTCGCGGGAGACGGGGCGGCGGTCGCCCGTGGCTGAACCGGCGTCTGCGGCGGATCGGTCGATTCGGATGGTTCGGTCACGGGCTGGACTCCCCGCCCGCGGGAAAATGCGAGGACCATGAGCACGATGGAGGCTCCGGCGATCGTGAACAAGGACATCGTCAGGGCCAGTCCGCCCACGGGCGCTAGGAACGCGCCCGTCCCGATTCCGATGATCATGCGCGGCCTCGGGCGCAGCCGTTCCGCGATGACGCCGTCGAGAACGATCGCGATCGCCGCGGCTCCCAGTCCCCAGGCCGCAAGGCCCAGCGGTACGTAGAGACGCCCGGAGACCGGGATGGGATCGCCGACGTCGGCGGCGGTGAACGCCGCCGTCCACGAGACCTGCGCAATGGCACCGAGAATCAGCGATAGCGTTGAGATGGCGGCGGCCCATGACGTATGGCTCGGTGGCAGCAGGTCGCGCTGGCATGCCAGTCCGAGGGCGCCGATCACCAGGGGCAGCGGTGCGAGGGCCATCGACGCGGTCGGTGCCCACATGGGGAGGCCGTTATCGAAGACCTCCAGGGGGATGACGATCAAGGCGATGCTCATCGCGCTCAGGAGAAGCGCGGTGATCCCGCACCACAGGACTTGCTTCGTGCTGAGCCGCATCGTCTCATCCTCCGTCGACGGGGGCGCTGATACCGGAAACCGTAGCAGTGGGGCGGGCAGTCGTGCAGGGGCGCCGGTGCTTTCGCGTCGGCCCGCCGGCCGAGGACGGGCGGGCCGGTCGAGCCGCTAGGCTTCAACGGTGAGAGAGGGGACCAATGGGTACGACCGACTCGTCCTCGCCGATCGTCGGCAGCAGACCACTGTTCATCACCACTGGGAGCCGCGGTGACGTTCAGCCGTTCCTGGCGCTGGCCCGCGCCCTCGCCGAGTCCGGGGCCGGCCCCGTCGTCGCCGCGCCGAGGCGCTTCGGCGACCTGGCCACGCGCTTCGGCGTCGAGTTCGTCGGCCTGGACGACAGCATCCTCGATCTCCAGGACGACCTCGTGGGGGCGGGGCCGGTCCGGGCCGCGCTCTCGTTGGGTCGCATACGGCCGCTGATGCGGCGGTGGCTGGACGATCTCGCTGAGCTCGCGAACAAGGAGGCCGGTCGGGCCGACGTCGTCGTCTTCACCCAGAAGGCCCTGGGCGGAGCGAGCATCGCGGAGAGACTCGGAACCCCCGGGCTGCCCGCTCAACTCATCCCCACCGGGCCGCCGACGAGCGACTTCCAGGTTCCGTTCGCCCCGGCCGGGACGCCGCGGTCCCTGCGCCGCGCCTCCTGGTCGCTGGTCGGGGCGTCCGAGGCGCCATGGCGAAGGATGGTGGCTCAGTGGCGGTCGACGCGTCTCGGTCTCACGACGCGCCCGATCCCCTTCTCCAGGATCATCGCCTCGCGGGGGATTCTCAGCGCCTGGAGCCCCCGTCTGCTGGCGGCGCCGCCCGAGTGGCGCCCCTCCCAGGGCCCCCTCGGGTTCTGGCGGTCGCGTGCGACCGGGACTCTTCCGGCGGACGTCGAGCGCTTCCTGGCCGCCGGGCCGCCACCCGTGGTCGTCGGCTTCGGAAGCATGATGCACGGCGACCCGGCGCGGCTCGCCCGAGAGGTGGTGGACGGCCTGCGCCGTGCGGGGCGCAGGGGGATCCTCCTGGCCGGATGGGCGGGGTTGAACGCGTCGGGGGGGGGTGATGACGTCCTCGCCATCGAGGAGGCTCCTTTGGATGGGCTCCTGCCGAGGGCCGCGGCCGTCGTCCACCACGGCGGAGTGGGAACCGTGGGCGCCGCGCTCCATGCGGGGACTCCGCAGATCATCCGCCCCTTCTTCGGCGATCAGCCCTTCTGGGCCGGCCGTCTCCGCGAGCTGGGGGTGGCGCCGCGTCCGCTCAAGCGCGTGACCGGGGAGGCCCTTGCTGAGCGCCTGCGCGTCATCGACGACCTGGCCGACGCCGCTGGAGCGCTGGGAGAGGCGATGGCGGACGAGGATGGCTGCACCGCCGCCATCGATCGCATCAACCGGGTGCTGGGCCGAGGGGGAGCGGCGGGATTCGGGTGACGCTCATCGTGTGGAGGTCCGGAACGAGCCCGTGAGTCGGATAGTTGACGACTGCATGAAGGCTTCGGATTCCTCGGCTTCGGTCACTACGGACACGGTCGCGGCCCCGGCGATCCCGACGCCGGCCGGGCGCTCAAGGAGGCCGTCGAGATCGCGGTCGCGCGGTCGGGGCGGACGAGATCGGCATCAACGGCGCCTACTGACGCGTCCACCACGTCGCCCGCCAGGCGGCCTCGCCCGTGCCGCTGCTCGCGGTAGCGGGCGCCCGGACGTCGCGCATCGAGGTCGGCACCGGCGTCATCGACAAGCGGTACGAGAGCCCACTCCACCTGGCCGAGGAGATCGTCGCCCTGGACCTGCTCACCGACCGCGCATCGTCATCGGTATCTCCCGCGGCTCCCCGGAGCAGGCGATGCCGCCCAGATCGGAGCCGCCCCCGGAGGGGCGTCTCTCGCGGCTTCAGGCGGAGCAGATCCGTCGTTGTCGCGGGACCGGTGAGGAAGCCGGTCACGACTGGACCCCGCGGATGAGCGTGTCCCGCTCGATCTTCCCGATCGTCTCCGAGACCGACCGCAGTCTCTTCAGCCTGCGCGGCGAGGACTCCCACGACTACATCGACGTTACCGGGTTCTTCGTGTGTGAGGGTGTGGTCGGGGTGGGCGGGTGCCAGTGGTTCGGTGTCTTGGAGTCCTGCGCGGCCGTACGCGGGGGCGTGTGGTCGTACCTGGCGTCGCGCGGTCGTACCTTGGAGGGGTTTTAAGGTACGACCGCGTGGAGTTGCGTACGACCGCACGGCTTCACGTACGACCGGGTGAGACTGCGTACGACCACGTGGAGCCGGTGGCCCACGATGACGCATCCCCGGGGCGGGCGCAGACGCCCGCCCCGGGACCGTCGACCAGCGACCCCGACGGCCCCGGCGAGAAAAGCCTCGAACAACCGCATACATCCCACCCATCACGCCCCCGAACACGAAGAACCCGTTATCGACGGTCTGCACTTGACGTTCAGACGCACCTACGCCGCCGAGCCCGACACCCTCATGCTCGCCATCCCCGGCCAGCTCGGTGCCGACGACAACCTGTATGCCCTGCAGGCCTTCGCCGAGCACGGCGTACCGGCGCTCGGCTGGCGGCCCAACACAGAGGGACCGGTGACGGGATACGCGTTGGACGACGGGGGCTGAGTCCCGGCGATCGATCCGGGGACGGATCATCCGGCGGACGGGCCCGAGGTGCCGGCGGCCTCGAGGATCGCATCGAAACGAGGTGCGGGCAGGGACAGAATCGTCCGCGTCCCGCCCACGGACCCCTGGCCCGGATCGGGCAGCGCCACCGCCTCGATCTCGCCGTCGGGGGCGCGGTAGAAGACGAATGCGGACAGCAGCGGATCGACGTGCTGGGCGATCTCGTCCTGAATGAACAGCACCATCGAGCGCAATGCCCACTCCGGATCCCGCCGGTCCACCGGGTGCAGACCCAGCGCGTGCTTGTGCGGGACTGCGAAGAGCACGCCCGCGCTCGTGTCGACGTCGATCTCCCCCAGGATCCGGCCCAGGTTGGCGGCCTTGGAAGCTGTGAAGAAGCCCTCCCCGTGCAGGGCCCACGCTCCGGCGCCGATCGGGCCGGAGTGGACCAGAGGCGCCTCATCGGTGTTGCGCTGGCCCGCCTCGAAGAGCTCATCGATGGTCAGCGGGCAGTCCCCCAGGAGCGCGGGGACGACCGGATGGACCCCGCCGTCGAACCGTCGGTACAGGCCCAGGACGAGGTTCCCGGCGAAGGGACGATAGACCGGTCCTCCCCCGGGGCGGGCCTCATCCGGGTCGATCAGCCGCGTGCGCACCGCGGCGCGCCACTGCTCGGCAGTGCTCGGCGGCTTCCCGAGGCAGGCGGTCATGCTGACCGCCTGGGCGACCCGCACGTCCAGTATCGTGTTCCACTTCGATCTGCTGTGGCCCGCCAGCTCGAAGGCCGTCTTATCCAGGGGCAGGATCATGCCCTCGTAGGTGTTGGTGCCATGCAGCTCGGGGCCGCTGCTTCCGTCTGCCAGCTCGGTGGTGATCCCATGGGCGGCGAGCTTTGCCCGCATCGTCAGGGCGATCTCGATCAGGGTGGTCTCCTCGAAGGTGTTCTCCACGGCGCCGGGGGCATCGGCCAGGCCGAAGGCGACGCCGGCGTGGGGCATCTGGACCGGATTGGGTGTGCGTGGGTGGGAGTGCGGGCGACGGTGATCGGATACGGGCATGGTGGCTCCTCGACGGGGCTGCGCGGATCGAGGGGGCGCAGCGAGTAGGTGAGTGTGTCCTCGCACGCTAGGGCCAGGCTCTCTCGGCGTGCGAGGCGGAGGGTCGAACCCTGTGGACAATGGCTGCGGAGTTGCTGTTGTGGAGCCCCGCGGGATGCCTCCCGCCACATATCCGGCGTCCCGGTGCCGCCGGCGCTCGGACCGATCACTCGGGACGGTTCAGGGGACGTGCGCGCGGTGGCCCGTCCACCGGCTGGTCCCGGCCGACTGCTAGGCGAGCCCCATGGCCAGGGCGGTACCGGCCCTGAGCCAGGCGCGCCGCGTGGACAGGGCCAGCGAGTCGAGGATCAGGGGTCGTCCGGCCATGGCGGGGTCGTAGGGGATGCCGACGGCTGCGCGCGCGATCCCCTGGAACGTGGAGACGAGCTGAGAGGGCTCGGGCTCGCCCTTGGACCCCTGGGAGACGACGACGAGGGCATTCTCCGCCAGTCGCGCCGCGTGGGCGTTGGCGCCGGCGAGCTCGGCCAGGAGGAGGCGCGCCGACTCGGCGTGGTCCGGTCGGGTGGTCGTGGGCACGACGATGGCGTCGGCCCGCGCGATCATGGCGCGCCACTGCGGGCTGGACTCGTCGTTGCCCGAGTCGATGACCACGAGGCGGTAGTACTTGGTCAGGACGGAGTGGATGGCGTCGAAGCTGTCCGCGTCGCCGGGCTTGGCGTCCGCGAGGACCTCGGGCCGGCTGCGCAGGACGTCGTAGCGGTCCTCGCGCTGGTGGTGGACGAATCCGGAGATCTCGGCGGCCTGGGCCTGCGGGGACAGGAGGTGGCCCACGTGGGGAAGCAGGTCGATGACCGTGGCGTCGTGCGGCCCCTGCTGGGTGCGCCACCCCAGCGTGCCGCGCGTGGAGTTGTTGTCGTAGGCGATGACGCCCGCGCCCCCGTAGCGCGCGAAGATGGCGGACAGGAGGATCGCCGTGGGCGTCTTGGTGGCGCCGCCCTTGCCATTGACGACGGCGATGGTGCGCGGCCCCGCCCAGTGCTGGGAGACGGCGGCGGCGTCGGCCCGTTCGGCGCGCTCACGCTCGGTGGGCCCCAGGTGCAGGCCGAACTGGTTCAGGGCCCCGCGCAGGCCGGTGGCCGCGGGTGCTTCGTTGGTGATCTCCGTGAGCAGCGATGTGGAGCGCGCCTGCTCGCGCGGGTCCGGCGGCATATTCCCCGGAGAGGCCGGGGTGGCCGACGTCGGGGGGTTCGTGGTCGACGGGGAGTATGGCGTGGCCAGCGTCGCCGGTGAGAGTGCCGACGTCGCCGGCTGGGCGGACGCCGGCGAAGCCGGCGCGGCCGTCGGAGGATGCGCTCCGTCTGACGGGGAATCTGACAGGGAATACGGCGTGTCCAGCATCGCGTGCGATGCCCCGGGTGCGTCGGGCGCTGCTGTCTGTGCTGCCTGCCCTGCCTGTGCCGCCGGCCTTGTTGGTGATGCCGGCGATGCTGGTGACGCCGGTGATGGTGGTGATGTCGGTGCCGATGGTGCTTCGGCCGCTGCTGCCGACGACGCCGAGCGCGGCGCGATCAGTGAGGAACGCCGTACCTGCGGTGCGGCGGGTGCTGGTGCTGGAGCCGATGCCGATGGTGCTGAGCGCGGTGCGGCTGATGAGGCGTACGGCGGAGCCGGGGCTGCGGGCGATGCTGCTGAGGCGGGCGATGGTGCCGGCGCCGGCTCTGCGCGATGCCTCCGCGGTGCGGTGCGGCCCTCGGCGGCGTCGGTCCGGGGCAGAAGGCCCGGTGGCAGTCGGATGCCGGCGGTCTGGGGGGTATCGGAGTTCGGGGCGGGCGCGGTTCGCTGCCGACGGCGGGTCTGAGGCAGGGGTGTGGAGCGCGTCGGCTGAGTCGGCTCAGCCGGCTGAGTTGGCTGAGTCGGTACAGATGGCCTGGTCCGCGTGCGGGGCGTTGCAGTGCCGCGAGTCGTGCCCGGCCTGCTCAGCCTGCTCGCTCTACTCGGTGTGCTCGGTGTGCTCGGCGTCAGGGCGCCCTCGGTGATGATGGTGCCGTCCGGGTAAACGGCTATGCGCCAGCTTCCCGCGGGCTCGGTGATGGTGGTCGAGATCGGGTGCCCGAGTGCTCGGGCGCGGTGCGACAGGTGGGTGACGACCGCGGCGCGGGCCTCTTTCGGAGTCGATTTGCTCAAGTCCGCCTCGACGCCTTCGAAAATGACGTGCGCGTGGCCCTCGGCGCTCAGCAGGACCTCAGCCTGAGGCCATTCTGTTGCGGTGCTCATGTGCGTGTCCTTCGTGGCGAGCGCTACCGGTGAGCGCGTGATGTAGATGGGCGATGGGCTCAAATGGTCCCAATGGGCCAAATGGTCAAAATGGTCCAAATGGGCTCAGTGGCACCAAAGATCTGTGCTGCGACGGCGCGGCGGTGAAGATCGGGCAAGCGGCGATCCGATCGGCGCCAGGGTGCTGCCGGGGGCCTTGTGCCTATCCTCAAGTCACGGTTGTCACGACTTGAGCGTACCGCGAGAATTCCAAAAGTAACGATTTTGTCTCCTCGGCGGTGCCCGCGAGTCTCTGGCGCGACGCGATCCTAGTAGTTAGCCTTTCCTAACACGCATCGACATTGGCGACATCATGGTGAGAAGTGCACCAGCGCCGGTGCGGGCGTCGTGTTTGACCCACCCGATCACACGAAGGACACCCCATGAACAACCTGAGTCGTCGCTCGCTGCTCGGATTCGGAAGCGCCGGCCTCGGTGTCGCCGGCCTCGCCGCGCTCGGCGCCTGCGCCTCGCAGAAGAACCCGTCGGACTCCGCAACGGGCGGCTCTGACTCGAGCGGAGCGGGCTCCGGCGACTGGCCCCGCACCGTCACGGACGAGCAGGGCGAGGTCACCATCGACAAGCAGCCCACCAAGATCGTCTCCACCTCGCCGAGTGTCACCGGCACGCTCCTGGCCATCGACGCCCCCGTGGTGGCCTCCGCGGCGACCTCGCCCTCTCCGCTGACGGACGACAAGGGTTTCTTCACGCAGTGGGCCTCCGTCGCCGACGAGCGCGGGGTCGAGGTCCTCTACAGCAACCTCGAGTTCGATCTTGAATCGGTCATCAGCTTCGATCCCGATCTCGTCGTCGTCGCCAGCTCGGGCAAGGACTCGGTGGCGGACCAGGTCGAGACCATCAAGCAGCAGTTCCCGGTGCTCGTCGTCGACTACGGCAAGCAGAGCTGGCAGGACTTGGCCACGCAGCTCGGCAAGGCGCTCGGGTTGGAGGACAAGGCGACGGCCGCGGGCACCGAGTTCGACAGCTACATCAAGGAGGCCAAGGGCAAGATCACCCCGCCCGAGGGCGGGGCCAGCATCGTCTCCTACAACGGCAAGGACAAGGACCAGGCCATCGCGAAGAAGGACTCGGCTCACGCCGACCTGCTCACCTCGCTCGGCCTCGAGGTCGTCGAGGCCGATGCCTCGCTCGACAGCGGGAACAGGCAGCGAAATGACTTCATGTTCGTCAGCTACGAGAACCTCAGCAAAGCCATCACGGGCGAGAGCGTGTTCCTCATCAGCACGGGTCAGGACCAGGTCCAGAAATTCCTCGATGATGAGACGCTCGCGAACCTTCCCGCGGTGACCAATAACCAGGTCTACTACCTCGGGCCCACCTCCTTCCGCATCGACTTCTACTCCGGAAAGCTCGTGGCCGACGCAGTCGTCGAGCAGCTGGGGACGAGCTGACGCGCATGACCCCTGCAGTCCGCCGCAGTGGTCCGGATGTCCTGATGGCCCGCTGATGGCCCGGACACGACGTCTCGTCCTGGTGGTCGCGCTGCTGATGGCGGCGCTGGTCGTCCTCTTGGTCGCCAGCCTCGCCATCGGCTCGCGCCTCATTCCCACCGGCACGGTCATGGATGCATTGACGAATTTCGATCCGGGCAGCGATGACCAGCTCGTCATCCGCTTCTCCCGGTTGCCGCGCACCCTCATCGGCGTCCTGGCGGGCGCTGCTCTGGGACTGGCCGGCGTGCTCACCCAGTCGTTGACCAGGAATGCGCTCGCGGAGCCGGGCACCCTCGGCGTCAACGCGGGAGCGGCGGTGGGCGTGATCATCGGGCTCATCGCCACGGGCGGAGCGAGCATCATGGTGTACGTGTGGTTCGCCTTCGCCGGGGCGGCGCTCACCTCCGTCCTCGTCCACCGGCTGGGGCGCACGGGCCGGTCCGGTGTCGATCCCGCTCGGCTCGTGCTGGCGGGCGCCGCTCTGTCCATCGTGCTCAGCGCGCTCACCAGGGCGCTGATCCTGTCCGCCGATGCGACGGTGTACGAGTCGTTCCGCAGCTGGGCGACCGGCTCCCTCCAGGGGCGCGGCTGGGAGTCCCTGCCCGTGGTCGGGACCTGCCTCGTCGTCGGCCTGCTCATCTCCCTGGCGCTCGCCGGCCCCCTCGACTCGGTGAGTCTGGGCACTGATATGGCGACGTCGCTGGGCGTCAACATCCGGCTGACCTGGACCCTGGCCAACGCCGCGATCGTGGTGCTCGCGGGCGGCGCCACGGCCGCCTGCGGCCCCATCGCCTTCATCGGCCTGGCCTCGCCCCACATCGCCCGCGCCGTCAGCGGGCCGAACCACCGGCTGCTCCTGCCGGTCTCGGCGCTCCTGGCCGCGGTCCTCCTCCTGCTCGCCGACGTGATCGGACGCATCGTGGTCTTCCCCGGTGAGATCGGCGCCGGCGTGATGACGGCACTCATCGGCTCGCCCTTCTTCATCCACCTCGTGAGGCGGGGGAGAGTGGTGGGCATATGACGATGCACGCTTCCGATGCCGTTGAGCGCGAGCGCGCCGATGCCGCCACCGGTCCGCAGGCCGGTCGGGCCACCGGCAGGACCATGCGGTTCGCGCTGGGCCCCATGCGGCTGTCTCTGAGCGCATCGACGGCCATCGTCGTGGCCGTCGCGGTGCTGCTGCTGCTCGTCACGGGATGCGCCGTCCTCATGATCGGCACCGTCAGACTCTCCGTCGGCGACGTCGTCGGCGCCCTGGTGGGAGGAGGCCCGGGCAAGGCCGAACGCGTCGTGTGGGGCATCCGCCTGCCGCGGCTCCTGACCGCCATCTGCGTGGGGGTCGCACTGGGGGCGTCCGGCTGCGTATTCCAGTCGGTGTCCAGGAACGCGCTCGGATCCCCCGACGTCATCGGGTTCACCACCGGAGCGGCCACGGGGGCCACCGCGCAGATCGTCCTCATCGGCAAGGGCGGACTCGCGACCTCACTGGCCGCCGTGGGGGCCGGACTGGCCACGGCCATCGCCGTCTACCTCTTGGCGCGGCAGCGGGGACGGACCGGCGGCTATCGCCTGGTGCTCATCGGCATCGGCGTCAGCGGGATGCTCTCGGCGATGACCAGCATTCTGCTGGCGCGCTCCGATCTGGACCTCGCCTCCCGGGCGCAGGTGTGGCTGGCCGGGTCGCTCAGCGCTTGCACGTGGGAGCATGCGGGCATCAGCGCCGCAGGCGTCCTCGTGCTCCTGCCGGTTCTGGTGGCCTTCGCCCGCCGCCTGTCCGTGATGGAGATGGGCGACGACCAGGCCGAGGGGCTCGGCGTCGCGACCGAGAGGACCCGGCTGGTCGTCATGCTGGTCGGCGTCGTCCTGGCCGCCTCCGCGGTCGCCGCCGCCGGGCCCATCGCCTTCGTGGCGCTGGCCGCGCCCCAGATCGCGCGGCGCCTGACCGAGGTCGCGGGCGTCCAGGTCCTCACCTCCGCGCTGATCGGGGCCCTCCTCCTGGTCGCCGCGGACCTGCTGTCCATGGTCCTGCCCAGCCGCCTGACCATGCCCGTGGGGCTCGTGACCGGGGTCATCGGCGGCGTCTACCTGCTGTGGGTCCTGTCCGCCAAGGAGAATGTATGAAAGACACGACTGAGGGGGCCGGGCCGTCCGGGCGCGCACCTGAGGAGAGGGCGGACACGCCCGCCGTCGAGGCGCCGCAGCCGCCCATGGAGGCCGATGACGTCACGCTCGCCTACGGTGAGCGCGTCGTCAGCGAGCATCTGGACGTCACGATCCCAGACGGCTCATTCACCGTCATCATCGGCCCGAACGCCTGCGGCAAATCCACTCTGCTGCGCTCGCTGGCCAGACTTCTGCCCCCACGGCGCGGCAGAGTGCTTCTGGATGGCCGCGACATCGCGACCTACTCCTCGAAGGCGGTCGCACGACGACTCGGCCTGCTTCCGCAGAGCTCGGTGAGCCCGGAGGGCATCACCGTGCGCGACCTCGTCAGCCGGGGGCGATTCCCCTATCAGGGCATGCTCCGGCAATGGTCGGAGGAGGACGACGCCGCCATCGAGACGGCCATGAGCGCCACCGGGATCACGGGTCTCGCCCATCGCCGGATGAACGAGCTCTCCGGCGGTCAGCGCCAGCGCGCCTGGCTCGCCCTCGTCCTGGCTCAGCAGACCCCGCTGCTTCTCCTCGACGAGCCCACCACCTTCCTGGACATCACCTACCAGCTCGAGGTCCTCAACCTCTGCCGCGATCTGCACGCTCGGGGCGACTACACGCTCGTCGTCGTCCTGCACGACCTCAACCTCGCCTTCCGCTACGCGACCAATCTGATCGTGATGAAGGACGGGAGGATCGTGGCCCAGGGCGCTCCCGGCGACGTCGTCACCGCCGAGCTCATCGAGGAGGTGTACGGCATCAGCTGCCTGTGCCTGCCGTGCCCGGCCACGGGAGCCCCGATGATCGTGCCCCTGGACAGCTCTTCGCAGAAGGCGGGCGCATGACGGCCGGTGGCCCGGCGCCCGAGCTCGGGCGGGCCGGCGGTGACGGCGGAGACGGGGGAGAGGCGCGGGTATGGACCGACCGGCGGGGCCGTGAGCACCGGGAGCGAGCGCGCGGCTTCACCGCCGCGGAGGGCGACGTGCCCGCATCACGGCTCCGCGGCCCGGTCGAGAGGGACTGGGAGGCGGCCGGCACCGCGGATGAGCGGCGCCTCGTGCTCGACGACGCCCTGGCGGGGCCCAGCCCGAAGATCGCTCCCGACCCCGACGACCCCGCACGGGTGCTGATGACGTGGACCGTGCGGGCGCCGAGGGCCACGTCGGTCCTCCTGGAGGCCAACGGGCTCGTCGCGTTCGGCGGCGCCGATGCCCTCGAGATGACCAGGCTTCCCGGCACCGAGGTGTGGACCTGCACCTGGTCCGTGCCGGAGGACTGGAGCGCCAGTTATGGCTTCGCCATCTGGAAGGACGAGAGCGTTCCGCCATGGCGCGCCATGAGCGGCCGCTCGGCGCGTCTGGCGGCGATGCTCGCCGCCGAGCCGGATCCGCGCGCCTCGCGGACGATCGGCAGTTCCTTCGGGGTGCCCCGGTCCGTGGCCTCGGCGCCGTCCGCCCCCGCGCCGCCCTGGGAGGGCCTGGCGCGGCCGCGCAGGTGCGGCAGGGTGCACGAGTTCGCAGTCCCGCTGCCTGCGCCGTCGGACCCGTCCGTCCTGACCGCCCTGCCGGCACCGACAGCCCTGGCGGCGTCCTCGACGGAGGCCGACAGCCGCTCCGGGGATCCGGCTCGATCGGGGTGGGCGGCGGACGCAACGGGTGCGCCGTCAGCACCGCCCGCAACGGGCGCGGCGGGCGCAGCGGATGCGCCGGGCGCAGCCGGCTCGGGCGGGGGCTGTGAGAACTCGGAAGGCTCTGAAAGCTCTGAGAACTCTGAGCGCGTCTGGGTCTACGAGCCCGCGCATGCGCCTGCCGCCGGCCCTGTGCTGATCCTGTTCGACGGTCAGGTATGGCTGGAGCAGATGGGCATCGTGCCCGTCCTCGACGCGCTCATCGACTCCGGGCTCCTCCCGCCCGTGCATGTGGCCATGATCGACTCGCGCGATCAGGGGGAGTACCGCGCCGAGCATGTGGGCGTGCCCGGGGGACACGTCGACCTCGTCATCGACAGGATCCTTCCGCTCCTGCGGAGCCGATTCGCGGTGAGCCCGCACGGCGCCGACACGATCGTGTCGGGGCAGAGCTATGGCGGGATCGCCTCCCTGTGGGCGCTCGCCCTCGCCGATGGCGAGATCGGCCACGCCATCGCGCAGTCCCCCTCGCTGTGGCGCTTCGACGTGGCGGAGGCCCTGGCGGCCTGCCCGCACTGGCTGACGGCGCGGATCCTGAGCGGGACCTTCGAGGGGCCGATGCTGATGCATGCGCGCGACCTCGCGCGCGCCTTGAGCGGACGCGACGTGAGGGTCACGCCCGTCAGCGGCGGGCATGACTGGGCCTGGTGGTCGGTTCGCCTGCTCATCGAGCTGGCAGACCTGCTGCATGCCCGCCCGAATAGTCGCTCCGACGTCGGTAGGGAGTCCTGAGAACGCCCTTGCGCCCAGATGTCCAGTCAGAATGCGACATGCATGCTTTGAGTGAAAAAGGGCGCTGTTACCTAGTCGCAATATCGGATGCCGTGATGGGCTGGGCCGCGTTGCCGCGCCTCTGACTGTCAGGAGACAGCCCATGAAGACCACCCGCATCCTCTCCTCCGTGCTGCTCGCCGCCGTCGCCTTCGCCGCCGTGCCGGCGGCCCAGGCAACCCCGGCCGTTCCGATATCCGGGCCGTCCTCGCAGCAGGGCTCCACCGCGATCGAGCCGGCGGCGATCACGGCGGAAGGGGCCGGTCACGCGGACACCATCCTCCGCAAGGTCAATGAGCTGCGGGCCCAGCAGGGCCTGGGATCCGTGACTCGCTACACCCAGCTCGACTCGGTCGCCCAGGGGTGGTCCGAGCAGATGGCCGTGCAGCGATCCATGGGCCACAACCCCTCTTTCGCCGATCAGTACCCGAGCGGATGGGCGGGGGCCTCGGAGAACGTCGCCATACGGTACGGCTCCAGCAGTGACGACGTCGGTGCGCAGCTGTTCGACCAGTGGTACAACTCCCCGGGCCACTACGCCAACATGGTTGCGCCCGAGGCCAACGCCGTGGGCATCGGCATCATCTATGACCAGTCGACCGACACCTGGTACGCCACCCAGAACTTCGCCGCCTACTCCGACCCGCACGCCGTCGGCTTGACCCCGACCGCCGACTCGTCGGGATCGAACGAGTCCGCATCGACCAGTACCGACTCTTCGGGGTCTTCGGGGGCTGCTGAGTCGTCGGGGTCGTCGGCGTCGGCGGCGCCCTCGGCATCTGCGCCGGCCCTCCCCGACCCGGCCTCCGCAGCGCCGACCGCCACCGACGACTCCGCCTCAGGGTCCCGGGCCGCGCAGGAGACGGGCGCTGAGACTCCAGGTGCTACGGGGGCTGCGGTGGCTGCAGGATCTTCAACCATGCCTTCCGCGCCCTCTGAGTCCGCCCCGGCCGCCGCCACATCGGCCAAGGAGCCGGCGACCGCCGCTGAGAACGCGACGCCCAGCGGGGACCCCGCTGCTGCGGCGGCGTCCGCCGATAATTCGGGCAAGTCCTCGCTGCCGGTCACCGGTACCACCCTGGCCATCGGCGTGGTCGCCCTCATCGCCGTCATCGCCGGGCTGGTGCTGCTCTTCCTGCGGCGGCGCCGCTGATCGGCGCCCCCGCTCGCCCCTGTCATGCCATGAGGCGCCCCATGGCATGACAGGACGGGCGGGGCTGTCAGTCCTGTCAATCCTGTCAATCCTGTCCACCACCGGCTGATACTGATGGCCCGGCTCCTCTCAGGGCGTGCGTGTGCCAGCGCACATGCGCAAGACTGAACCGGTGAATGAGTCCTCCGCACCCCAGCCGCACAGCACGTCCGCCGGGAGGATCCTCGTCCGCGCGGCCGAGCCGGATGACGCCCCGCGTGTGGCGCGGCTCCTGACGCTCAGAGGCGCCTCGGTCGATGAGGCCCTCCAACAGGCGCCCCGCATGATCGACACCCTCCCGGTGCTCCTCCTGGCTCTGATGTCCGCAGCCGGCGAGCACCGGACCGCGACCGCCGGTGAGTCGCCTGCAGGCCGTGATGGCGGCCATGCCAGCAATGCCAGCCATGCCAGCAATGGCGGCCACGGTGGCGACCTTGGCGAGGACAGCAATGACCGCCACGATGACCGTCATACTGACCGGCATGCCGACGGTGCCGACGGTGCCGACGGTGCCGACGATAGTGATACTGATGACGCTCTGCTCGCGCCCGTCGCGCTGTCGGGCGCCTTCCCGCTTCCGGAGCGGATGCGCGCCTCGCTGCCCGAGCCGGACTCCGGTTCCGAGGACGCCTGGATGGTCTCAGGGCTCGTCATCGACCCGATGGCGCGCCGCGGCGGCGTCGGGAGAGTGCTCCTGACCGCGGTCGCCGAGGCCGTGAACGCCCTCAGGCCCGCCGCGGACCTCTACAGCGTCGTCAATGCCACCAACCACGCCTCCGTCGGCCTGCATCTGCTGGTCGGTTTCGAAAGGCTCGCACGACTGGGCGGCTTCGGCGCCGTCACGTTCGAGGATGGGCAGGGCGTCCTGCTGCGTCGGGCGGGGTGAATAACGGGGTCGGATCCGACAGGCGCAGCTCGTCGCGGCCCACGGCGTAGAACATGCCCGGATAGCGGCCGAACTGCTCCTCCGCCCCCGGCACTCTCGGCGCGCTGCGGTCCATACGGGCGAGCACGTCCGCGGGAGTCGGCCATGCCTCGCTGCCGACTCCGCCCGCAGGGCTCACCGGCGGGTACCAGGCGGTCTTGGGGCGCATCATGAGACGTCCCGGACGGCTGCGATCCCTCAGCGCGTGCGCCCTCCAGGTCAGGATCGGGTGAGTCGATGTCCACTGCACGATGTGCACCCAGAATCCCCGCTCGTGCGCGGCGCGGTCCGCGGTCGCGTGCAGGCCGACCTGCGCACCCAGGTACTTGCCCGCGCCGAGCAGCCCCACAACGCCCGGCACACCGGTGGGGGAGACGTCATAGCCGTGATTGTCCGCCGTGTACTCCTGCGCCCGTGATAGGGCCTTGCCGAGCAGGGGCACCGAGGACGCGGCCTGGGAGACGAGGAGTCGCCAGAAGGAGACGTGCCCGGCGGCGAGGTGGCCGACTTCGTGGGAGATGATGAACCGCAGGGCCTCGGGATCGCGTGCCGAGCCGCCGACCTCGAACAGGTCGGAGTGGATGACGACGAAGCGGCGGAAGCCGTGCCCCGCGGCGAAGGCGTTGACCTTGCCGTTGCCCAGGAGCACATAGGCGTCGGGGACGCGCCGCAGCCCGAAGCGCTCGGCGGCCTCCACCACCATCCGGTAGCCCTCGGGGAACTGGGTAGGGCTCATCTGCACCGCGGAGGCGCGCATCTTCGCGTACAGGAGCGCACGCGCGCCCCAGAGGATCAGCGGCAGCAGCGGGACGGTCAGGAGGATCTGGGCGCCCGTCGTCGCGCCGTCGCCGACGAAGAAGTCGCGCACGTCCCCGGCAAGTCCAGTGGGGGAGGGCACGGTAACGAGCCACACCACCAGCGCCGCCCAGGCCGCGATCGCCACGACGCTGACAGCCGCACTCGTCCACACCAGCGGCATCTCGGCGCGGTGGCGAAGCCGGCGGATACCGGCCGGACCGTGGACGGTGGCGCCGTTGAGCGGACGGGGGCGCGTGGGCCGGACCGCCTGTGCGGGCAGTGAGAACGTCATGCCCCGACCTTAGAGCGCGTCGTGGATGGCGGGCGCCCTGAGAGGTGCCTGTGCCGGGATGCGGGTTCCCGGCGCCGCCCCGCGTACGGGATGGAGGCGCGGTGCCGCTCCGACTCCCGCTCCGGGGCGATCGCCGGGTTGGATGGGTCGGTAGGGTCGGGGCGTGACCGACCACGAGATCCCCTGGGGCATGCAGATCGCCGTCCACTATGACAAGGTTCACCCGCCGCGGCGCATCGACGTCGCTGAGGCCGCGGCCCGCGCCGTCGTCGCCCTGCTCGCCTCGCCGCAGGCCGCTCCGGGCGGGGCCTGGCACGACGCCGTCGAGCACTGGAGGAATGGGCGCATTCGCAAGCTCGTGCGCCGCGCTCGAGGGCGGCGCTGGGAGGAGGTCCAGGACCTTCCGGGAGTCACTGTCGTACAAGACGGTCCCGCCGGCTGGGGGCTGGCCTCGGCCCGGGCCTTCGTGCCCGGTCCGGTCCGACCGCTGCCTCCGGCGCTGGCCAAGACGCAGGTCGAGGGCACCCACTTCCCCCACGGGGATGAGCTGCCGCCCCCGCCCGCCGCCATCGCCGAGGCCGTCGCGCGTGATCCCGAGGCGGTGGCGGGCATCGATCTGACGGATGCGTCCGTCTCCTCCGGTGCGCCGGTGGAGATCGAGGTCACGCCCCTGGAGGAGATGACCAGCGGCAAGCTGTGCGCACAGGTCGCCCACGCCGCCCAGCTCGCCTGGCAGAGCCCGGCGATGCCGGACGCATGCCGCTCCGCCTGGGCAGCTCAGGACTATCGGGTGCGGGTGGTCTTCCCGTCGCCGGAGGTCTGGGGGGCTGCCTCACGGCCCGTCCGCGTCGTGGATGCCGGCTTCACGGAACTCGACGGCCCGCGGGAGACGGCGCGGGCCCGATGGTGATGCGTGCTTCGGGGCGGTGCGGGTCCGGTTGGCGAGCTCGCCGAATTCACTGAGTTCACCGAGATCGGTCGTAACCCGCATCGAGATCGGTCCGCTTCCGGCTCGAGATCGGTCGTAACCCGCATCGAGATCGGTTCTGCGGACCGCGCCTGCCAGTCCGCGGGATGCGCCGCTAGGCGGCCACCGGCGTACCGGGCCCGTCGTCGTCATCGGGCTCGGGAGTGCCCCGGAACACCCAGAGCTTCATCAGCGTGTAGAGGTAGGCGCCCTCGCAGCAGGCCGAGATGAGCCGGGCCAGTTCCGCGTGCACCCCGATCCAGTACAGGAAGGAGGTCAGGCCGAGGATGAAGATGACGTACTGGCTTGCGAGCCCGACCGCGTAGCGCGAGCCCTGCGAGACCAGGTGGCCTCGGGACTGGAAGTTCAGCCACCGATTGAGCAGCAGCGAATAGGCGCCCGCGATCATGTACCCCAGGGTGACGGCCAGCGGGTAGAGCCAGTGGAGCTTGTCGAAGAAGAGCCACAGGAAGCTGATGTCGATCAGGAAGGCGGAGCCGTTGATGAGCGCATAGCCGATGAAGGTCACGGGCACGCGCTTGCGCAGCCTGCTGGGGATGAGGCGGTGAATGCGGCTGATGACGTGAAGGAAGACGCGCGGGGCGCGGCGCGAGGGATCGTTGAGACGCTCGTCGAGCTTGCCGGAGATGCGTTCTCGAGCGGAGGCGTTGGACGTGTTGGACGCGGTCGAGTGCGCGGATAGTGGCGTCCTGCGCTCCGATGCGCAGAATCGGGCCGCGGGCCCGGCTGCATCCCGTGTCGTCATATCGTCCTCTCGAGGCGTCGGCGTCGACGTGTGGCAATTTTGCCTATGAGTGAGTCTTTCGCGACAAGACCTGCTGTACAAGCTCTTCAGGATGAGAAAGTCGTCGCTTCGCCCTCCTCCCTTAGAAGGGGCCGCTGCGTCGTACGTCGTGCCCTATGTCGTTGAAAGATCCTCAGAATCGTTGTGATAATCAGTAATTGTCGCATCCGAGTAGGGCGGGCTCGGGCGCGTCGCGCTCCTGCGCGGCGGGCGGCCCGGTCAGGCGCTCAAAGCCTCAATCAGCTCCCGGCGCAATACTCGACCGCCCGAATCGCTGGGGTGGTGCAGCGTGCGCAGGCCCAACGCACTGGCCGCCGCTATGTTCTCGGCGCTGTCATCCACGAACAGGGCCTCATCGGCATCGACCCGAGCCATTGTCAGGACGGCGCGGAAGTAGTCCGGATCGGGCTTGGCCACGCCCAGCAGGCAGGAGTAGGCGTCGATGTCGCACAGGCCGTCGTAGCCCAGGGCGGTGCGCATCCATTCGCGGCGCTCCCGCTGCTGGTTGGTGGCCAGGACGGTGAGGTAACCCGATGCTCTCAGCTCGCGGACCAGCTCCCAGGCGAGCGGATCGGGCGTCGCCCGGCGCCACAGGTCCATCAGCTCGTCGGCGTTCCCGGCCAGCCCCAGTTCGACGATCAGCCTGTCCAGCAGGTCCCGCAGACTCTCCCTGCCCGCCAGCGCATCGCCCTCTCCCGATAAGAGAGCCTTCGCGAAGGGCTCGCCGCCGCCGTCGGACAGCGCCTGATACCAGGGCGTGCCGATGAGCTGGAGGACGCCGTCGGCGTCCAGGAGGACGGCGCGCACAGGCGTGGTTCCGAGCGGCGGCAGCGGTGGTGGAGATGGTGCGGGCGGTGGCGCGGCGGTGGTCACGAATCCATCCTGCCTCAGCGGACTGCCCGGAGTCGGTTGCCTTCCCACGGCGCGGCGACGAGGGAATCGGCCGGCGTGCAGCGCCCCGGGGCCGCCAGGCGGCAGAAACTCAGGGGTGAACGGCGAAACCCCGGAGGACCTCGCGGACCGCTCCGGCCGGGTCCAACGCGTTCATAACGGCCCGCACCAGCGCCACCCCGGCGACGCCGGTACCCGCCAGAGCCCTGGCATCCTCGGGCCTGACGTCCCCGATGGCCACCACGGGCAGGTTCGTGGCCCCTACCAGCGGCCGGTAGCCCTCCACTCCCAGAGCCGGACGGCCCGAGTCCTTCGTCGGAGTAGGGCGGAAGGGGCCGGCGCCCACGTAGTCGATGAGGCCCGCGACCGCCTGCGCGCCGCGCACGAGCTCCAGCGTCCCGGTGGTCAGCCCGATCACCGCCTGAGGGCCGAGCAGGGCCCGGGCATCGGCCACCGGCAGGTCCTCCTGGCCCAGGTGCACCCCATGAACATGAGCACCGACCCTCATAGCCGCGAAGGCGATATCGCAACGGTCATCCACGACGACGCGCGTGGCCGTGTTCGCCCGCTCGACCGCCCCCGCCACCGCAAGGGTCAGCTCCAGGAGGCCGGCGGCGCTGAGATCCTTGGCCCGCACCTGCACGATTCCCGCCCCGGCACGGGCAGCCGCCGCCGCCACCTCGGCCGTGCGGCGCGAGCTCCCGGAGGTCACCAGGTAGCAGGTCAGGTTCAGCTGCCGAATCGCCGTGCGCGCGGGACGTGCGGGATTCATAGCGCCACCTCGTCCAGGGAGTCCAGAAGCGCCGTCCGGAAACTGCCCGGGCGCGGTGCTCGGGTCTCGGCCAGTTCCCCGGCGACCGCAATCCACACGGTGGCGGCGTCGGCGGCCTCCAGGGGCGCCGCCCCGGCCCCCAGGCAGGCGGCCGTCAATGCGCCCAGCAGGCATCCGGTCCCGGTCACCCGCGTCAGCAGCGGCGTGCCGCGCGCCACCCGCAGCTCGCGCCGGGCGTCGATCAGCAGATCCTCGGCCCCCGAGATGGCCACAACCCCTCCGGTGAGGGCGCTCACCTGACGCGCCGCCCGCACCGCCTCGTCTGGGATGGCGGTCGAGTCCGCCCCGCGTCCACCGGCTTCACCGGCCAGCGCCAGGACCTCCGAGGCGTTGGCGCTCACGACGGCGGGATGCCGCTTCAGCAGCCGGCGCGCCATGGCGGTGCGCACCGGTGCGACCCCGACCGCAGCCGGGTCCAGCACCCACGGCAGTCCCAGCCCCTGCGCAGCTTCGACAGTTGCCGGTATGCCCTCCGAGCCGTCGGTGGACAGGGTGCCCAGGTTGATCAGCAGGGCGTTGGCCAAGGTCACCATGTGGGGGGCCTCGTCGAGGGTCTCGGTCATCATCGGGCGGGCGCCGGCCGCCAGCAGTCCGTCGGCCACGATTCCCATGGATACCGCCGCGCTCAGGCAGTGCACCAGCGGTGCGCGCTCCCGCACGGCGGTGAGAACAGGGCGCACCCGCTTCAGATCCGGATCGCGTACGAGGATGCTCACTGGGCGTCTCCGGCCACGTCGTCCAGCTCTCGGGCAACATCCCTCGGCCCCAGAGCCGGGCCGAGAGCCGCCCCCACGACCATCAGGAAACCGCCGAGCACGATGAGGATCAGCACCGAGCCGGTCCGGCCCGCCGAGGGCTCCAGAAGCGGCAGGTAGAAGGGATAGAGGGCGGGCGTCACCAGCGACAGGCTGTAGGCGCTGCCGTAGCCGGTCGAACGCACCTGTACGGGAAAGCGTTCGGACAGGTAGGCCGCTACCGGTCCGTAGGCGGCCACCGTGATCACCTGGAGCGTCGCGGCCAGCATCGCCGCGCGGCCGACGTCGGTGGCGCTGATCGTGGCTCGCCATACCCAGGGGGCGATCAGGGCCGCCACCAGTCCCCATACGATCAGAAGCCGACGTCGTCCCACCGTCGTGGACAGGTGACCGGCCCCGGCCATGGCCCCCGCCTGCGCCAGGGAGGCCACTCCCATGACCAGTCCGACCGTGCCGGCGGACAGGCCGACGTCGGAGACGAGGCGTGTGGTGAGGATGAGGACGGTGGAGCTGGTCAGCAGCCAAAGCCCGCTCATGAGGGCGAAGGCCTGCCAGAAGGAGCGCCGCCAGGTCCCCGCCAGCAGCGCGCGCAGGCGCGGACTCCGCTGGTCGGCCCGGCGTCGGTGGAAGCAGGGGGCGTCGATCACCCGGCGGGAGTAATAGCCGAGCATGCCCGCCGACAGCAGCGCCCCGAGGACGAACATCGCCCGCCAGCCCCAGGCGGCGTAGCGCTCAGGCCCCAGCAGGATCAGCAGCCCTGCGGTGCCGAAGGCGATGGAGGCCTGGGCCAGGGGAGCCATGGACAGGATGAGCCCGCTCATCAGGCCCCGTCGCCGGGGAGCGGACCACTCCATGGCCAGGGGGATTGCTGCCGAGTACTCCCCGGCCACGAACACACCGCCCGCCAGGCGCAGCAGCAGAATGAGGACCAGGGTAGCGGCGCCGAGCACCCGATGGGTGGGCATGCATGCGATGGCCAGACTGCACCCGGCCGTTCCCGCGATGGCCAGGCGAGTGGTACGGGTGCGCCCCAGCCGGTCGGCCACCCTCCCCAGTACCACCCCGCCCACGGGGCGCCCCAGGAGCATGGCGATGACCACAAGTGCTTCTGCGGAGGCGCTCGCCGTCGGACCCGCCACCGTCGCCAGGGCCGGGGACAGGGCGATCAAAGGCAGGAAGACATGGATGTTGTCGATCCAGTTGCCCACCACGCCCGCCCGCAGGGCGGCGCGTCCAGCGGGCGGCAGCTGCGCCGGGGGCGAGCTGGAAGCGACCCCGGGGGCACTATCGGCAGAGCCGGCTCTGTTGGCCCTGTCGGCACTGCCGGCGTTGCCGGCCCTGTCGAGTATCCGAGCGCTCAACGCGAACCGCCCGCCCTCAGGCGCAGTGCCTGGTCGAAGAACTCCAGTTCGTGTCGGCTCGCCAACAGGTAGGCCCGAGCCGCCTGCGCGCGCTCGGCAGGTGTAGCGGTCTTCATCGCCTCCTCCACCGCTGCGACGGCCTGGGCTGCGGCCGCGGCGAAAGCGGGGTCGTGGTAGGTCGACAACCAGGCCGCAAACCGGTGATCGGGGTCCACCTGCGGCACCGCCGCCCCGATCTCGGCGTACAGCCAATGACAGGGAAGCGCCGCGCCCGCGCCCACCGCATAGGGGGACACGGCCGCCCGGGCGATGAGGAAGTCGGTGTAGGCGCGGGTGACCGGGCTCGCCTGGGCGCGGGGGCGCCCGGCCAGCCAGGTGCGGTGCAGCTCGCTCTCCGCGCTCAGGACCGTGTCGGCGGCGCGGGCCCAGAAGATCGCGTCGCGCGTGCGCGGTGCACGTGCGGCCAGCAGGGCCAGGGCGCGCGAGTACTCCTCCAGATAGAGGGCGTCCTGCGCCAAGTAGTGGTCGAACGCGGCCACCGGCAGAGTGCCTTCCACTAGTCCGGCCACGAAGTCGCCGGTGCTGATCTCCCGGGCGATATCGCTGGAGGCCCGCCACAGGGCCCGGGTCCAGGGTCCGGCGGCGGCAATGCTCAGCGGTGCGGGGGCGATCTCGGGAGCCAGGTCTTCTGGGCGGGACAGCTCGGCCGGCACCCCGTCGCCTTCGGCCCAGGGGTCGGCCAGGCCGGCGTCGGCCAGGCGACGGGTGCGGTGGAAGTGGTCGACCGGGCCGTGCCCGGTGCCGACCCTCAGGGCGCTGCCGTGGGCGACCGCCTCGTGGAGCCACTGCGTGGTCCACGCCAGGGCGTCCTCGGGAGCGTCTCCGGCGCCCAGGCGGGTGGCCAGGGCCGAGGCCAGGGAGCATCCGGTTCCGTGAGTGGAGGAGGTCTTTACCCGGGGCGCGCTCGCGGTTGTCCGCACGCCGGCGTCGTCCACCCAGATATTGAGCACCTCACCGGACTTACCGTCCTCACCTCCCAGGTGGCCGGTCTTGACCACGACCGGTACGCGGGTGCGTCGCGCCCATCGCCGGGCCTGGTCGACTGCCTCCTGCCAGGTGCGGGCCGGAACGGTGCCCAGCAGCACGGCCAGCTCGGGGATATTGGGGGTGATGACGGTGGCCCGCTCGCAGAAGTGGCGCATCGCCTCCTCTGCTTCGGGCTCCAGGAGGCGATCGCCGGAGGTGGCCACCATGACGGGGTCCACGACGAGCACGGCCGGCGGGTTCTCATCGAGCCAGGCGCCGACCGCCGCGATGATCTCCGTGGTGCCCAGCATGCCGGTCTTGACGGCGTCGAGCTCGACGTCGTCGGACACCGAGCGCAGCTGCCGGCTCAGGAAATCGGAAGGCGGAGTGTGGATGGCCTGGACCCCGGTGGTGTTCTGGGCGACCAGGCAGGTCACTGCGGTCATCGCGAATCCGCCGGCGGCGCTGATCGACTTGGTGTCGGCGGCCGTTCCGGCGCCCCCGGACGGGTCGGTGCCTGCGATGGATAGGACTCTGGGCAGGGCGGGGCGCAATAGTGTCATGAGGACATCCCTTCGCTAGTACGAGCTAGATCAGGTTCCACGGGTGTGATCTCAGCGCCGGCGGGCGCACCCCGTGTCCGCGGGCGATTGTGACACATCTGGCGGGGCCGCGTGCAGTCCGTCCACGGCGGGGAACTCCGGACCCGACTGCGCCCGGACACGTCCCGGATGCGCAAGCCGTTCGGGTCCGCCGGCTCGGGTGCCACACTGGACCCATGCCGACCGAATCGCCCCGCTCCGCCGCCGCGCACGCCGTCCTGAGCGACGATGACGCCTACACCGTCGGCCTCGCCGACTTCATCACCGCCTCCCCGACCAGCTACCACGCGGCCGCCGAGACGGCTGCGCGCCTGAACGCCGTCGGCTTCTCCAGCGCCGATGAGACGCAGCCGTGGGGACCCGGGCTGCAGCGGTGCGGATACGCCGTGCGCGACGGCGCGATCATCGCCTGGATCCTGCCCGAGCGGTGCGCGGAGCGGGCGGGCTTCAGGATCGTCGGCGCCCACACCGACTCCCCGGCCCTGAAGCTCAAGCCGCGGGCCGCCATGGTGCGCGACGGCATCCAGGTTCTCGACGTCGAGATCTACGGCGGGCCACTGCTCAACTCCTTCCTCGACCGCGATCTCGGCCTGGCTGGACGCCTGGTCACCCGCGACGGGGACGTCCGCCTCGTGCGCACCGGCCCGATCGCGCGCGTGGCCCAGGTCGCCCCGCACCTGGACCGCAGCGTCAACGACTCCCTCCGCCTCGACAAGCAGACCCATCTGCTGCCGCTGTGGAGCCTGGCGGACGGGGAGGCCCGCCCCGACGACCCTGAGCACTACCTGTGCGAGGTCGCCGGGATCGACCCCGATGAGCTCGCCTTCCACGACATCCTGACCTTCCCCACCGAGCCGCCCTCCCGCTTCGGGCGTCATCGCGAATTCCTCGCCGCCTCACGGCTGGACAACCTCTCCTCCGTCCACGCCGCGCTGGCGGCACTGGAGGCCATCGCCGACGGGACCGCCCGCGGTGTCGAAGCGGACGAGCCGATCATCCTGGTTGCCAACGACCACGAGGAGGTCGGTTCGCAGACCCGCTCGGGCGCCGGCGGACCCTTCCTCGAGACGGTCCTGGGCCGGCTGGCCGGGGCGCTCGGCGTCAACGGCGACGCCCGGGCGGCCATGCTCGCCCGCTCGATCTGCGTGTCCGCGGATGCCGGGCACGCCGTCCACCCCGGATACCCCCACCTGCACGACCCGGCGGTCAGGCCCGCCCTCAACCGGGGGCCGCTGATCAAGATCAACGCCCAGCAGCGCTACGCCACCGACGCCGTCGGCACCGCCGTGTGGCTGCGCGCCTGCGACGCCGCGGGGGTGCCCGTGCAGAGCTTCGTGTCCAACAACGCCGTTCCCTGCGGGACGACCATCGGCCCCATCACCGCCACACGGTTGGGGATCACCACGGTGGACGTCGGCCAGGCCCTGCTGTCCATGCACTCCCAGCGGGAGATGTGCGGCGTCGCCGACGGCCCCTGGATGGCCCGGGCCATGCGGGCCTTCTGGCTCGGGGCGTGAGCCCGCCCTCCCGACCTGTTCCCGCCTCGGCCCCCCTCGCCGAGATCGGTCGTATTCCGGCTCGAGATCGGTCCGTGAACCGATCTCGGTGCGGAAGTGAACC
>ERZ773077.592-NODE-592-length-27114-cov-4.542333_pt1 | contig 27114 bp, 29 predicted proteins | sample MGYA00580612_ERZ773077 | MGnify/ENA primary metagenome ERZ773077 (study PRJEB29015, sample SAMEA2737971) | human oral metagenome | biome: human oral; feature: human-associated habitat; material: dental | place: China | collected 2021 ...
AAATCCGTCAAGTAGTAACAGCTGTATGTGATGGTGCTGTAGCAGCGATCACTGCAGAAAAATATATTGCTGAGAAATTTGAATAAAATTTAAAAACTAAAATATAAAGTAAACAATATCCAACATAGGCCAAAACTTTAAATTTAAATAATAAAAGCTGTGCTAAAATCATTTCTTTAAAAATTTGAAAGCTATGGGCTCGTCAAATTTGCGTTAATAGTGATAAAAAGGAATAAATTTGAAAGAAATTTTAATTACAAACGACGACGGATTCGAGGCTAGCGGCCTGCACGCTTTAGCTAGCGCACTGAGGGAGCTACCCGATACGCGCGTTACGATCGTAGCGCCGAGTACCGAAAAATCAGCCTGCGCGCACTCTCTTACGCTCACTAGACCTCTTCGCTTTATCAAGCTTGACGACGATTTTTACAAACTCGACGACGCCACGCCCGCAGACTGCGTCTATCTCGCGCTTCATGCGCTTTACAAAAAACTACCCGACCTCGTAATCAGCGGCATAAACCACGGCGCCAATGTGGGCGAGGACATCACCTACTCGGGTACGTGCGGAGCGGCTATGGAGGGCGTTTTGCAGGGCGTGCCAAGCATCGCGTTTTCGCAGTTTTATAAAAACGATAGTATCGAAAAACTCGGTTTTTCGCTCGCGCAGCAAGCCGTCAAATTTATCGTTCCGCGCGTACTAAACGGCGAAATTTCCCTACCGCCGCGCCAGTTTTTAAACGTAAATATCCCTGCCGTTTCCGCCCGAGAATTTAGAGGCTACCGCATAGTTCCGGCCGGCAGACGCAGCTACGCCACGCACGCGATGCTTCACCGCAATCCGCGCGGCGTCGAGTACTACTGGCTCGGACAGCCGTCAAATTTAGACTACGAGCAAAACGGCGAGTCCGATATCAGCGTGCTTAGCGAGAGTTTCGCCTCGCTCACCCCGATCATGCTAGATATGACCGCGCACGCGAGCTTGCAGGGCCTAAAAACCGCGCTAAAGGATCAAATTTGAGCGAGGTGATTTTGGATCAGAACGACCGATTTACGAGGTCTCGCTGGCTGTTTGGCGATGATTTTAAAAAGCTTCAAAACGCAAACGTCCTAATCTGCGGCGTTGGCGGCGTGGGCGGAGTCTGTGCGGATGCGCTAGCTCGCGCGGGTGTGGGTAAAATCACCGTCATCGACAAGGATATTTTTGATATAACCAATCAAAACCGTCAAATTTACAGCGAAGCGGTCGGAGCCGTTAAAGTGGGAGAATTTGCCAAAAGATACGAGTGCGTAACGGCGCTGCAAGAGCTAATGACGCCCGAGTTTATCGCAAATTTCGACTTTTCGCCCTTTGATCTCGTGATCGACGCTATCGACGACGTACCCGCCAAGATCGCACTCGCGCTAAAAACGCACGAAAAGCTTATCAGCTCGATGGGCGGCGCAAAACGCATCGATCCGACGCAGATCAAGGTCGCCTCCGTCTGGCAAACCTGCAACGATCCGTTTGCTAAAAAAATACGCACCGAGCTTAAAAAAGCAGGCTTTAAAGGCAAATTTGACGTCGTGTTTTCGACCGAGTTGCCAAGATGCGTGAAACTGGGCAGCTTCATGGGCGTAACGGCGTGTTTTGGGCTAAATTTAGCGGCTTTAGCGGTTAGAAAAATCATCGGCGATAAATAATTTTAATTAGTCTGGGCGAGTTTAACCGCTCGCTTAAAACAAATTTATGCTATTATACCGCACTTAAATTTAAGGAAAAAAATGAAAACATGCGTTATCCTTGCCGGCGGCAAAAGCTCGCGAATGGGCCGCGACAAAACGCTGCTGCCTTTTGGCGGATTTGCGACGCTGGCGCACTACGGAGCGCATAAATTCGGGCGGATTTTCGAGCGCGTATTCGTTAGCTCCAAATTTGACAAATTTAACCCGCCCCTACCGCTCATAAAAGACGTTAGCCCAGAGGAGATCTCGCGGTCAAATTTGACCGAGGCGAGCTACAAAGAGGGCGCAGAGGCAAGCTCCGCTCAAATTTGCTCGCAAGATACGGCAAATTTAAGCCTTGACGCCTTTTCTCCGATGCTAGCGCTTTACAGTATTCTTAGAAATTTCCCAAACGAAAGCGTCTTTATCGTCCCTGCCGATATGCCGTTCGTTAGCGAAGAGTGCGTGCGCGAACTATATAAATTTACCGGTGAATACGATATGGTCATCGCCGCGGACGAGTCGCATACGCACTCGCTTTGCGGGTTTTTTAGTGGGGATTTAGCGGATGCGGCGGGCGAGCTTTTTGCCGCGGGCGAGCACAAGATCGGACTTTTGCGTAGCCGCTGCCGCTGCAAGATCGTAAAATTCGCGCGCGAAGACGAGTTTTTTAACATCAACTATCAGGCAGATTACGAACAAGCTTTAAAAGAAGGAAAAATATGAAAAAAATTATCGTTTTACTGGCGATTTTGTTAAATTTCTCAGTAGCCGGCGAATCTGCAACGGCGAAGCAAAATTTAGCCGGCCAGTCCGAAAATGCGGCTGAAAATTTAACCGAGCCGACCGCCAAAGACGAGGCCAAGCGCCTCTACGAAACCGCCGCAAAGCTCGAGCATGAAGGCGACAAAACAAGAGCCCTTCAGCTTTATAAACTGGCGGCTAAAAAGGCGATATTTACGGACGAGGACGGCGAAACGGCCGCCATGGAGCGCTCCGTGATCGCGCCCTCAGATAGCGTAGCGGACGCACCCGTGGAGGAGCAAAAAATCGCATCCAAAGAGCGCCCGAAAGCTAAATTTGAAAGCGGCGAAGCATACGACGTGGATGAAATTTTGGGCCTAAAAATGCACCACCTAAACTACCTGCTGCCCGCAACTTACGCGTTTAACGACGTTGAAGGTAGGCGTAGATTTGAGACTGCTTTTCAAATCAGCTTGCAAAAGCCGCTTTTTTACGACGTATTTGACATGAACGAAACGATCTCGGCGGGCTACTCGCAAAGCTCGTGGTGGCAGACGGCTAAATCCTCTACGCCGTTTCGCGAGACCAACTATCGACCTGAGATTTTCGTGACCGTCCCGATGAGATTTGAGGCGCTGCCGAGCCTTGACTACCTACGCGCGGGGCTTTTGCACGAGAGTAACGGCCAGGGCGGCGAGAAGTCGCGCTCATGGAACCGCGTCTATCTCGAGGCCAAACTTTACGCCGGTAGCCTAGTCGTGATCCCGCGAGCGTGGGCTCGCATCCCTGAGAGCAAGGGTAGCGACGATAACCCAGACATCGAAAAATACCTCGGAAACATGGATATAAATTTCGCCCTACCTTTCCGCGGCCACGTCTTTACGGCGATGGTGCGCAACAACCTGCATTTTGATAAAACAAACCGCGGCGCGGGCGAGCTTGGGTGGCTGTTTCCGTTTGGCAAGAGCGGCGTATACGGCTACGTGAAGTACTTCACGGGATACGGCGAGAGCCTCATCGACTACAACCGCCACACCGATAAAGTCGGTATCGGCTTTGCGATTTTGAAGTAAAAGGCTAGCGCGCTCAAGCGGCGCAGGCAAGGTAAAAATCGCGGCAAAACGACCCAAAGCAATAAGTCAAATTTGACCGAACCGACAAGCGCAGCAAATTTGACGAGCGGGCGCTTGTTTGCAAAATATACGCATAATAAAGCAAGGATCAAATTTGCGAATTTTAGGCGCGGCGCGATTCTTTAAATTTACGCCAAGTCGCAGTCAAAAAACCGCTGCCCTAGCACGAGCGCAAAATTCGTCAAATTTAGGGAGATAGATGAAAAATTTATTAAAGCTTTTTATCGTTTGACCTGCGCGACCTCGCTGCAAGCAGGCGGCAAATACGCGCACGAGCAACAAAACGACGAGCTAATCGCAACTTATGAGATATTTTTTAAGTACGACCTACGCAACGGCGAAAAGAACGCGAGCGGCAAAATACGCAACAGACTCTACCTCACCTAGCTAGATGCGAGCGGCGCGCAGCTAAATCGCTACATCATCGACGAAGCGGACGAGAAGTACAAGCGCAAGATCCCGGACGACCCCTCCACAAAGCTAAAAATCTCGTTCGCCGTCCGCAAAAACGAGCGCTGGGTGCTGCTAGAGGTCTACTCAAAAGAACACCGAGACGCGCCTGCGTTCACGGCCGAGAGATGCCTGTGGGGCGGGCTCGAAAAGGAGCTACTAGAGCTTTTTGACGCGGGCGAGGCGATAAAACTATACCGAAAAACCAAACGCTTCGACGCAAATTTAGGCTTTTTCGTCGAAAACAACATAGCCGAATACCGCAAAGACGGCAAGCCATCGTATAAAGAATTTACCAGCGTCCGAACCGGTAAAAAGGAAACGACATTTGAAAAGTACGACGAGAACGGGCGCCTGCATAGCCGCGCTTACCAGATGGGCGGTGAGTCTGCGTATTTTGAGTTTTTCTACCCGAGCGGCAAACTAAAAAGAGTGATAGACCAGCGCCAAACGATAGGCAAGCCGCTTAGCGAGGCGGTTAAAATACAAAAAGAATTTAACGAAAAAGGCGAGCTCGTAAAAGAGGTCGTAACCGAAGCAAAAACGGGCGCGGCGACTACCAAATTTTACGGTGAAAACGGCGAAATCATAAAAACCGAAACAAAAAATCTCAGATAAACTAAAAGCGGAGAAAAATATGTTTTTAAAGCTAGACGAGATCGCTCGCGAGCTAGACGAGATATGCCTGCCTCTGGAACAAGAGGGCATAACGGGCATGAGACTGCTAGCACAAAGCGATGTCGACGCGTCCACGCGGGCGCTAGAAAAAGCACAAGAGGCTCTAGGCGTCAAATTTCCGCCTGCGTTTTCACGCCTAGTTTGTAAATTTGACTTTGGCAAATTTGAGGTTTGCAACGTACGATTTGGCGCCAGCGGCGACTATGCTAGCGAGCTAGTGCGGCTAAACAGCACCGACGAATACGGCGGCAAATGGTGGCACGGCGATACGCGTCCTGCAAATTTGATAGTTTTTGCCGTGGGCGATCCGTGGATTTTTTTGCTTGATTGCGCGGACGGCGCGATTTATGCGTGGCTGCTCGGGGACGAAGAGCTTTGCGGCAGGCGCGTTGCGAGCGATTTCGAGATATTTTTTAGAGCGCTTGCTAGTATCGGTATCGCGCGGCTAAGCAAAAAGGCCGTGCCTTGCGCGGAAGAAATCTCTAAATTCGTCCAAGCTAGCGATGATATGGCGCTTGAGTTTTGGCGAGAAATGGCTGAAATTTGATAAATTGACGCTGGAAAGCTAGGTCTTTGCGCTAGCTTTTGCGGCAAATTTGGCTGATTTCAAAACTCTAAATTTGGCAACAACTTCCGTCAAATTTTAATCCCAAATTTACAAATTTTGCCCGCAGATCCGCTCAAATTTATATTATTTTTTGCATTCTGGTGCTAAATTTGAGCTCAAATTTGCCGTAAATTCGGCGTATAAATTTAAAAAGGCAAAAAATGATAACCGCAAAAGCTCTTTACGCATCCGCGCGGCTTAGATCGCTACCTCTTAGCGTCTCAGGCGTACTGCTTGGCAGCGGCGCAGCATACGGTGCGGGCGCGTTTAGGGCGGATATTTTTGCGCTGGCGCTACTTACGACGCTTCTGTTTCAGGTACTAAGCGACTATGCCAACGACTACGGCGACGCAGTAAAAGGCACCGACGACGACGGCAGACTTGGGCCGCGCCGCGCAATCCAAACGGGGCAGATGAGCGCGGCCGAGATGAAACGCATCATCGTCGCTACGGCGCTACTTTCGGCACTTTCGAGCCTCGCGCTAAGCGTTTTGGCATTCGGCGAGCGGTTTTACCTCGTTATGCTATTTTTGGCGCTGGGCGGCGCGTCGATATACGCTGCGATCCGCTACACCGTGGGAGCCGGCGCATACGGCTACAAGGGGCTCGGCGACGTTTTCGTGTTTTTGTTTTTTGGCCTTTTGAGCGTGCTGGGCTCATACTTTTTATACGCGCGTTCGCTTGATGCGGCGCTGCTGCTGCCTGCGTGCGCGTGCGGGATGCTAAGCACGGCGGTGCTAAATTTAAATAACATGCGCGATATCCAAAACGACGCGCTCAAGGGAAAGCGCACGATCCCCGTACGTATCGGACTGCGCACAGCCAAGCTTTACCACTACGCGTTGATCGTAGGCGGTGCGGGCCTTATGCTATGCTACTCGCTTTTGCGCGGAGATTCGGGCGTAAAACTACTCTACGTAATTAGCTTTGCACCGCTTATTTGGCACATCTTTTTCGTATCGAAAGTTCGGGAGTGTCGCGACTTTGACGGACAACTAAAGGTCGTCGCGCTCTGCACGTTTGCGATGTCGGCGCTGTTTTTCGTCGGGGAAATTTGGGGCTAAATTTAGCCTGATCGTTCTTAGCCTGCGATCAGCGGACGGCAAAAAAGTAATTCAAATTTTTCTCAAAATATTGCGAAAAAGTTATATATTTACTTTTTTAAATTACACTTTCAAACCTAAATCGTAAGGAGTAAAAATGAAAAAACTAATCAAATTTTCGCTAGCGGTAGCGCTAGCAGCAAGCTTTGCAAACGCCGCGGTATACGAGATCGACCCGGCGCACAGCAGCGTCGGTTTTAAGATAAAGCACCTAAGCATATCAAAAGTCAGCGGAAATTTCGGCAAATTTGACGCCGTGATCGACTACGACAAAAATGCCAAGGAGCTAAAAGCGCTAGAGGCTACCATTGAGACCGCCTCGGTAAATACGCAAAACGACAAGCGCGACGAGCACCTACGCAGTGCGGATTTTTTCAACGCAGCCAAATTCGACAAAATCACCTACAAAATGGTCAAATTTGAAAAAGAAAGCGACACAGAAGGCAAGGTCGTAGGCACGCTCACGATGCACGGCATCACTAAGCCCGTAGTGCTAAAATTTGAGCTCGGCGGCTTTACGGCGGATAAAAACGGCAAGGAAAAAATCGGCTTTAGCCTAGAGGGCGAGACTAAACGCAAGCTCTTTGAGATCGGGCTGGATACCTCCGAGATAACGCTATCAGACAAAGTCGAGCTAGAAATCGAGATCGAAGCGAAGGAAAAATAAGTCTGGTTAAAGCCCGTTTTCGGGCTTTTTAACTTTTTTGGCTTTTACCACATGTCATTAAATTTACTACGCCAAAGCAGCAGCGTTTAGGTTTGATCCGGGAGTAGGTTTTTATGTTCGCCAAAAAAGAATATAAATTCATACTCTTTTTTGGCAGTATAAACTAGCAAAGCAATTAAAAAAGTGTAAAAAAGTATCATAGAAGCTATTATAGCGTATTTTATTTTATGCTTATATTCTTGTTTAAAGTTTAGATTTGATACTGCTGCTCATCTAGCACTTGGTCCTCTGGGCTAGAAAAGAACTTTCCATAAGTGCCGCTGCACATCTTTTCAAGAGTGATGCCAGTGTAAATGTCGGCTCCATAGGCAGGGTCGACGTCAGCGGGCGTATTATCCAAGCTAGATACAATACTACTACAAAAAACAAAGCCGTAAAAAACTGCAAACGGTAAAGAGCCTATCTCTATATTTTTTACAAAAAAATGCTCAAACATATAGCAAAATATAAGCGAGGATAAGAAAGTAGTTATAATAATTTTAGTAGCCTTAACTCTTTTGATACTAAATTTTTGAATAGCTAAAAAAAAGAAGGACACTATCGCTAGATTTAGTGTAAAAGAAGTAATATATGTGGCAGTTGATGCGCTTATAGCCATTGTTGTCATGTAAAAGTTTTTTATGAACTGAAAGCAATCATAAAACATAGAAACCTCCTTAAATGCTAGCATAAATTATATATTTACTTCGTTTATCAGTCTACACCAATGTCGCACGGTATCATAAAGTCGGTATACAAATTTGGTTCTTTTGGAGGAGAGATGGCAGAGGCGGCTCCTACAAGAACTGTTGATGTCCAAAAAAGAAGTGTGTAATTTCCAGCTGAGGGCAATGTTAAGATGCCCTCTTTGTTAGCTGCAAAACTAGCCCAAACATATGATGTTGTGCCTATATAAAAAAGAACCAACAAAACCGATTGTCTAAAAAGGATAGCCACCGGTAGAGCATGAATAGCTCCTATAAACATACAAGCGTAAAAGGATGAAAAACCTACCTGCATTAAAAAATGGTATATGTTAAAAACTATTTCCGAATACATGGCTTTTGTCTCCTTACTTTTGAAAGTTAATATAGTATTTTTATGTTTAAAAGTGCATTAATCTATTTTTCAGCTACCTATTTTTATCTGCTTACAATAACAATTAAATTTTTACCCACTTTTAAGTTAGTGCTACCAAGCACATAGCCTATAAATAAACATTTGACGCTGTTAGTATCATAATAATTACACTCACACCCCCTCGCCAACAGACAAAACATGATATTCCTTTATTAAGAATGTCAGCTGACCAGTAAATATTATGTATTTATTTAAAGTAATCCCATAGCACTAGTAAATTTGAATAGCCTAAAATCAGCTTGCTTTTGTTTAAATTTATGAAACCATTTCTTGTCAGACACAACAAAACCGCAAAACATTCAACCGTATTTGTAAAATATACAGAGTACTAAGTACCGAATGACAAAGCAAAAGAAACCAAGCTGACGAATCGGCAAGTGTGCCCGCCGAGCCGTCGGTTGTAGAAATCGTAAATTTACCCTTTACGCCCTAGCAAATATAGCCTCAATGCCTGCTGGGCAGTCATTTTGAGGTTGCGCATCGCGGTTTGCTTATCCATCGCCTCTTCTAGGCTCACAGGCTCGTTTAATACGCTAAAAAACGCATCGATGCCGTTTTCGTTACAGCCGCCCGCGCACGGAGACACGCTACCTGCTAGCGCGATGATCGGCTTGCCGTATTTTTTGGCGATTTTTGCCACTCCGGTCGGGGTCTTGCCCATCGAGCTTTGAAAGTCCAGTCGCCCCTCGCCGGTGATGATCAGATCGGCGTTTTTCACGTCCTCTTCGAGGCGGATCTCCTCCATGATGATGTCGATGCCGGGCTTTAGTTTGGCGTTTAGGTAGCTCACAAACCCGTACCCTAGCCCGCCTGCCGCGCCCGCGCCCTTAAAGTTCCAAAATTCGCTCGAAAAGTGCTCGCTCGTCGCGCTCGCAAAGCTTATAAGCCCAGCATCTAGATCCTTTACCATCTGCTCGTCCGCACCCTTTTGCGGGCCGTAGACGTAGGCTGCGCCGTTTTTGCCAAAGAGCGGGTTATCCACGTCGCAAGCCACGAGGAATTCGCACTCTTGCAGCTCGGGCGCTACGTTTTTGTTTGAGATCTTGGTGATTTTTATGAGGTTTTCACCTTTACCCTCGAGCAGCTCGCCGTTTTCGTCAAAAAACTCGTATCCAAGCGCACTTAGCATACCCGTGCCCGCGTCGTTCGTAGCGCTACCGCCGATACCCACGATAAATTTACGCGCGCCCTTACCAATAGCATGCAAAATCATCTGTCCAAAGCCGTAGGTGCTAGTTTTCATAGGGTTTCGGCGCTCTTTTTCCACTAGCATGAGTCCGCTAGAAGACGCCATCTCGAGGATGCCCAGCTCGCCTGCTAGCGCGTATCTAGCGGGGATCTTTTCGCCGAGAGGATTTTGCACGATAACGTCGATAAACTCGCCATTTAGCGCGTCCGCTAGCGCCACCACGCTACCCTCGCCGCCGTCTGCGATGGGCTTTACCACCACCTCATCGGTCTTACTCGCTAAGGCTTCTATGCCCTCCTTTACGGCATTGCCGGCTTCAAGCGAGCTCAAAGAGCCCTTGAAAGAGTCGATTGCTATTAGTATTTTCATCTGTTTTCCTTTTTGGCAAGGCTTGTCTTTTGAGCGCTTTTTCAGTTGCGCTTCGCTCACTGCTTTGCAAGAAGCGGAGCTGGCTAAAATTTAGCTCGGCGTACTATCTTTGCTTCGTTGCACTCGCAACTGCAAGCAGAAGTCCAGCCTACTCTGCGCAACCCCAAAAATCATCTCAAAATACTTCGCCTTAAATTCTACGGTCTGATTTTATCAAATTTAGTTTTAAATCGCGAGCCGAATTTGGCTTCATTATAAATTTAAAAACGTGTCGCGCGATAGCGCCACATAAACCTGCACGCAGTGCAGCAACCTCTCACGTCGTAGGGGTGGGGGGATTGTTAAGGGAGAAGGGAGCTCTTTTGCTTCGGCTTTGCCTCGCAACTGCAAGCAGACCGTAATTCAAGCCCCTTCCCCCTTAGCAAAAAGCTTAGCGCGTAATGCCAAATTTAACCAAATCAAATTTAACATTTTCAAGATGCGGGTCTAGGCGGACAAATTTGAAAATTTACCGTTACTACCGTAAAAAGTGCTGTCTCGCCTCACCGAAACCGCACTCAAATTTAATTATCCCAAATCTCGCCGCTCAAATTTAGCCGTCAAATTTACAGCAAAATCAGCGACGCAACCCAAACCGTCGCCATACCTACGATACCCATTATAAAGGTAAGCATCGTCTGAGTCTTGTAGCCCTGCTCCGGCGACATCTTGCTAAAGTTCGTAACGACCCAAAAATAGCTATCGTTAGCATGCGAAACCGTCATCGCGCCCGCAGCGATCGCCATCACCGTTAGCACCGCGCCCATCTCGCTCGTGAGTCCTAGCGCGCTCATCATCGAGCCGCTATCGGTGAAAAGCCCCATGATAGAGGCCGTCGTCGTAAGCGCTACGGTCGAGCTGCCCTGAGCGGTCTTGATGATAGCCGAGATAACAAACGGGAAAAATATGCCCACAGTGCCGATGAGGTGGGCGTTTGCCTTCATAAACTCGACGAATCCGGCCTTAGCGATGACGTTGCCTAGCACGCCGCCCGCAGCCGTGATAAAGAGGATAGGTCCCACGATCTTTAGCGTTTCATTGGTTATGAGGTTAAATTCGCCCAGTTTGCCCGTTTCGGCCAGCAAGATAACGGCAAATAGCACGCCCACGCCAAGCGCGATGATCGGGTTGCCCAAAAATAAAACGAAATTCGCAAACGAGCCTTTTAGCTTTAGTATCGAGACGACCGAACCCAGCGCCATCAGCAAAATCGGCATAAAAATCGGCGCCAAGCTCAAAAACGCGCAAGGCAGCTTGCCGTGCTCTTTGATGATCTCGTCGTAGCTTTTGCCGACGTCTGCGAGATCCTCTTTTAGGCTCACTTTTGCGCCGATAGTTTTAGCAAAAAGATAGCCCGCGATGAGAACCGGTATCGAAACGACCGCACCCACGGCGATGACTAGCAGCAGGTTGTGACCTACGCCCACGAGTCCTGCGGCCGCTATCGGGCCCGGAGTCGGCGGTATAAACACGTGCGAGGTGTATAGGCCGCACGAGAGCGCGACGGCCATAGCTACGGGGTTGGCGCCGATTTTTTCCTTTATCGCGCGGCGGATCGGATCGAGTACGACGAAGCCACTATCGCAAAAGACCGGGATACCCACGATCCAGCCCATGATGAGCATAGCTAGCTCGGGGCGCTTATCGCCTACGCAGCGCACGACCATATCGGCCAGCTTTAGCGCCGCGCCCGTCTTTTCCAGCGCCATACCGATGAGCGCGCCCAGGATGATGACGATGCCTATGCTTTTAAATATCCCGCTAAATCCCTCTCCGATGATCGCGGGAACCTTGACTAGGTCGATGCCCGCGACGACGGCTAGAGCTAGCGAAACGAGCATGATCGCTATAAAGGGGTGAACCCCCAACTTTGAAATCAGCACGATCATAACGACGACCGCGATGATGAAGCAGACGATGAGAGCAATACCGCTCATAATAGCTCCTTTCGGATAAAATTTTTGTCTAGCGCAATATTACCGAAATTTGTTTTTAAAATATCTAAATTAGATTTGAAATTTTAGTTTCATTTTATAAAATAAGTGAATTTGACGGCCGATTACTTTTGTGGTAAATGTGCGGGCGGCTTTGGTGCGGTTAAATTTTGTTTTGAATTTAGGTTCGAATTTGGAGCAAATTTATCACAAAATATAACTTGCGAGGTTAAATTTTGTGATATTATAATTCGTAAAATAAGCGTCGAATTTGACTACTAGCGCTTGCCGAAGCTCAAATTTAACTCCGCCTTAAGCCTTACGGCACTATCATTTTATCAATGATTTGCAAAAGATACGAAGCGGTCAAATTTAAAACAGTTGCGGGTTTTATTGGCCCGCATATTTTAGGCACGAGGCAAAACGTACCGTCTCCGTTTTGCCGACAACTAAAAAGGATACGCTATGGGCATGATAATCTTACTTTTTTACGTTATTCCTTATATGGTAGTTAGCGCTATCATTATGCTTATTACCGTAAAATATATTAAGAGAATTTGGATCAGAGGCATTGTAGCGGCTGCACTATTTCTGATCCCCATTTATGACATCATCATTACAAATATTCTTGGAGTATATTACTGCGCTACCGCTCCAAAGGCTTTTATAAAGGAGACGGTAGAGTATCCGCAGAGTATTTATTTTGAGGATAATGTTCGTCCCTTTGAGGATGCGAACATAAACTGGATCAAGGGGAGGTTTGTCGACGGTGTCCATATAAAAACTTTGGCTTTAAATTTGTTCAACGGAAACGTGACCGTTTTTTCATTTAATGAGAATTCCAGCGAATTAAAAGAATATGAAGAAACCGAGAAAGAGCTTGATAAGGCCATGGGTATCTGCGATACTCTAGAAAAAGAAGTACGCAAAAAGCTTAAAGATGGAATAATAAAATATAAATCGGACGAGCATAGTAGGTATATAAATAAAATTGATATACAAAAAGAGTCGATATTTAAGCTCATGAATAAATCAAAAGAGATTCGGAATAAAATGATCATACAAACAACTACTACAAAAGATAAAATATCAGAAACGAACTATACCGCAAAATTTGACGAGATTAAGCTAGATAAATTTAGCTCAAATTTTCTCATAGCTACCGAATTTAAGCTGATAAACAATAAAACATCCGAGATAATCGCATACAAAAGGGAGTATCATAACTATTACTACAATATGTTTCCGAACCTATCGACGGGAGGCAAAATAAATTGGAAATCGTTTTGTGATTGCGAAAAGTTGGATAAAGAAATAGGAGTTATATTTTTGGATGAATATTTATAATATCGCCTATCCAAACAAAGCGATTAAAATTAACATCCAGCTCTCGACTCGAAATTTATTTGGCAAAGCCGAGTCGATAAATTTAATTGACAAATTTAGCAAACAGTCCATACTTATCCGCCAAAAGATAAAGCCCTAAAAATAGTGCGGCGTATAAAACGGTTTTAAATATTTTTAGCAAGGCGTGCAAATTTGATCCTTTTTGCTTCGTTAAATTTGCGAAATCTTAGCCAAAGGGCGGTTAAATTTGAGTGAAATTTGGGATGGAAAGTTGAAAAACGAGAGTAAATTCGGGCGGGTTACCTCAATCTTTTTAGTCGAGTTTTTGAAATTTTATAGATTTTCGAGCTTGCGTTTTGGCTGAAATTTTGATCCACGACCTGATCCGCCGCCGCTTTTGCCCAGGCTTCATCGAAGTTTTGCCCGTTTAAATTTGCACTGCTAGAATACAGCCAGTCAAATTGCCTCAAAAACTCCTCATGAGCGCACTCTTTCACGACGCGCACGGCCTTGGCGTTCGGATATAAAAACGTCGTTTTTCTCGCGCGGCGCACTAAATTTTTAAATTTAGCGGGCACGCGAGCGAGATTTTTTAGCTCGCTAAGCTTTGCCGTCGTTATGAGGCAGGGTTTGTCCGCTGCTCGGCGTTTGAGCACGTTTATCTCGCGAAAATCCTTGCTCAAAAATCCAGCCGTCGTATCGGTCTGCGCCAAATAGATCATCTCTCCTCCAAATTTACGCCTTTTTCCTATCTTTAGCCAGCAAAAATATGCACGAGATAATGAGCGTAAAGCCCGCAAAATCAAGAAACACGAACTCCGTCCCCAGCCAAAAATAGGCAAACGCCGCCGCGCTCACCGGCTCGATGCACGCGATCATGCTCGCCCTGCTTGCGCCTATTATCTTTAGCCCCGTCATGTAAAAGCTAAACGCGCATATCGTACCTAAAATCACCACCGCGGCAAGCGCCGCAAAGCCGTCTGCATCGCTCACGCCGCCCAGCTGCCAAACCCGCGTATAAAGCGCGAGCGCGCCGCCGCCGATAACCATGCCCCAGCCTAAATTTAGCGCAATGGTATATTTTTGATTTAGCTTCGTTGGGATGAGGCTGTAAATCACGACGCCAAGCGCGCTAATCAGGCACCAAACCAGCGCCTCTGCGCTGATAACGAGCGAACCCAGATCGCCGTGAGTGGCGAGCAGCACGACGCCGAGCACCGCTAAAATAAGCGCGATAAGCTCGACCTTTTTAGGCGCGCGCCGCTCCAAAAAGCAAACGACGGCGAGGATGAGCGCGGGCGCGGAGTACTGGATCACGGTCGCGACGGCGGCATTTGAGAGCTCGATGCTGTAAAAGTACGAATACTGCGTCATCATGAGCCCAAAAAACGCATAGATGAGCAGCTGCGGCAACAGCGCGCGATCTTTTAGCGGCGCGAGGGCTACGTGCGGCGAACGCGCTAAATAATACGCCACCATCGCAAGCCCGGCAAGGCTCAGGCGGTAGGGCACGAGCCAGTCGGCGCTGACGCCCTTTTGCGTGAACAGATACTGCCCGCAAACGCCGCTAAAGCCCCATAATACGCCGCCAAGAAGCGTGATAAATACTCCGAAAAATTCGCTTTTGACTAGATTTTTCATTGCGCGATTATAGCTAAATTTCGGCCTAATCAATCTAACTTATTTATATCTAAAATCCTGCGCTTAAAAAGATCAAAATTTGCGTCGAGTTCGCTTTTGCGATTTATAGAAATTTCTATAAATTCCCGCTCTTTTTCGATGCCGACAAATTTCCGCCCAAGCAAATTTGCAGCGATGCCCGTCGTCGAAGAGCCGGCAAACGGATCGCAAATCACGCTATCTTCGTTGCTAGCCGCTAAAATCAGCCGCACCAAAAGAGCAAGCGGCTTTTGTGTCGGATGCTTACCGCATGCTTTCTCCCACGGCGCGATCGCCGGAAAGCTCCAAACGTCTTTCATTTGCTTGTCGTCGTTTAGCTTTTTCATCAGTTCGTAGTTGAAAATGTGCTTAAATTTCTCACTTTTTCTCGCCCAGATTATTTGCTCGGTGCTATGCGTGAGGTATCGGCAGCTAAAATTCGGCGGCGGATTAGTCTTTTGCCAAGTGATGACGTTTAAAATTTTATAGTCTAGCTTTTGCAGCGCCCGGCCGATCGAAAAAATATTGTGATACGTTCCGCTTATCATTACGCTGCCGTTGTCCGTGAGTGCATCTTTGGCAAGTGCTAGCCACTCGAGGTTAAATTTATCTATTTCGTCAATACCGTAGCTTTTGTCCCAATCACCTTTATTTACGCTTACGATTTTTCCGCTTTGAATGCTAAGTCCATCATTTGAGAGAAAATACGGCGGGTCGGCAAAAATAAGGTCAAAATCTCCCTTAAATTTAGGCAAAATCTCAAAACAATCGCCTTTAAAAAGCTTAAAATCATCGGATAGCTTAAACATTTTTAAGCTCTTTTACGAAATAATGAAGCGTAGAAAGATTATAAATTTTAACGCTTTTGTATGCCTCTTCAAGCTTGTTTTTAGCGGCACACCAGCCCTGTCCGTCCGTTATCCAAATAAATTTATATCCGCCGCAAAGCGAGATTTTTTGCGCTATTTCGATGTAAGATCTTGCGACCTCGTTTAGCTTCGAGCCGCCCGTGCTATAAAAATTCGCCTCTATCAGATACGTTATGCCGCCCGCGGTTATAACGAAATCAAAAATCTTTTGATCGCTTCCTAAATTTAGAGCGAATTTTTTGCTACTAACTTCGGTTTGAAAGCCGATATTTTCACTCTTTTTAAGCAAAGTAAAGAGTGCTTTGATACGCTAAATTTGCTCATAGCCGTTCGAGATAAAAATACGGATGTAGTCGCGACAAGCGGCGAATTAACGAAGCTGAAAGCGTATTTTGAAAGTCCCGATAAAATTTACGAGTTTTGTAAAGAAACCGGACTGGATAAAATTTTTATGGATGCAAAGATAAAAAATTTACACGATTACGTATTTGGCGTAGAAGTCGGACTCGATACGAACGCACGGAAAAATCGAGGCGGCGTAAATTTCTCTAGAACGGTTTCAGAGTATTTTAAGAGTGAAAATATCGGTTTTCAAATCTTTTGAACCGAGTAAAAAATCAAGCGTATGAAGCTTGATAGAAACGGCTTTTAGATTTTCGCCGCATTTGTTAAAGTCGGTAAAGTAGCCAAGGCTCGCGTTCGTCTTTCTAAGCGAGCGTAAAAAGTCGCTAAAATTCGTTAAATTCGGTTCCATAAAATCCCTATAATTTAGTTTTCGGCTCGTCCCAGGTCATCGTTTTAAAATCCGCACAAACGAAGTCCTCCGCACCTAAAACAATCTCGCTATTTTCGTAAGCCGCTCTGGCGATCTTACACGCTTCTTCTTTATTTTTCGCTTTAATAACGACTCTCTTCGCCGAAGTTTCGACGATCTCTACTTCAAATTCTTTCATTAAATTCCCATAGGAATTTTACCGATTTCGCTCTCTTTTTCGTATTGCTTTATGATATCTTCATAGCAAGCAAACTTTACCTTTTTGCTTATACTTTCATAAATGCTATCTTTTAAAACGCCGTCAAATTGCTTTTTTATTTGCAAATCGGTTACTATAAACATTTTGGCGTTAAAGTCTTGAAGTTCGTAAAATTTATTTAGAGAGTTTTTAAAGTCGGTACTGTGTTCTACCTCATAAAACGCATCGGGCAAATTTCTACGATTAAACCATATTGCATCGACGTTTTTTGCTTTATTTACGATGTTTTCATAGCTGAAGTTATAAATTTCTTTTAAAGTCGTTAATTCGGTTAATTTTTTATTAAGATAAAGCTTGTTTTTATCTTGCGCCGGTACATATGTCTGAAAATTCCTTAGATTCCCAATCTCGACGATAATGCCTTGATAATATGCGTGAGTAAAACTCGGATTTATTCCGCTTTTACCATCGCCGGTTTTGGCCGTATTTTGCGCCTCGAAGTCCTTAAGCCCCCAAAGCCCGGGTCTAATTTTATAAAATTCTTTATTAGTTTGCACTATACCTCTTATACTAGCAAACGGAGTTTTCGTCCCCCATTTGCTAGTATCGGTCTTAGCGTAAAGTTGCGAGAAAGTAGCCATACCGCCGAGCTTAGCTAAAGCCTCTATCACGCATTGCTTTTGCGTCATCCAAGATACTCCTGCAAGCTTTTTACTTCCAGCGCGCTGCCGTCTTGCACGCTTTTTAACGATTTAGCCGCCGCTAGAGCCGCTGACATCGTCGTGAAATACGGGATCTTAAATCGCATGATGTTTTGCCTGATTTTCTTGCCGTCCTCGCTGTTTGATTTGCTGTCGCTGGTGTTGATAACAAGCGCGATGTCGCCGTTTTTGAGCCTATCCTCGACGTTTGGGCGACCTTCGCTGATTTTGTAGACGAACTCGCTCTCTATGCCCGCGTCATTTAAAATTTTATACGTTCCGCCCGTGGCGATTATTTTAAAGCCGAGATTTATGAGCTCGCGCGCCAAATTTGCGGCGTATTTTTTGTCCGCGTCGGCAAGCGTCAAAAAGACTAGCCCGCCAGTAGGAAGCGAGTTGCTCGCGGCGATCTGGCTTTTTGCAAAGCTCTTTGCAAAATCGCTTGATATGCCCATGACCTCGCCCGTGCTTTTCATCTCAGGCCCCAGGATTAGATCCGCGCCAGAGAGCTTGTTAAACGGAAAGACCGCTTCTTTGACGCAGACGTGATTTTTCACGCGAGGCTTGAGTATGCCGCGCTCCTCGTAAACCGCGCCGTAGTTATCGTAAAATTTAAGCGCCTCGCGCAAATCGCCCTGCCACATCACGCGCGTGGCGACCTTTGCCATCGGCACGCCCGTCGCCTTGCTAACAAACGGCACGGTACGGCTAGCGCGCGGGTTTACCTCGATCATGAAAAGTTCGTTCTCGTAGATGGCAAACTGGATATTCATTAGCCCCACTACGCCTAAATTTAGCGCGATGTCGCGGGTTTGGTTTTCTACCTTTTCGATCATCTGCGGGGTCAAATTTAGCGGAGGCAGTATGCACGCGCTGTCGCCGCTGTGGATGCCCGCCTCCTCGATGTGCTGCATCACGGCGCCGATATAGACGTCCTTGCCGTCGCTGATCGCGTCCACGTCGAGCTCCACGGCATCTTGTAAAAATTTATCGATTAGTACGGGCGAGTGGTTGCTGACCTTGACCGCCTCGCTCATGTATAGGCGTAGCTCCTCATCGCTGTGTACGCGTCTCATCGCGCGGCCGCCTAGCACGTAGCTAGGGCGCACTAGCACAGGATAACCGATAGCGGCGGCCTTTTCTAATGCCTCTTTTTCGCTTGTAGCGGTGTCGTTTCGTGGCTGTTTGACGCCGATTTTAGAGATAAATTCGCTAAATTTCTTTCTATCCTCGGCGACGTCGATCGTGCGCGCGCTGGTGCCGATGATTTTCGCACCCGCTATGCTTAGGCGTTTGGCGAATTTTAGCGGAGTCTGGCCGCCAAAATGCACGATCACTCCGTCCGGATTCTCATGCTCGATCACGGCTCTAACGTGCTCGAAATCAATCGGCTCAAAGTACAAAATATCGCTCGTGTCGTAGTCGGTGCTGACGGTTTCTGGGTTGCAGTTGTACATTATGGTTTTGACGCCCATGTCGCGTAGCGCGTAGCTGGCGTGCACGCAGCAGTAGTCAAACTCGATGCCTTGGCCTATGCGGTTTGGACCGCCGCCGATGATCATCACTTTTTTCTCTTTTTGCCCCGAATTTGAGCTCAAATTTGACTCCGCAAAATTTGACGAAAGGCACGGCAGCTTCGTGATATTCGTCGTCGAGTAGAGGTACGGCGTGAGCGCTTTAAACTCGCCAGCGCAGGTATCAACCTCGTTATATTCGAGATTTATGCCCATTTTCTCGCGCGCGAAATAAATATCGTTTTGACCCAGATCAAGGTTGTCTTTTAAATTTATCAGATGCGCGATCATCTTGTCAGAAAAGCCCATCGTTTTGGCCTCTCTTAGCAGCGGCTCGTCGTTTAGGATGTCCATGTCGATGCGCTCTTCAAATTTAACTATCTGCCAAATTTGATCCAAAAACCACGGGTCAATCTTGCTCATCTCGTGCACTTCGGCCACACTAAGCCCATCGCGAAACGCCTGCGCGACGTATAAAATGCGGCTTTCATTCGCGTTTCTAAGGCCGTAAATTAGCGCGTTTTTCTCCAAATTTACGAAGTTAAATCCATAGTAGTCCTTTTCCATCGAGCAAAGCGCCTTTTGGATGCTTTCCTTAAACGTCCTGCCGATCGCCATCACCTCGCCCACGCTCTTCATCGCGGTGCCTAGATATGGGTTCGCGCCCGGGAATTTCTCAAACGTAAAGCGCGGGATCTTGGTCACGATGTAGTCTATAACGGGCTCAAAACTAGCAGGCGTGCCCGTGATGTCGTTTTTGATCTCATCCAGACTAAAGCCAACGGCTAGTAGCGTCGCGACCTTGGCGATCGGGTAGCCAGTAGCCTTGCTTGCTAGCGCCGAGCTACGGCTCACGCGCGGGTTCATCTCGATCACGATCATGCGGCCGGTTTTTGGGTTTATGGCAAATTGCACGTTGCTACCGCCCGTATCCACGCCGATCTCGCGTAAAATTTTAAAACTCGCGTCGCGCATCGCCTGATACTCTTTATCAGTTAGCGTAAGAGCGGGCGCAACCGTGATGCTATCGCCAGTATGCACGCCCATGGGATCAAAATTTTCGATAGAGCAGACGATGATGCAGTTGTCGTTGCGGTCGCGGATGACCTCCATCTCGTATTCTTTCCAGCCTAGCAAGCTCTCCTCGACCAAAATTTCATGTATCGGGCTGGCGTCTAGGCCGGTTTGGGCTAGCTCTTTAAATTCGTCGATATTATACGCTACGCCGCTGCCTGCGCCGCCTAGGGTATAGCTAGCGCGGATGATGAGCGGAAAGCCGATGTTTGCGGCTGCGGCTAGCGCCTCGTCCATGTCGTAGGCGTACTGGCTTTGCGGCAGATCCATGCCGATCTTTTGCATCGCCTTTTTAAACTCCTGCCTATCCTCGCCTTTTTTGATAGCTTGCGGGTTTGCGCCTAGAAATTTGACGCCGCCAAACATGTTCGCTTCGTATAGCTGCATAGCGACGTTTAGCGCGACCTGGCCGCCCATCGTAGGCAGTATGGCGTCGACCTTTTCTTTATCTATGATGCGCTTGATGCTCTCTTTGGTTATCGGCTCGACGTAGGTCGCGTCGGCGAAATCAGGATCGGTCATGATGGTGGCAGGGTTTGAGTTGATGAGTACGACGCGGTAGCCTAGTTGCTTTAGAGTCTTTGCAGCTTGCGTGCCGCTGTAGTCAAATTCGCACGCTTGGCCTATGACGATAGGGCCGCTGCCGATGAGTAAAATGGTGTTGATGTCGGTTCTTTTTGGCATTATTTTTCCTTTGTTACGACGTATAGATATGAAGGGATAGTTATGCTTACGTATGGCTTTACGGCCGCGCTTTTATATAGGCTCTCTTGGATCACGCCCGTAACCTTGCCCACTGAAATCCCGCTGAAAAATATCCCGTCAAGCCCGCTCGTGACGACCTCGTCGCCCTCCTTTGGGCTGAGCCACTGGGGGATAAATTTCACCGTTATTCCGTCTTTGCTCCCGTGCGCAATGCCCGGGATTTTTTCCTCGCCGATTGATACGGCGAATATGCTTTTTGGATCGTTTTGCAGCAAGGCCATAGGGTTGCCGTCCTTGCCCACGACGATACCCGCGCTCTTGCCTTGGTAAATAAGCCCGTAAATTTTAGACTCGTCGTAGCCGCTAAATTTATCCAGCCAGACCTTATCGTAGTCGCTGATATTTACGTAGCTTAGCGCCCGCACGAGTTGTACTCTAGGCTCATAGGCGGTCGAGTTTTTATCGACCAAAATTTCGTTTAGCTCCTTTGCGAAGCTTGAAAGCAAAGCCGCCGATTTTTCCAGTTCGGCGTTTTGAGCGCGAAGCTGCTTTATCTCCTCGCGTTGCCTAAAATGCTCGTTTACGCCGTCTTTTACAAATTTGACCGCGTCGTCGTAGGCGGCGACTATGCGGTTGTTTAAATTCACTACATAGCCGGAGATCAGCGCGCCTCTATCAAGCGAAAAAAATACCAGCGCGCCGATAAGAGCGACGAATAAAATTTTACTCTTCATTTACGAGTTGTTGTAAAAATTTAATCTCCTCAAGAGCCTTGCCGGTGCCTCTGGCCACGGCTAGCAACGGATCGTCAGCAACGAAAACCGGAAGTTTTACGATATCGCTTAAGTACTTATCAAGTCCGCGGATCAGCGCGCCGCCTCCGGTTAGCACGATACCGTTTTCCACGATATCGCCGGCAAGATCAGGTGGCATCATCTCAAGCACGGTTTTTAGGGCGTCTGCGATCTCTTTTAGCGGTTCGCGCATAGCCTCGCGCACGTCTTCGCTCGTTAGCTCCACGCGGCTTAGCAGACCGCTGATTTGGTCGCGACCTTTTACTACGATGCTAAGCTCCTCGGGAAGCTGAATCGCTGAACCGACGGAGATTTTGATATCCTCGCCCGCTCGCTCGCCGATTAGGAGGTTGTATTTTTCTTTTATGTAGTTTACGATGCTCATGTCTATTTTATCGCCAGCGGTGCGGATAGACTTGCTGATGACTAAACCACCTAGAGACACTACGCCGATCTCCGTCGTGCCGCCGCCGATATCGACGACTAGATTACCCTGCGGTTCGCGTACCGGTAAATTTGCTCCTATAGCCGCAGCCATAGGCTCCTCGATCAAAAATACCTCTCTAGCTCCCGCGCTTAGCGCGCTCTCGCGCACGGCTTTACGCTCGACTTGAGTTAGACCGTAAGGCACAGAGATGATGATACGAGGGCGTAGGAAGCTTTTTCTGCGGTGAGTCTTTTCGATGAAGTAGCGGATCATCTTTTCCGTCATATCAAAATCCGCGATAACGCCGTCTCTCATCGGACGGATCGCCTCGATGTCGCCGGGAGTTTTACCCACCATCTCTTTTGCTTCGTGGCCGACGGCTAATATTTTTTGCTTGCCGTATTTTTCGCGTTGTACCGCGACGACGGAGGGCTCGTTTATGATGATACCTTTATCTTTTACTAGAACTAGCGTATTTGCCGTGCCTAGATCGATTCCCATATCGCTTGAAAAAAATCCTATTAGTTGGTCTAAAATCATCTGTATCCTTATGCGCTTATTTTATTGTTTTTTACGAAAATCGGCTTTTCTTTGCCGTTTACGACCTCTTTGGTGATCACCACGTCGTAGCCTGCAAGCTCCGGCAGTTCGTACATTATATCTGTCATCACCTCTTCCATTATGCTTCGTAGCCCTCTGGCTCCCGTTTTTCGCTCAATGGCTAGCCTCGCGATCTCTTTTAGAGCTTCATCGTCAAATTTCAAATTTGCCCTATCTATCGCAAAAAGCTTTTGGTATTGCTTCAAGATCGCGTTTTTAGGCTCGGTTAAAATTCGCACCATATCGTCTTCGGTGATTTTATTTAACGTAGCGACCACGTGAAGCCTGCCTATGAGCTCGGGAATGAGTCCAAAATGCACCAAATCGTCGCTCTCAAGCGCGTCTAGCAAATTTTCCCTATCGTCTTTAGAACGTTTATCTTGACCAAATCCCAGCACGTTTTTACCGATCCTGCGCTCGATGATGTCGGCCAGGCCGTCAAACGCACCGCCGCAGACGAATAGAATATTTGAGGTATCTATCTGGATAAATTCCTGATTAGGGTGCTTTCTGCCGCCTTTTGGAGGGATATTTACGAGACTGCCCTCGATGATTTTTAAAAGCGCCTGCTGCACGCCCTCTCCGCTCACGTCGCGCGTGATCGAGCGGTTTTCGCTCATTCTGGCGATCTTATCGATCTCATCGACGAAAACTATGCCCTGCTCGGCGCGCTTTACGTCACCGTCCGCGGCTTGTAAAAGGCGAGTTAGGATATTTTCCACATCTTCGCCGACGTAGCCGGCTTCCGTTAGACTAGTCGCATCGCAGATAGCGATAGGTACGTCTAGAAATTTAGCCAGAGTCTGCGCCATCAGTGTCTTGCCGCTACCGGTAGGGCCGACGAGCAAGATATTTGATTTTGAGATCTCCGTATCGTCTTCGATCTCGCCTTTTCTAAAAATTCTTTTGTAGTGATTATAAACGCCGACGCTAAATACCTTTTTAGCTTTATCTTGACCGATGACGTAGTTATCTAGCACCGCCTTTAGCTCTTTTGGCGTCAAATTTTGATAGTCTCTAGTTCGCTCTTCTTTTTCTTGCTCGCGGCTCTCCTCGCCGTAAAGCACCTTGTAAGCGGCAGTGATGCAGTGCTCACATATAAACGCAGCCCCGTCTATATCAGCCAGCAGTCTCCTCTGGGCAGACTCTACTTCGCCGCAAAAATTACATTTTCTCACCATTATTCTCTTCCTTTTGCTAATGGGATACCACGCTTGGTGCTTAGGATAAATTCACACATTTTTCGCACCTGTTCGTTTGCTGCGCCAGCTAAAAGCTCGCTAGCCGCAGCCTTTAAATCCCCGCTTTTTCTAAATAAAAATTTATACGCCTTGTTTATCTCTTCAACCGTGTCTTTATCAAACCTTCGCCTGATACCGACTAAATTTAAGCTTCTGATGTAGGCTCGGTTGCCTTCAGCTAGGCAAAACGGCACTACGTCTTGAGATAGTGCACTAGCGCCTGCGATCATGCAGCTCTCGCCCACTCTCACGAACTGATGTATCGGCGTCATACCGCCAACGACGCTGTAGTCTCCAAGCTCCACGTGACCGGCTAGAGTCGCGTTGTTTGCTAGGATGACGCTATTTCCTATGGCGCAGTCGTGCGCAACATGGCAGTAGGCCATGATAAATGCGTTATCGCCGATGCGCGTGATCCCGTCGCCTTTGTGAGTGCCCGAGTTTATCGTGCAAAACTCGCGGATCGTCGCGTTTTTGCCGATACGAACGCCAGTGTTTTCCTCGGCGCGGTAGCTCACGTCCTGCGGGATGTCGCCCACGATAGCGTAGCTGTAAATTTTACCGCCCTCACCGATATGCGTGTCGCCCACGATCCTAGCGCCTTGTTTTACGAGTACGCCGTCGCCTAACACTGCGTCTTTGCTGACGTAGGCGTAGGCCTCGATCGTTACGTCCTCGCCGATCTTCGTGCCGTCCTCGACGACGGCTTGCGGATGGATATTTCTCATTTTGGCTCGCTTATTTATCTACGATCATAGCTTTTAGCTCGGCTTCGCATGATAGCGTGCCGTCCACGTAGGCTTCGCCTTTTAGCACCCAGATGTTGCCTTTGTGTTTTAGCACTTCGAGGCGGTACTCGAGCCTGTCGCCGGGGCGTATCGGATGGCGAAATTTCGCTCCGTCGATGCTCATAAAATAAACGACTTTATTTTCGATATTTGCTTGATGCTCGTCGCTCATGCTCTTAAACGCGAGCACGCCGCCGGCTTGCGCCATACCCTCGATGATCATCACGCCAGGATATATCGGGTGGCCGGGGAAATGCCCCTGAAATACGGGCTCGCCGATCGTGACGTTTTTGTACGCGACGATGTGTTTGGCGGGCTCGAGCTCGGTCACTCGGTCGATTAGCAGAAAAGGATATCTGTGCGGGAGTATTTTTTGGATTTCAACGATGTCGATCACTTTAAACCTTGTGAGTAAAATTTAAAGCCGATTTTAGCCAAATTTTGCTAAGAAAAAGATTATTGATTTGGTCGGGGCAAAATTTAGCCTCTAAATTTTTGGCATCCGTCTTTTATTCCGCGTGCGCTAAATTTAGCTCAAATTTGCGTTACCAAAACCTCGCGACTATCGTTATAAAGCTCGTCTTTAGCGTAGATTTCGTACCTGCCCGCGCGAATTTCATCCAGCACGATTATAGGATTTTGGCTAAATTCTCCGCACAGCTCGCGGCGGATTTCCAGCTCGCGCGATACCGCGATAGGCCGGCGACAAAGCTCGTTTACGCTAGCGAAATTTTCGCCCGAGAGCTCGTTAAATTTAGCCAAATTTAGTAGCGTCACGCCGTCTCGCAGCTCGTCGCAAATTTGCGCCGCCTCGCTCACGCTAAATTTGACGTTTTCGCGCTTAAAATGCGAGTAAAGCAGAAAATACGACGGCACGACCGAGCCGCCAAATTTGACGTAGGCGCGCAGCAGGCGGTAGTTTAGGAAGTACTTGCGCGATAGATGAAACGGCACGCCCGCAGCCTCGCACTCGCGCACCTTTTCATAAAGCTCCAGCCGCTCCTCGATGCCGCCTGGCATCACTCGCCCGCTAATTTCGCTCATCAGCTCGCTAAGCGGCAGTTTTTGCGCCTCGCGCTGCTTGCTAAGCCCGAAAATACAGCCACAGTAGTTTTGATGATAGAGTTTATCTTTTTTTGCAAGCTCAAACTGCGCGTTCGTGCCGCCGCCCGCGCGGTAGTCCACGGCAAATGTTTCTAGTTCGTATTCTCTAGCGGCCTTATTTAGCGCCGCTTCTAGCTGCGAGAAATCCTTTTTCGGGCTCATCAGCAGCGTCGTAGTGATGGATTTTTCGCCTAGTTCGCGCGCTTTTTGGGCCGAATTTCCCACGCGAAAATCAAAGCAATAAGCACAGCGCTTGCCCTTTTCAGGCTCGTTTTCAAGGCCCTTTGCGCCCTCTAGCCACGCCTCATATTCGTATTCGCCGCAGATGAGCTCGACGCCCAGCTTTTCGCAGCTTCTTTTTACGTCGCGAAACCTCATCAAAAACTCGCTATACGGGTGGATGTTGGGGTCGTAGAAATAGCCGACGAGACGCTCGTGCGGACGGTCGGCGCGCAGGCGTTGCAGGAAATAGTGACTGTCGACGGAGCAGCAAATATGAACTAACATTATAATTCCCCATAAATGACGGATTTTAGAATAAATTTTTCCATCCCCGCCGCAGTCACGGACGACCAGTCCGCTCCTTTGCGGGCAAGAAAAATTTATTTAAACTACGCCTATTTTGTCTTGAATAATTTTTGCCGATTTTACTAAATTTAACTGCAAATTTGATTAAAGTTGAGTGGTTATAAATTTTAGAATTTTCAAGGTGCGGGTCTCGGTGACTCAAATTTGTAAATTTGACTTCAAATTTGAGCATAAAAAGTCAAGGCGAAGTATTTTGAGATGGATTTGAATGTTGCGAAGAAATTTTCGACCGAAGATAGAACATGTAGTTCATCGAGGGAGGAAATTTCTAGCTCATTCAAAGACACTCAAAAGACGAGCCGCAAATCAGAATCAATCACTCAAAAATTCTGTGATTTTCTCCTCACACTCCCCGACACTGCCGCTAAATTTACTCTCAAACTGCGATCTATTAAACGTCCGCTGACGCTTGGCTAGCTGCGCCGTATGCGTGCAGATGAGCTCCTCCAGCTCGGTCTGGGTTTTGATCTCGCCTCGCAAAAACTCTCCGCACTCTTTTAGTCCGACCGAGTTTAGCGGCTTTGGTCGCTGCGGATACCGCACAAACAGCTCACGCGCCTCATCCAGCAAACCCTGCTCAAACATTGCTCGCGTGCGCTCTTTGATGCGCGCTCTTAGCTCGTCACGATCCCAGCTAAGCTCGAAAATCGCCAAATTTGACGCGACGGGGGCTAGGGTATTTTCGCACAGATACGAGCTTGGAGCCTCGCCGCGCCCGCTAGAGCGCAAAAAGGAGTGGATATCAAACCACTTTTGCAAGCGGTAGGTGTCGTTTGCGCTAAATTTGGCGGCAAATTCGGGATCAAGGCTTGAAACTAGCTCGTAAATTTGAGCGTTGCTTAGGCCGCTTTCTACGCGCTCAAATTTAGGTGTGAGACCCGATAGCAGCGCCTTTAGATAAAATCCGCTGCCGCCGGTTATAAATAAGTTTTT
>ERZ773077.595-NODE-595-length-27027-cov-31.275879_pt1 | contig 27027 bp, 28 predicted proteins | sample MGYA00580612_ERZ773077 | MGnify/ENA primary metagenome ERZ773077 (study PRJEB29015, sample SAMEA2737971) | human oral metagenome | biome: human oral; feature: human-associated habitat; material: dental | place: China | collected 2021 ...
GGGCCCTTGCCCAAGGGAAATTTCCCAGCAAGACCATCGTCTACAAAGATAAAATTGGACGCGACCGCCATGACCGACGTAAACGTCTCGTTGATTCGAAAAAGGGTCTCTACGCTGAAACTCATGTGACCCGACTCAAGGAGTTTGACAAGGCAACCTTGGTCAAATGCCAATTGAAAACAGGACGGACTCACCAAATTCGTGTCCATCTCGCTCATCATGGTCATCCCATCATTGGTGACCCTCTCTACCACCCCCAACCTCAAGGCCGTCTCATGCTCCATGCCCATCGTCTGACATTCACCCATCCGTTCTCCCTAGAAACCATCAGCGTGGAAGCACCGTCAGAAAGTTTTGAAGCAGAACTCAAACAGCACAGAAGTAAGTCTAGAAATGGATAACTTACCTGATTGCCGAGTCTACAGGGCTAGCACTCCAGACACTCAACTAGCTGCAGCCTCTAGAAAAATTAAAATTTCCCCCAAAAGACGATTCCCCACCGGACATTGTCTTTTTCTTCTCCACTACCTAACAACTTACTACGTCAGATACAAACAAGTAGCAATCTGATCTTGATAAGTCATCTGCCTTCTGCCAAATTGATTTTCAGTCAATGCATGATTATTTACACTGACTGGAACAAGCCCCATCTCCCTTTGGATCAATATCTTAGCAAACAAAAATCACAAAGGCACAAGAAAAAGCTCAGCCAGGCCGAGCTTTTTGATTATTGATTTTTAAAGCGTTCTACATCACGTGCAATCACAAGTTCTTCATCAGTTGGAATAACAAGTACACGGACTTTAGCTGCATCTGTAGAGATATCTCCAGTCACACCAAAGACATTTTTCTCTGAATCTACATCACAGCCAAACCATGAGAGTCCCTCAATGACATCTTTACGTACTAATGCAGAATTTTCACCAACTCCTGCAGTAAAAATAATAGCATCTGCACCATTAAGAACTGCAAAGTATTGACCAATATGTTTTTGAATGCGATCCACATACATTTCGTGAGCTAGAATTGCATCTTTGTCACCAGCTTCAACGCCAGCTTCTACATCACGCATATCACTAGATTTACCAAAAATACCTTGTAAACCTGACTCACGGTTCAAAACATTGATCATATCTTCTGGTGTATTAAAATCATTTGTATGTTCCATAAGGTAAGGAATGATAGCTGGATCAATATCACCAGTTCTTGTTCCCATCATCACACCTGCAAGTGGTGTGAATCCCATAGATGTATCAACAGATTTTCCACCTTTAACTGCTGTAATAGAAGCACCATTACCGATATGACATGTGATTAATTTTAATTCTTCTATTGGACGTCCCAAAAGTTTTGCTGCTTCTTGAGCTACGAATTGATGGCTAGTTCCGTGAGCACCATATTTACGAACTTTATTTTCTGTGTAATATTTAGTTGGTAATGGATAGCGGTAAGCTTTCTCAGGCATAGTTGAGTGGAAAGATGTATCAAAAACAGCAACACTAGTTACGTTTGGTAACAATTCCTTGAAGGCGCGAATTCCGGCTACGTTAGCTGGAGTATGCAAGGGTGCAAGTAAACCCAATTCTTCGATTTGGGCCAATACATCACCTTCTACCACTACAGAATCCGTAAAGACTTCACCACCAGCAACAACACGGTGCCCAACACCTGTGATTTCATCGTAAGATTGAATAATTTCAAACCGTTTCAAATCGTCCAATAAAATCTTCACAGCTTGAGTATGGTCAGCAATATCTAAGGTTTGGCGTTCAGCACGATCATTAAATTTAACCGTTGAAATTGAGTCCTTGAGACCGATCCGCTCAATCAAACCTTTGGCCAGCACTTTTTCCTCTGGCATTGAATAAAGTTGCCATTTTAAACTTGAACTTCCGGCATTAATAGAAATAGTTTTTGACATCTCGTCACCTCTTTAAGCGTTTTCAAACTATTATATCAAAAATTTGTTCGAATTTCACTAACTTTGACCCAGTTTTGAAAACTTTCGCGAAACTTCAAGATTTCATCCTGACTTTGCAAGTCCTGCAAAGGGTAGATAAAAGGCTGGATGTCTGATTCGCCTTGTTTCCTTAAGACAAATAGTGTCTTAGCACTCTGACGGCTTGCGAAAATCTTCTCTGGCAGGGAAATCATTGCCAAGAGCTGGGCGCTAGAAAGCAACCATTTTTTCAGCAGGTGACTCTGAGGGCTTGTCAGCAGATTATTGGGTGCGAGAAAGATTGCATAGCCTCCCGGCTTCAAATATTTTAGCGACTGCTCCATCAAGAGATGATGGGCATAAGTATGCTCATCTGGACTGGCAACCTCATAGCGAGCCGCTACTGCATCATCGGGATAATAACCCACTGGCAAGTCACTGACAATCAAGTCGCTTTCTTTCAGAACCTGAGGTCGCACCGCATCTCCTTGAGCAAAGTGTGCCTTGGAATTCATGACTTCGGCAATGCTGGCAGATAAATCAATCAGCAAGTCGTCAATTTCTAAGCCTAGATAATCCATATTTTTTTGTGTGTGGTTGAGTAGAGTCTCCGCCAAATTGCCTGTTCCACTGCCGATCTCCAGCAAATCAACTTTCTCGTCTTGAGTCAACTGGTCAATCAAAAAACTCAGCAAAAAGCCGACCGAATCAGGTGTGAACTGATGATTGGCTTGAAGCGGCTCTGTCTGAGAAGCCTTCATAAAAATAAACTGATAAGCCCGCCGCCACTCTTCCTTGGTCAAATGCAGGGCACGAAGCTTGTCATTATTTTTCAGAATTTCTTGTAGTTCTGTATCTCCATCCAGATAAATCCCATTTTGCTCAATCAAGGCATCATAAAAATTAGTTCCCAGCGCATTTTGGATATTTTGCACATTTTCTAAAAGCAGGTGAAAGGCTCGTTCTATTTTTTCAAATTTCATGGCATCCTCCGTTGTCTTATGATACCAAAAAGAAGCCCTCTTTCCAAGGGCTATCGGATTACAAATCTTTTACATTTATATTAGTCGCTTTTCTTGTCTGTTGAAGGAGAGGGCTCTTTACTTTCTTTGGCATTTTTGGAGGGTTTGTCATCTTTAGCCTTCTTTTCTGGCTCCTTCTTGCTCTCAAAATAGAAAGAATAGCTCTTCTGATTGGCGAGTTGGCTGCTGACTTCCAGTATATTTCCCTGCCTGCGATAATGGGTGCTCCCTTTGTCAAAGGTTAATTGTCCACTCTCCTCTGTGACAGTCTCCTTGGTCAAAACAGCCAAGGCATAGGCTTCTGCCCGCTCCCGATTGGCTTGAAAGAGGCGCTGATTGGTCACCTGCCGATTCAGATAAAACTGCAAGAGCAAGCTGAAGACCGCTGCCATGAAGAGGGCGTAGAGCAAGATGCCTGCCTTAACTTTTATCTTGGACACGATAGATATACTCTCTTTCTAAATCATTGTCAAACTGGAAGCGGAAGCGGACAAGGTTCCCCTTTTGAGTGATTGGAGCAGCCTTGAGTCCATAAACCATGGGCTGATAACCACGCCCCGAAGCATCCGTCTTGCGAAAATCATCACTCCTAGATTTTCCTAAAGCTATATTTTTGCCATCCTGTTTGATGTAGATTTTGTCGTTTTCGACCCTGTCAAATTGGCTGCGCGATAGCTCTGTCTCTAACTGATCGACAAATAAGAGCCATTCCTGCTGCTTATTTTCCTGTTGATGTCGCAGTTCAAAAGCCAGAAGCTTGGTCATCGACTGAAAGACTAGCATCCCGCCACTCAAGACCAGCAGGGCAACTAGCGTTTCTAAAAGTGTAAAAGCTTTGATTTTAACGTTTTTTAACACTGAGCACCTTCTCCTCTTGATGGTAGACGGTTAATTGCTGGTCGGTCTTGACTTGACGGACTGTGATGCCGTTGACCGTCAGATTTTCCTGCCCCGTCTGCATGGCCATCCGAGCAACACGCAGCACTTCCTCCTCCTGCAATAAACGAGTCTGTTCCTGCCGCGACTGACTAATCTGGCCAAGCAGTAGGCTGGCAATAGCCGCAAAAACCGCCATTGCCACTAAGGCCTCCAGCAAAATACTAGCTTCCATCCGTCGTCTTTTTAAACTTTCCATTACCCATATAAAGCTGGTAAACAACCCTTTTATCCTCCGTTTGAAAAACAATCTTGCTGAGCGAAGAATTCCCGCCAGCCTGGTCAAACTGAATGGTCTGAGGAGCATGTTCCTGCAAAGTCTTGGGAAATTCTACTTGCTGATAGCCGTTGGAGATGTTGCGCTCCGAAATGGTCAATTTGATCTTTTCATGTCCAGCAACACTTAGCTTTTGGCTCTCCTGATAAAGATGCTCAAATTCCATGAAAAACAGCTGCTCCTGCACTTGATTGAAACCAGCCTGAACAGAGCCAGATAAACCTAATAAAATGAAGCTGACCACAAATAGAGCCAGGAGGCTTTCTAACAGCGTAAAAGCCTTAATCCGCAACTGCACGAGCTTCACTGCTGTTTTTTCCATAGTAAGCCTTATAGGATGCCACCTGCTTATCGGTAATCCGACCATCGGCAACTAATTTACCTAGAGTGGCTTTTTCATTAACATTCTTCAATTCATAAAGCTCAGCCTGACTTTCCACGACCTTGACTACGGCCGCATTGCCCGTATCTGAAACAGCATCCTTCTGCTTAGTCAAATTTGGGACAAACAAGAGCATCAAGACGCTGATGATTAAAAGAACGACTAACATTTCCACCAGAGTGAAAGCTTTGACCTTCAAAGTTTTTAATTTTTTCATAATTGAATCTCCATATTCTGATAAATTGGCAGCAACATGGCTGCATAAAGTAAAACGATCACGAGGGCGACAAAGACAAAGACGAGAGGCTGAATCAAATTCATGGCACGATTGATTCTCAGGAAAAACTCTTCCCAAGTCTTTTCGGCATATAGCTCCAATTCATCACCCAACTTAGACTTGACCTCGCCGTACTCTATGATTAAGGACAACTCTTTCTTAAAGAAAGGATAGGTGCCGACCTTCTCGGCATAACCCTGACCTGCACCTAGAGCCGCCTCCAAGTCTCGCCCCAGCTCCTGAAAGAGCTGAGACGGCTGGTCCTGCATGATGAGAAAAATCTGGCTCAATTCCAGCCCTTGCCCAATCATATTTCCCCATTCACGCGCATAGTAGGCTGTCAGATAAGCCCGCACTAAGGTGCCAACAAAAGGAAACTTGGCCAAACGACTGAAAAATTTCATCTTAGAGCTCTTGCGATAATAGAACCAGCCACCGCAAATCAGCAAGCAATTCACCAGAACGCCTCCCAAAAAGATTTGCGGTAGATAATGAATGAACTGAGTGGCCATATTTTGACTATCCAGCTGAGGCAGAAGGTAGTTACGCAAGCCTAGCATAATCAGCACCAAAAACCCAAGCAACATCAAGGGATAAGTCCCCACCTCAATCAATTTCTTACGAACCTTGGATAGATTTTCTAGATAATCTTCGATTTTACCCAAACTAAGATTTAGATTTCCATGCAACTCTGACAAAGACAGCTGGGTAACCACATTATCTGAAAAGCCCAAACGCTTCATAATCTGGGAAAATGACTGACCCGCAGCCAAACCCGAACGCATCTCCGCGACATAAGTCTCTTCTAAAAGGGCACTCCGCCGCAGGAAATCGACAATCTCCGCCAGATGAAAACCGCTGGTAAAGAGATTGCGGAACAGCTCGATAATTTTCTTTTGCTTAGGCGTAGATAATTTTTTCCGCCTGCCTTTGATCAGCTGTGATATGTCCATCTGTAAAAAGCTGGTCAATCTGCTGGTTCCAGAGACTGGCTTCGTGCTTTTGATAGTCTTGGTTGACAAAGTCGATCACACCTCCTCCCCCGATTAAGCGCTGATAACAAACGCCCTGTAATACCATGCGCAGCTCGTCCTCACTAACACCCAGCTCTAGCAGCCGCTCATACACTCCGCGAATACTCTTAGCATGGATGGTTGAAAAGACCGTTGCCCCTGTCAAACTAGCCCTTACCACCGCACGAGCCGTTTCTTGGTCGCGGATTTCACCGATAATCAAGAGATCCGGCCTGTGGCGCAGAGATAGCTTGATGAGGCTGTCGTAGGTCATTCCGATGGTTTCATTTAGTTGAAGCTGGAGCATGTTTTCCTGCTTGATTTCCACAGGATCTTCGATAGACATGACCTGCTGTTGCCCAAATCTCATCTGCGCCAGCTGATGCATCAGCGTCGTCTTTCCACTACCAACTGGTCCTGAAAACAGATAAAGGCCACGAGAATTTACTTTTTCACGAAGATCAGGCAGATTGTCAAACCAAAAACGTAGCTCACGCTCCTCATCGTGCAAGAGCCGAATCACCAGACTCTCGTAGCCACGATAATCCCCAACGGTCGACAGGCGAAGCGAGACCATCACCTCTCCACAATCATAATCGCAGGAGCCTATCTGACTGCGCCTCTTCTCCCCGACATTCATCCCCGAGACAAACTTAAAATGGCTGATGACTGACGACAGTAAATCAAAATCATAGGTTTGAATAAAACGTCGCTCATCACCCACCCGCATATAAAGTTCATAGCAGGAGCTCTTGGGAATCAGATAGATATCTTGGGCCGCTTCCTGCCTGGCCAATTGAATCATTTCCTTTGCAATTTTTTGAACCATAAGTCCTCCTCACCTTACTATTCGCACAAAAAGAGAAAAAATAAAAAAGAATGAAGAAATTTTCTCCATTCTTTGACTTTTATCCTACCTAGCCCGCACTTTTATTTTGCAAATACGGTGTTTTTCAGTGGCATTTTGCTTGCGATAGCCTGGACGATACTTGCTCTTGGGGATCTTGCGTTCATTTTCTAACAAAATCAGGGAGTGGTATTGCTGAATCTCTTCATTGCACTCCTCACACCAACGTTGATCGGTCGGATCCCAGAAAATCGTCATAAGATCACTGCGGCTTTTATAAAGTGGCGATGCTTGAGACATCTCTAGCCAGCGGTTCTTATAGTATTTGAGGGCGGTGTAATAATCATCGAAATATCTTTTTTCAATGATATCGTCCTCCCAACCGTCTAAAAACCACCAGGGCTCATAATCACCATACATTTCTATTACGCTGTACATACCTGTCCCCTTTTGTACCCTATATTATATATAAATCTCTTTGACAATGAAACTATTTTGCTCGTAGGCTCTATAATAGTTCGTTTCTCATCAAAGAAAAGTAGAGAAACAAAAGGGAGTGTCCTTTTTTGTGCTTATTTCCAATTCAGATGCACATGCTCTTTCATTTCCTTATAGGCCGTATCAATCCGATCTTTGGTCGCCTGATCCAGCTGATTGCGATATTTTCCACCCTCGATGAAATCTTCTAAGATAAGAGTTTGATAAGTGTAAAGCGGGTAACCCTCTGGTGAGTAAGTTCCCTTTTCCACACGGCTAACCCAGCTTGGATGCGCCTGAGCTGTCTTGATAATGGTCCCCTTGTCCGTCTTTTCAATGGTAACATCCATCAAGACACCACGCTCGGTCCACTCAGCCGTGTCCACACCAGCCATGGTTTCAATCCGCTGGTTAGAGATAAAATTCCCCATAGAGTAGATAATCAACTTCTTCTGACCATCTTTTTCAAGGACTTCTGAAGGCTGCACCACGTGCGGATGCCCACCAAAAATGATGTCTGCTCCCCAGTCCACCATCTTGTGATAGAGCGCCACCTGCTCCTCATTTGGCTCCAGCTGGTATTCGATACCCGTCTGCGGCATGACCACTGTAATGTCCGCTTCCTTCTCCGCCTGCTCAATCTCCGCCTTCATCTTCTCCTCATCAAAGGTAGACAGGTGATGATCAACCTCCTCCTGGCTGAGATTGGATTCCAAGCCATTAAAACCATAAGAATAAGCCAGAATAGCAATCTTGATGCCTTTTACTTCTTTGATCAGGATAGGCGATTTATCCCTATTTTTGTGAGTATAGACACCGACTGGGCTAATTCCGTGATCTTCAAAGGCTTTGGCAGTCGTAAAGACCCCCTCAAGCCCTGAGTCTAGGATGTGATTATGAGCCAAGTCCACCACTTGGTAGCCAGCATCTTTGATGGCGGGAACAACAGCCTCTGGAGCATTGAAAAGCGGATAGCCCCCTAAAGGATAGTCCGAACGAATGGTTCCTTCAAAATCCCCTAAGACCAAGTCGCCTTGCTGGAGCCAGTCCTTAACATAGGTGAAATTTTCCGAAAAATCATAGCTACCGTCGGCCTTTTGAGCGCTCATATAAAGCCCATCGTGATACAAAAGGTCGCCATTAGCCAGAATGCGAACCGTTTTTGAGTCCGTCTTCTTTCCCGCAACCGAGGAGGACTTGGGAGCATCTTTAGCAACATTCCTACCGCTTCCCTTAGGAATCCCCATGATGCTTTGGAAGAATAAAATTGCTGCCGCTGATACAAATACTGCTCCTAGCAGGGCAAGGATAAAAGCACGATTACTTCTTGCTGCTTGTCGCTTGATTTCAGATCTTTTCTCCATTTTGCCAACCTCCGTATTACTTATATTTTATCATAAATTATGCACCCACGGAAATTAAAAAGAAGAGAAGGAAAATTCTCTTCTTAAAATATCAAGCCGATCTCAGCATCAAGGACTGCAAATACCAGCGATAAGCTGCCCGATAATGATAGGCATTAAAAAATTTCATATCCCCAATACCATAGCGCATCAGATAGTAAATCAGATAGCGCAGATGCAGACTTTCCCACTCCGTGCTAGCCTTTTGACAATGGGCATACTCAGCCTCAAGCTCCCCATAGTAATCTCTGAATTGATTATAAATTTCTTGAATTTCCATCATAACTCCAATCTTTTTGCTTTAACACTAGTTTAACGCAAAAAGGAGAGGATTAGGGGCAAGAAACGTATCTGGTCTCATTTTAGAGCCAAAAGGTAGGGTTAGTCACTAGAAAATGACATTTCAGGGAATATTTTTGACATTTGGGAAAACTATATCCGTTTTAAGATATCTACAATCTGTTTACAAGCTGTTCCATCCCCATAAGGATTGCTAGCTTTACTCATTTTTTGATATTCGTTATCTTTTTCTAAAAGTAACTTAAAGTTCTGATAAATCGTTTCTTCTTCTGTTCCTACTAGCTTCAAAGTTCCCGCTGCCACACCTTCTGGCCTTTCTGTAGTATCACGCATAACCAAAACAGGCTTACCCAAAGACGGAGCCTCTTCTTGAACTCCGCCAGAATCTGTTAGAATCATGTAGCTACAGTTCATGAAATTATGAAAATCAAGGACATCTAGTGGTTCAATAATCTGAATACGCTCAATATCTCCAAAAATCTCAGCTGCTGTTTCTCTGACTAAAGGATTTTTATGAATTGGATAAACAACCTTGACATCTGTATGTTCATTTAAAACACGTTTGACAGCCCGAAACATATGTTTCATAGGTTCTCCAAGATTTTCCCGCCTATGAGCAGTAAGAAGAATCAAACGACTTCCAGCAACCCAATCTAAGACAGGATGTGAATAATCCTCTCTAACCGTCGTTTTAAGCGCATCAATCACTGTATTCCCAGTAACATATACATTGTCGCGCCCTTCTTTTTCGAGATTTTCTCTTGCCAATTCAGTCGGTGCAAAATGATAGTTTGCAATAATCGATGTCGACTGACGATTAAACTCCTCTGGAAAAGGACTCTGTAAATTGTAGGTGCGCAATCCTGCCTCTACATGCCCCACTTTAATTCCTAAATAAAAGGCTGCTAAAGCTGCTGCATAAGTAGTAGTAGTATCACCATGTACAAGTACAATGTCTGGTCGTTCATTTTCTAAAACAGGTTTTATTTTATCTAGAATACTCGTTGTAATGGAAAATAAAGTTTGATTTACCTTCATAACCTCCAAATCATAGTCTGGTTTAACACCAAACAGTTCTAAAACAGGGCTCACCATTTCTTTGTGTTGACCTGTCACACAAACAAGAGTTTCTATTTCACCTTGTTTTTTTAACTCATTTACTAATGGGCACATCTTTATTGCTTCTGGACGTGTACCAAAAACTAGCATTACTTTCTTCATGGGCTCCTCCTAAATTATTATTTATAAACCAATTGATATAATAATTCCAACAAATTTCTAACAGTTTACGGCTTTAACTTTATAAATTGTAATAATTGAATAGTAACCTCCTCTTTTAGCAAAAGTAAGACACCTAAGTATATAGCGAAGAAAGTGCTTCCTGCAATAAAAAGAGATAAAAATGGAGTGGCTAGTACAATTTGATTTTTAACTAATATTAAGATTATGGTTGCAATAACTGTCCCTAGTATAACATTTCGTAAATTATTTTTTGAAATATTACCTGCTAAGTATTTATAAGAGTAGATAAACTGAACTGTCATTTGTGTTAATTCCGCAAATAGGGTAGCCATTGAGGCTCCTATAATTCCCAATTTGGGCATCAAAATTAAATTTAAACCGAGGTTAACAAGAGCACCTAGCGAAACAGCAAACATGAAATACTTTTCCCTATTCATAGGTATTAAAATTTGATTGCCTGTAATATTTGAAAACCCTGATATAACCAAAATCGGCATGAGAATTTGCATTGAAAGTGTCGCGGAAATATACTTTTCTCCTCCTAGTAATTGAATACTATTTTGTGCTTCTACGATAAAAAATGCAACTAAGGGAATAGCAATAAAGAAAATAACTGCCGAAGATTCCTTTAGCATCTTATTAAATTTTGAAGTATTTTTCTTGCTAATATAAAATGATAATCGTGGTAAGAGAACTGCACTAATTGAAGTTATTAGTGAAAGTAAAATCCACTTAACTTTCGACGCTACAGAATAGTAACCCACTGCTTCATTTCCATTAATAAATCCAAGCATAACTGTATCTAAATTGGTATAAATATTAACAGCAAGTAATGAAGCAAAAAGATAAAACATCGGCTTAAAATGTTTTTTAAATTCTAAATTTTTGTAACGTTTTATATAAACAAATTTACGACTATACCATACATTTAAAATGTTTGAACCTAAAGTTGAAAACAGGGTAATCCCAGCATAAACAATGTAATCCGCTGGTTTTTTGACAAATAAAAATATTAATATCAACGAAAATACTTTAAATATTAATGATCGTTTCGTAATATAGGCGTATTCCTCAATTCCGCTATATAGCCAATTTAAGGCAAGCGGTGAAGATAAAATGGTTAAAGAAGTTATCAATAATAGTGAAGATTCTTTACTCAATTGTTTTACTACTAGCGCCATCCCTAATAATAACAAAGTTACCAATCCCGACATTATAACATTTATAACTGCCAGCTCCTGCACTGTTTTAGAAAGTTTATCTTTGTCTTCTCTATTACTTGCAACCGCTCTGATTCCATAAGTCGATATTCCCAATGACGCAACTAAAATGCCATAATTACCTATTGAGGAAAAAAAAGATACCACGCCTATACCCTCAGGATTTAATATTCTAGATACATATGGGAATGTTATCAAAGGAAAAACAATATTTGAAAGTGTCAAAATGATATTCAATAGTGCATTCAATCTAATTGATTTATCCCTCATATTTTTTCAACCTCAATTTTAAATCAGCATACTTTATCAAATATATCAGCCTAGTATACAATTCTGGAATAAACAAAAAATTAGTCCCAAAGAAGGGCTTATAAGCAAAATCAACCCAGAAAAAGTTCTTTTTCTCCTTAATTAATCTTTTAAGTGATTTTTTAGCTATATTTTTAGTCACAATTTCTCCAAAATTCTCGGCTACCTGTTCCTTTAACAGGCTTGAAAATGATAATAATTTAGGAAGATGAACACACTCTTTTTTTAGTGACATCGTCAACCAGAGTTCTATTTGCTCAAAAGGAAGAGAACTCAAATTCTTATATGTTTCAGCTATTTTTATAAATCCTTCAATCATCTGTTTCTGATAATTTTGCACAGCTCTATATATTTTTACATGCTTCTCGTTTTCATCTAGAACAGGAAGAATCATTTCTTCCTGTTTATATTTTAAAGTTGGGCCATGATCTGCCACAAAAATATCTTCATAATATTCAAAATTTCTACTGACAATATCAAAAAATGGAGATTTGTTAGGATAATCATAAAATAGCATACCAAATTTATTATCTTTATTCTGTACCGAATACTCATTTAGAATTAATCCTAAATAATAGCCCACAATTTTCTTATTTGGAACAGCTCTTTGTAAGCTATCCTGTATAGTCCCTTTCCATCCAACATCAACAATATATATTTCATCCTGACTTGGAGTTAATGTTTCCACATAATTTCTAAGTAGTAAGCCATCTTCTTTTTCTTTATTAAATCTTGAAATAAAAACTGGGTGAGCTTTTAAATCCAGTAACAACTTAGCATCAACTGTTAAGATATCTGTGAATTCTATATTCATATCTTGAGTAATTGAAGTAATTTCATTATCAGTAAAATTCAAATTTAGCAAAAAATTTTGAATTGTTATTTTTTTATATTGTCGAAAAATGATCTCAAACTTTTCATCCTCTAAACTTGTGAAAGAAGGATATAAGGTAGATCGCCTAGAAACATAAAAATATTCTGTCTTAATTCTTTGATTTTCACAAAAGAAAATATTTTGATAAATATCAAATAGCTGTTTTAACAATTGGCCTTCGCGTGAACAAAATAAAGCAATTTGAACACCGTCTTTAACTAGACTTCTGTGCAATTCCGAAATAAAGAATATAATATCTGCCAAAAAAACATTAAAGGGAGCTCTCATACTGTCTCCAAATAAGATTTGCTTATATAATCTAGTTAGTTCTCTATTTCCTATGATAGTGTGTGTATCTTCATATTTCCTATAAATCGCTTTTAAACCAAGAGATTTTGGGATTTCATAATCAGATTGGAAATTATCGCCTATCATAGTTACATCCTCAGGACATAATTCTAACTCTTTTAAAAGTAACTTATAGAGATTACCTGTTGATTTACGATAAGATTTCTCACTAGAAATATAAATCTCTGAAAAATAATCTAAAATTTTGAACTTCCTTAGTATCTCCTCTATAAACTTTTTATCAGTATAAAAATCCGAAACTAGTATGATTCTCTTTGATTCTTTTTTTAGAAATGTTAAAGCTTCTAAAATTTCAGAATCTAAATATATATGCTGTAATTCTATATTTAATTCTATATTCTTAGCTTTCTCTATAAATTCCTTTTGACTCATAATCTCTGATTGATTTTCAATTCTCTTATAAATACTTGATAAAAGAGTATCATATCCGATTTCTTCAATACCAGAATTTTTATAAGTCTTCTCAACATTTTTTCTTAAATCATATAGTATTGATGGATATATCTCAAATTTCATTTCAAAAGCCATTTGCTTCGACCATTGATATAATATTTCTTCAGGATGACAATCTCTATGGACTACTGTGTCAAAAAAATCAAATGCGACCGTTTTAGTATTTATTTTAGAAATATCTGTTAACTCCATATTTCACCATATTCCTTTTTAATGTTCGTTGATTATTAGCAATATACTATGCCCTAATAAGCTTTATAAGCAAAGGCATAACCAAACATCTATGAATCATTCTTTCTCCACAATAACAAAAGGATAAGAAGGATCGACCCTATTAAAAACTCCATCTAGATAATATTTTATTTTATTTTTTGCATTACTCTTTCTTAATAAAAGATGGTAAGCTTGTTGTAAAAATAAATATACCAAGAAACAGTAATATCTTATTCTACTATCAATATTCCGTCTAACAAATACAACCCTATTTCTCGCCATTAGATATTCCTGTAAGCCAGAAACTGATTTAATTGAGACCGAACCTTTATGGTAAATGTAACTATCAGTCAAACATATATTTTTATAGCCTATTTTTTGTGCTTTATAGCACCATTCTGTTTCTTCGAAAAATAAGAAATAATTTTCAGGAATATATCCAACACTTTTCAAAATAGAAGTCCGAAACATGATGCAAGCGCCTCCAATATAGTCGCTTTCAATTTTAGGGAGAAGCTCTCCCCTTCTAGCACCATGATTCTTTAAAGTTACGATTCCTTTATTAATAAAGATATCTCCACCAGTTGATTGGATTAAATTATTATCCTTATATTCAACTAATGCTGGACTGACAAAAGCTACTTGAGAATTATTTTTTAATTCATTTTTACAAGTTTCTATAAAATCAGCATCAATTATAGTGTCATTATTTAGAATACAAATATACTCATATCCTGCCTGTTCAGCATATTTTATTCCAATATTATTACCATGTGCGTATCCTCTGTTTTCTGAACTTACAATGATCTCTATAGGAGACAATACATTATTTAACTTGCTTACACTATCATTCGTTGAGGCATTATCAACAATCACAATCTTGTACTTTTCCGAATTTATTGCACTTCGCAAACTCTGCACACATTCAATTGTATCTTCAAAATTATTATAATTAAGAATAACTATACATACCTTATCCATCACACACCTGATCTTCTATATTATGTTTCAATTTGTAATCATAATAAAATATTATAGCAAGGATAATTGCTAATGAAAAACTTCTTTGTATACCAAAAACATTCATGGAGATTGAAGTCAGTACTAAACTACTTAAAATTCCTATTAATAACCCTTTCTCCACATCACAGCGTTTTATTGACAATTTCTTTATTAAGAAAACTAATTTTAACAAAGGATAAAGATACATAGGAATAGACAACAAACCAAATTGAACAAAAAGTTCTAGAAAACCAAGATCATCTAGATACATTTTAGTTATCCAATTACCATATAAAACGAAACTACTATTTAAATTAGTAGAGGTGAGAATCCCCACTCCATTCACCCAATTTCCATTTTTAAGCAAATTAATATAATAGTCCAATTCCCAATATCTATATCCCAATCCCCTATCTTGTAACATGAGACTAGAATCAATAAGGTTCGTTAAATAATTAATTCCGCCAAGCGCAAAAAAGCTAAGAGCTAATCCTAATAATAATATTTTTGAGAACTTAAAAGTAGATCCTTTAGAGTATATAAACATCAGAGTTATAGAAATCACAATAGAAAATGCCAAAACTCTTGTCTGATTTACAAAAAATATATATGCCAAAATTGCTAGCAGTGAATACAAATATCTTGTTTCGCGTTTTTTTATATATAAAAATGCAGCAATCAATATACCAATAATGATTAATGGAGTTCCGTCAACTCTGATTGAATGCTCATTTCTATACCATAAATCTCCGTACTCCCTCAGTATAGAGGAAAACATCTCTATTTTAAAAAAGGTATATAGCCCCCATGAAATAGTACGAAGTCCCAATGAACAAAGTAAAATATTTAATGTATTTCTTAAAATTTTATACATATTATTGTCAGTGTTGTTAAAAAGGTACAGAATTACTAGAAATAAAAAAATCCATACATATTGCCTAGAAGCAAAAAAAATATTGAGCAAAGAATAATTATAAATATTACTTGCCCTATACAGTTCATACAGAACACTCATCAAGACAAAGATAGCATAAATAAAAGCAGATTTTGAAAATCTCTTGATATTAACAATCAACATAGGAAAAAATATCACAAGTAAAAATATAGCTCCTATAGTGAGTACATTTCTAAGCGTATCCAGTCTAATAGGAAGTATTAAAAATAAACCTACCGATAACATTACCAAAAGATAATAAATCAATTCAATTAAGCTATATTTATCACGTTCTATCATATTTTCCACCATATTATAATTATAACCCATTTAGCAATTCTTCTATCATCTCAACTCGTTTCCCCCAAGAATTATCTTTCAAAAAGCGTCTCCTAGCTTCATCACTATACTTTAATGTATTATTTTTAATAAGTCGTTTCAAATTTCCTTTGAACTCTTCATAATTTGTATAAAAATATACAAATTCTTCAAATCTTTCAATCTCCTTATATTTAATACTAAGTATATTTTTATTAAAATTGATGTATTCATATAATTTCACAGGATCGACTGCTTCTACAATCTCATTAATTTTAAAAGGCATTATTAATAGAGAAGATTCTTTAACGATACTTTCTAGACGCTCATGAGGAACGCTCCCTACATAATGGATTCTTTCGTCATGCACTACTTGTGTCTTACTAATTGGGCCAACAATTTTGAATTCAATATTAGCAAAATCCTCCAGGCTTTTTTGTATAATATTAAAATCAAACCAATGACTAATAGTTCCTATATAAGTAATAGTGAATTTCTCCCCTTTCTGTCTATTTTGTGCCGCTTCTAGTATTTTCCCATCATAGCCGTTTCTAATAAGTTTAATTTTATATTTTTCAACTCCTAATGAGTACTCTGTTATCAAGTTTTCTTTCAATTTTTGACTTGATACTATTATTAGATCTGCATCATAAACTAATTTTTTTTCAATAGACTGCAATCTTTTACGCTCTTTTTCGTCCTCAATAAAAGCATGATGGTAGTCCATACAATCATAGATAATCTTAACATTTTGTTGTAAATGAAGCCCCTCATATTGGCTTGGATTAGTCAAATAGATATAGTCTGGCTTAAATTTATTAATTTTTGAAGAAATAACAAACTGAAATAACTTTTCATTAATTTTTGCCATTTTTTTGTTATTTATAAATGGAATTGTATACACACGAGATAAATGTATATTGTTTCTATTTTTATCTATAGTCAAATTCTTTCGATTATATTTATATCGATAAGCAACTAAAACGTTGTTCAACTTTGATAAACCTTCAGCTAAAAATTGTGGCCTTTGCTTAATCCAATTCCAATCAACATTTAACACATAAAAAATTTTCTTCATAATACTTCTCCATCCTGTCTCATTATTATAAAAATATTGTTTCTACAAATAGTTTTTATAAAGACCCAAAAATAGAATAAATCGACGACTGATATTCTTTGCTGGCTTTCCCCAATCTACCTTGTACTTATTAATATGAAATAGAGCAAAAAATCCACCCTTCTTGATAATGCCTTCAACCATATCTATAAATGCAACCTCAGATGTCGTTAGTTTAACTTCTTTCAATAGGTTGATAGTCGCCAGAGTTTGTTTATAAGTCAATGCATGATCTTTAGCCAAATCATTTATTTTAGACAATCTTTTCAAAATTCGGCTCATTTTGAAATTGTACTCATGCTTGCTAGTAACATTACTTCCATAACGTCTGTAACCCATTACTGTTTCAGGATAAAAATATACATTTCCCTTTAGAGCAGCTACTTTAGTTATAAAATTATCATGTGATAAAAAGACCAATTCAGCTGCATCATTTGCAATTTTAGGGAGAATTGAAAACAAGTCATAGTTAAAGAAAGTGTTACAACCATAAACTTTATGCGCCATATAAGCAGTAATTGGATTAGTATAACCAATCCCCATCAAATAGTTCATACTTGGAGACGTTTCTTCTCCTTTTCCATCAATAATCCTCATATCTGCGTAAATCATTGTTGGTCCTTGAGTATGAACTTCATGATAAAAATTTTGTAAAAGTTCTAGCTTATCTCTATCCCAGATATCATCTTGATCTGCAAACATATAGAAATCGTAAACTTTTTCTTGCACTCGCACAGCATTGATTAAACCAAAGAAATTGTAATAAGCCCCATGGAAATCTGAGTCGTTTTGAATTAATTGGATACGTCTATCTCTAGCAATATATTCTTTAACAATATCAACAGTATGATCTAACGAATTATCATCACGTATAATCAGTTCCCAATCTGTTATGGTTTGATTTATAATACTATCTAACTGCTCACGAAGATATTTTTCTCCATTATAGGTCGCCATCATGATTAGTATCTTACTTGTTTGCACTAGTGAACTCCTTTAAAATTCTATAAGTATTCCCAAATCCAAGCTTAGCATCAAATAATCCTCGCCAGCCTAATCTTTCTAGCTTATCGCTCCTAAGGCTGGCATTCTGCATGGGATTAGCCTGCTTAAGATCTTGGTTATCGGGAACATCCATGATAAGTTTCACATTACTAACTTGAGAAATAATTTCAGCCATCTGTTTTATAGTAATGATTGAATTTGGATTGGAAATATTATAAACCTGCCCTGATTCACCTGAAAGAAGAACACTTAAAATAGCACTAGCACAATCCAAACTATAACAATAGGATCTTAACTGACTCCCTGTACTCTTCATAACAATATCACGACCAGCAATGGCCTCATTCATAAAGAATGAAGAAACACGATTATCTGTTACTTTGGCACTTGGCCCGTAAATATGTCCTGGACGTACAATAGTAATGTTTAAAGAATATTCCGACACAAAGCTTGTACAAAGAGTTTCTGTCGCTCGCTTAGAACTAGCATAAGAAGAACGAACATTAAGATGGTCAACCAACCCAATATAGTTTTCCTCTAAAGGTTGATTACTCGAACTCAGTCCATAAACTTCACTGGATGATACATAAAGCACCTTAGAAACTCCAATATTCTTAGCATAAGACAAAAGGTTGTACATTCCTAAAAAATTACTAGTCATGGTTTCTACTGGCTGATTGACATACAACTCTGGACTTGCTGGACTTGCTGCATGAATAATAAAATCAATATCAATATCAAAATCTGGAACTACTGCTGCATCATAAGCTACAAATTTTAAGAAGCTTGTTTCTGAACTAAATCGCTCCTTTAAATAGCTAAGATTACGACCACAACAGTATATTTTTATATTAAAATTTCTTAGATCGTTTAGAAGTAATAACTGATCCACAATAGAAGAACCAATTAAGCCTGATCCACCTGTTATTAGGATTGATTTCTCTTTCAGATCAGCAACATTAACGATTGCTGACAATGACTCTTTGACATCCTTTTTATAAAGATTATTTGATAATAGTACCATGATTATTTAATCCAATTATCACGTGTTGAACTTAGCAAAGCTTTAAAAATATCTAAATCTTCAATAGTTGTAATCTTAAGGTTTTTCTCAGATCCAAGTGAGAAGTAGCTCTTCTTACCAAATAATTGCATCAACTGACAAGAAGCTGCGACATCTGTAATCCCGTTTTCTAAAGCTTTGTTATGTAGTTCCATAATAGCATCAAGTTGATAAACATGAGGTGTCTGTGTACGAAGCAACAAATCACGATTCAAAGCTTCAATAGATGCTCTTGAATGTGGCCCATCTAAAACAAAAACAACTTCTGTTGTAGGAATAGCAGCCACTGCATTCCCAAATTGTTGGTAAGTAGCTAAAGCATCACTAATAATTTCATTACTTACTAAAGGACGGTTACCATCGTGGATTAATACAGTGACCTCTTCATTTGGATGTGCTTCCTTAACGGCTTTCAAACCATTATAAATAGACTCTTGGCCTGAAGAACCACCAAGAGTAATCATCTTTAATTTTGTGATACCAAACTGTTCAGCATAAGCCTTTACCATTTGCTCCCAGCCTTTTAAAATTACTATACAAATTTCATCAATTTCTGGGTGATTCTGAAATTTTTCAAGAGTGTAGATAATAATTGGTTTATTTTCAACATGAATAAATTGTTTTGGGATGTCTTGACCTACACGGCTACCAATTCCCGATGCTGTTAAAATTGCAATCTTCATTTATTCTCCTTCATATTTGAGTTCTAAGAACAAATGTTGTTCTCTCTTATCTTCAGAAGGAACAACCATATAATCTTTCCCATAAAACATTTCTAAATATTCTTCTGACCAAATAGGAATATTAACCATTTCTGTCTCGAATGGAACTTTTTTATATACATTCATGTTTTCTCGTAAGTATGTCTCACGCCTAAAATGTTTGCGTCCTGTCGGTATCGAAACATATTTGGTACTCGAATCTTTACAACTTGAGTTACATTTATCCAACCAACTTAACCACTTTCTAATAGGAATAATTCCAAAGAACCAGCCTACCATTAATTTACCTACTGAATAATTAAGCTTTCTTCCTTCGAGTCGAAACATTTCTTTCATTAACGCATGATTTTTTGTCTCACGAACTGAAGCTAAGGCAAAGGTCAAAAACATACTTGTATATCCCTGTAAAAAGCGTTTTACCGGGTTGTCAAAGACATTTTCTACAATATACAAATCTATTGAGATTCCACACTCATTCGCAGCATAATCATACTTTCTGCGAGCTACTGTTCCCCTCTTACGAATTTGAGAAACATGTAAGCCAAGTTCAGGATGACTATTGGGGGATTGAAGATAATAATGATCACTGAAGTCTTTGCAGGTGTTACAAAGGGAAACAAGCTTATCATAGCTTTCGCGAGGAATATTGATATCCACATCATCATCCCATGGAATAAACCCCTTATGTCTAACTGCACCTAGAATACTCCCACCACTCAAGGAGTAATGGATTCCATGCTTATCAAAAAATTGAAAGATATCTGAGATCATTTTAAGCAACTCAGACTGATATTTTTTCAAACCTTCATCATCAAGAAAAATAATATCTGATTTGTCATATTTTAATTTGGCTGACACTAATTCTCCTCCTTGATCACTTCCTCATAATCCGACACAATCTTTTCCCACGTAAATGCATCCGCAATTCGTTGGCTAGACTTTTCGTCTAATTCCGAAATAGCACCTTCATCAAATCGTTCCACTTCTTCGATGACATGCGCTAGCTCATCTTTTTTCCAATAAATGGCTCCATCCTCACCAACTTCACGGTTAAAACCAACATCTAGTAACAAATTTAGTTTTGTTGAGGCAAGGGCTTCTAAAAGCGATGGGTTTGTCCCACCAACTTCATGGCCATGGAAGTAAGCAAAAGCATTCTCTCGAATGTATTTGAGCAATTCTTGGTCATAGACAGTCCCAACAAATTTGACTCTCGGGTCTTTGTCGAAGCTTGTATCCTTGAGCAACTGATCGTAAAACTTATTTTGTTCCACATTTGTAATGAGAACAAAGTCTTTTTTAGAATTAGACTTCATAAATTCACGAATCATGGTCTCATAGTTGTTTTCGGGAACGAATCGTCCCACAACTAGATAATATCCGTTTTCAGCAACACCCTTTTCGTGATACCAACTACGAACTTTTTCGTCCTCAGGTTTTAAAACAGACTTACTTGTGTCTGTCCCGTAGGCGATATAAGTCGTCTTTGGCTGGTACTGTTTATAGTCTTCTTGGATATATTTTTCGATATTTTTGCTATCGCAAACCAATAAGTCCGCATGCTTGACCATGAGTTGCTCTGAGTATTTCCAATACTTACGGACAGGTAAGCTCCATTTTGCTCGGAGCCACTCATGCCCATCAGGGTTGACAAATAAACTGCCTCCGATAGCTTTGATTTTTTTCTTGAGTCCAGCGATAAAAGGACCAATACGACAAGCTAAAATATAGAAAACAGGAGCTTCATCCTTATTTGCTTTAGCAATTTCAATCGCTCTATTTACAGCAGCAATATCATAGGCAATGGCTCTGGCCGGCCCAATATTAGGTACATCAATATTGAAACAAATTGCTCCATTATGCTCAAACTGGTCATCTGTGATTCCAGACTTAGCCGAATTTTCGCGCATACAGGCTACATAGTACTGTATACTCTTATCTTGCTGATATTCTGTTAATTTCTCAACAAAGGTTTCAAAGCCGCCGTACTTGGCAGGGATTCCTTTTGAGCCTATGATATAAACGGACTTCTTCATCTTTCTCCTATCAAGGAAGCGAGGTCTCACCTACTTCGCTCCATCTTTCATTAATACAACTTTGACAGTTTTTAGTAATATTTTAATATCTGACCAGATGGTCCAATCGTCAATATAAGACACATCTAGCTTTACAACATCATCAAAATTCGTGATTTCACTGCGGCCGCTGACTTGCCAGAGGCCTGTGATACCTGGTTTGAAACTCAAACGTTTTTTCTGTTCAGGCGTGTATTTTTCATACTCATCCACAGTTGGCGGACGCGTACCAACCAGACTCATATCACCTTTGAGGACATTCCAAAACTGAGGCAACTCATCGAGACTTGTCTTGCGGATAAAGTGTCCAATCGGCGTGATACGAGGATCATTATCGACCTTAAACATACCATCTGACATCGTGTTTTGCGCCATCAGCTCTTTTTTACGCTCTTCAGCATCCACAGCCATGGAGCGGAATTTATAAAATTTAAAGATACGACCATTCTTTCCAACTCGATCTTGAGAGAAAATAGCTGGACCACCGTCTTTTTTGATCTGAGGTACTAGGAAAATAGCTGCTATCCCACAGAGCAGTAAGCCAAAGAGGGCACCGACAATGTCCAGAAGCCGTTTCAAAAGGACATGGTAGTAACTATAGAAACGAGTCGAAAACGTCACGATATTGAAACCAGCCACATTACGAATCCGCTTCTCGCCATTGGTTGGAAAATCTAGGGCGTTGATATTAACATTGACATCAATTCCCATATGCTCAAACTGAGAAATCAAATCTTCCAAGCGATAGAGATCGCTAGGTAAATTGATAAACACTTCATCCACTACCGACCGAGTCGCATACTCAATCATATCTTTTTCCAGCACCACATCAAAAGCAGAACTTGTGAAGGAAGGATCATCCACTACTGTGACTGCCACTATCTGACCGCCAAAGTCTTGGGCTTTTTCTATTTGAGCAAAAAACTTTTCTATCCTAGAACTTGTAGTAATGACAAAAACCTTTGTACTGTTTTTTGATCTAGCATGAATAGAAGAGTAGTATTTCTTAAACAGAATATTCGTTGCGTAAACTAGTAAACCATTTAGTAAGATAAAGTAGATGAGTCCCCGGCGTGAGATAGAGAAGTGTTCTTCCATGATAAAGGAAGAAAAAGTGACAAAGAGAGCATAGAAGCCACTATATTTTAAAGTTTGGATGAACTCTACAAAGTAACCTCTACGGAAAAAGTGATGGAAATAATTACTAATATAAAAAGCAAGGATATGAAGCAAAGAGAGGATAAAGACACTTGTCCTCGTCAAATCAGAATTAGAAATAAAGCTCACTAAAACGGCCGCCAGCATAGACACTAGCAGTTCTAATACAGCTACTCCTAACTCTTGAATTTCCCTTTGTTTTCTAAACATATAGTCCTTCTCGCTTTTCTTCTATTTTTACTCTTCTTTACTCAAATTATCCCCATAGTGTCCATAGGAACCATAGAAACCGTATTTGTCTGCTTGAACATTGTATTTATTTAAGACCACGCCAAGGAATGGTGTGGACGATTGCTCCAACTGTGTTTTAGATTTTTGGACCATCTTCCGTTTGACTTCCTTTGGTGCTACAACCAAAAGACTGGCATCACAAACTTTGGCAATCAAGGTTGCGTCTACCACCATACCAATCGGCGGTGTATCCACGATAATATAGTCGTAATGACGACGCAAGACGCTCATCATGGTGGTAAATCGTTCACTCTGGAGAAGAGCAGTTGGATTAGGTGACGCTTGTCCTGAGGTGATGACGAAGAGATTTTCCTCATCCGTTTCGCACAGTCCTTGAGATAGGTCAGTATTTCTCGCAAGATACTCTGTCAAGCCAGAAACCTTTTCACCGCTCTTAAAGACACCACCTAGCATTTTTGAATTTCGGATATCTGCGTCAATCAAAAGTGTCTTATGACCCGCCTTAGCAAAGGTCAGAGCAAGATTGGTTGAAGTTGTCGTCTTCCCTTCACCTGGGAAAGTGGAACTAACTGCAATCACCTTGATATCTTCACCGCTAAGTTGGATATTGGTCCGAAGAGCATTGTAATACTCCTCTACCCGTGAAATAGAAAGTTTTTTCTTTTTTGCTAACTCTAGTATTGGCATTGTATCTCCTAACCTACCTTACTCATATCTGGGATGACACCAAGTAATGTCATGCCTAGGGTTTCTTCGATATCTTCTGGCTTCTTGACACGGTCATCAAGGATTTCGACAGTCACTACTACAATGACCATCAAGACACCACCCGCAAGCACTCCAATGATGGTATTGCGACGGATGTTTGGAGAAGACGGTGTTTTCGGTGTTTCCGCTTCTTCCAGCGTTGTAACATCAGAGACCTTGGTAACAGCGATGATTTTCTCAGCAGCAACTTCACGCAAGGTATTAGCGATACGGCTGGCTTCTGCTGGATCCGCATGCGTCACTGTGATAGACACAATCCGAGTATCTGTCGGTACAGTCACCGTCACCTTAGACGCCAAGTCAGATGGCGAGCCTGACAATTTCAATTCTGAAATGACGGATGCCAAAACATCTTGAGACAAGATGATTTCCTTGTAGTCCTTTACCAGATAAGAACCTGCTTGCAGGTCTTGGTTGGTCAAAGCAGGATTGTCGCTCTGTTGACGATTGACAACGTAGATACGCGTTGTACTCTTATAAGTAGGCTTAGCAATAAAAACGCTGTAACCTAGGGCTAAAATCCCCGTCAATAAGGCAGTTAAGATGATTAAAAACTTCCGTTTCCAAAGTGTCTTCAACAGAGACAACACATCGATTTCGATCATTTGATTTTCTTGATTCATGTATTTACTTTCTCCAGAGTTTGATTGATTAAATAAACTCGTTACTTAATAAGATTTCTTGGTTTGTCTTAAAGAGTTCTTCCGCACGCTCAGCGCCGTATTTTTTCGCGACAATCTGATAGGCCTTTTGCATATAAGGCGGTCTGTCATCGAGATTGTGCATATCGCTGGCAACGAAATGAACCAAGTCCCGTTCTAGAAAGAACTGAACACGCTTTTTCATAAATTTGTAACGATCACCAAAGAGCTTGGGTTTCAAAACATTTGAACTGTTGACCTGCATATAGCAGCCCATATTGATCAATTCGCTGACCCTATCTTCGTCGTTTTCCAGACAGTGATAGCGCTCGATATGGGCCACCACCGGAGTCATGCCGAGGCGGATAACATTGCCCAAGGCTGAGTGAATATCCTTATAGGGTGTATTCATACTAAACTCGATCAAGACATACTTGGTGTCGCCTAGACTGGGAAATGTCCCCTCTTCCAGCTTTTGCAAGATATCACTAGTATAGTAAATCTCAGCTCCATATAGCACGGTCAAGTCGTCAGCAACTTGCTTGGCTAAGTCCTGCACTTGCTTGAAGTTTGCCGCAATCTTTTCCTCAGGTGTTTCAAACATGCCCTTTCGACGATGAGAGGTAGAAATAATGGTACGAACGCCCTGACGATAGCTCTCTTCTAGCAGACGTCGGCTATCCTCCAGTGTCTTAGGACCGTCATCCACATCAAAAATGATATGCGAGTGAATATCAATCATGCTTTACTTCCCTTCCATCACTTCTTGGATCGCTGCTTTGGCTGCTGCCAAGCTATTTTGATCAATTTCCATCATGTAGAGATTGGCTTCTGGCATGGCATAGGAAGGCAGACCTGTATTTCCAGTTCCGGTCAAGGCCTGAGAAGTCACATTATAACTTCCACCTGACTCCAGCTGAGTATTGATCAGATTCATCATCGTTTCCAAGCTCATATCGGTCTGGACAGAATCCTGCAATCCTGAAAGAATAGCGTTGTAATTCTTCAGTGCATCTGTCGAAGTCAGCTTTTTAATGACTGCTGCAATGACTTTTTCTTGGTTCTTACCACGATCATTATCTCCACCATTTAGTGAATAACGTTCACGGACGAAGCCTAGGGCTTGGTCAGAGTTCAGATGGATCTTGCCTACAGGGAAATGGTAATTGCCGTGCAGGCTAGTAAACTCTTGGTCGTTCTCAATATCAATTCCGCCCAGCAAGTCAATCAACTTGAGGAAGGAAGTGAAATTCAGGCGCACGTAATAATTCAAATCAATGCCGTAGAGGTTCTCCAAGGTGTGAACTGAAGCATCCACGCCGTAAATACCCGCGTGGGTCAGCTTATCTGGCTGATTGAGGCCACCGTCCGCAATTGGAACATAGGCATCCCGTGGCGTCGTCGTCAGCAAGACTTTCTTGGTCTTACGATTGACTGTCATGATAATATTGACATCCGAGCGTGACACAGAAGAAATCGGTCCATAAGTGTCAATACCACTGACATAGATATTGAAGACTTCTGCATTAGGATCCTGCTTACCGATAGCTGTATCAATCTTCTTGCTCATCTTGTGAGTGTAGATTTTTTTAATCTTAGAAGCATAGTCGGGATCTTCACCACGAATGGTATCTTCAAAGACACTATTCAAGACCATAGCCTTGGCTTCACCAGAAGTCAGTGACTTATAGGCAGAGAGATAAGAAGAAGCTGTATCCACTGTCAGCTCATGCCCTTGTGTCTGACTGATATTTTTCATCAGTGCTTGGACATTGTCTTGGTCATTGCCTGATGGCGCTAAAACATTTGTCAACTGCTTGAGGTCCGTGACATCGCTATCTGCCGGCACCACGATACTCATCTCATACTCAGAGTAGTTGGAAGTGGAGTTGACACCAGCTGACAAGTCGACCAAGCCTTTTACAGCATACATAGATACTGAACCCACAAGTAGAGCTAGTATCAGAAGGGCGCTAGTCGCCTTCCCTGCCTTCCCCTTGAAAATGAGGAAGCCTGATAGGACTGCCACTGCTAGGATGAGGACTGTCACTAAGACATTCACATAGCGAAAAGCTAGAAAATGATAGCGGAAAATTGTGAAAATCAAGAAAGCCGCTAACAAGGTATAAACACCCAACAGGGTGCTGTTAAATATTTTCAAGCGATTGCTTTTCTTTTTAGATTTTTTTGATCTCTGATACATTCACCTTACTACTTTCTGTGCGAAATTACTCTAGTCTATTATAGCATAAAAACATGGCTTTTTTAAGAAATTCTTAAGAACATTACATAATTGTAAAAAAATCCTATTTTTTTGTCAACGACTTCAACTTTGAAATCGAATTCAAGCCAAAAACAGAAAAATAAAGAGAGTGGGACAGAAATCGGTAATTCGTTAGAATTCGATTTCGTCGTCCCA
>ERZ773077.596-NODE-596-length-27022-cov-6.603775_pt1 | contig 27022 bp, 24 predicted proteins | sample MGYA00580612_ERZ773077 | MGnify/ENA primary metagenome ERZ773077 (study PRJEB29015, sample SAMEA2737971) | human oral metagenome | biome: human oral; feature: human-associated habitat; material: dental | place: China | collected 2021 ...
GGTTGTTTTCCTTTTCTTCATCAAAAAGTAAATCGTAGAGATAATGATGAACAAAAATATACCATTTTTTATTAGGGTTCACTACTGCAAAACCTCCGTGGTCATTCCCTTTATCAAGATAGAAATACTCCCATTGATAAAAATTCATTACCGCATTAGCAAATAATTCTCCTAAACCATAAGCTAAATCAACCTTGTCGTATGTTAAGGTATTAGCAGTAACTTTTTGTTCTTTATAAGCATCAATAAAATGCCTCAAAGAAGTAGCTACTTCTTTAGGATGGCTTTCATCACAAGTAAAATTGTTCTCTTTTAGTAAGTCAATAGCTTTTTCTTTCAAAGCTGATAGCTCTTCCTTTTCTTCACTATCAGCTAATCTTTCAGTAATTTCAGTCATAAATATTAATTTGCTAATTCCCTAATTTGCTAATTTTCTAATTTCCTAATTCTCTAATTTCCTAATTAGTAATCTCCCAACGTCTCAGCATTCTGTGCCAAAGCTTTCGCTAATTGCTCGTCATTAGGAGCCTTGCCGTGCCAAGCGTGAGTACCCATCATAAAATCTACACCATTACCCATTTCGGTATGTAGCAAGATACAAATAGGTTTCCCTTTGCCAGTCAGCGCTTTAGCTTCCGCCAAACCTTTCAAGATAGCACTAATATCGTTGCCCTTTTCAATATCGATTACCTGCCAACCAAAGGCTTCCCATTTAGCGCGAAGGTCACCCAAAGGCAGTACTTTATCAGTAGGACCATCAATCTGTTTTTGGTTGTAATCAACCGTAGCGATGAGGTTATCCACCCCTTTACCGCCTGCGTACATTGCTGCTTCCCATATCTGTCCTTCCTGTAGCTCGCCATCGCCGTGTAGGGTATAAACCAAATGCTTATCGCCGTTTAGTTTCTTAGCCAAAGCCGCTCCTATAGCTACCGAAAGCCCTTGTCCTAAAGAGCCTGAAGCCACACGTACTCCCTCCAAACCTTCGTGCGGAGTAGGGTGTCCTTGCAAACGCGAATTAAGCAAGCGGAAAGTGTTGAGTTCTTTTATAGGGAAGAACCCTCTACGAGCCAGTACACTGTAGAATACAGGCGAAATATGTCCGTTAGATAGGAAGAAAAGGTCTTCGTCTTTGCCCTCCATACTAAAAGGCAGTTTAAAGTCCATCACCTCGTTGTACAAGCATACTAAGAACTCTGCGCAGCCTAAAGAGCCACCAGGGTGTCCCGAATTTACCTTGTGTACCATTCGCAATATATCCCTACGCACTTGGGTAGTAAGGTCAGTAAGTTGTTGGGTATTCATCGTTTTTTATCGTTTTATAATTTGATGCCACAAAGATACAACTTTCTTTGGTAAATGCAAAAATTAGAAAAAAATTCTCCAGCCATCTTCCCTATACAATCAATATAGGAAGGATATAGGAAGAGCGAACGATTAGCAAACAATTAGCGAAGAATAATTGTCTAATAAACGCCTTATTTAGGAAAAAATCTCATTAGCAAATTGGCAAATTGGCAAATTAGTTTGTATCTTTGCCCCCCGAACATATAAAAGCATTATGGAAGAAATAAGATATGACGAAGACAGTATCCAAACGCTCGACCCCTTAGAGCACGTGCGTTTGCGCCCCGGTATGTATATCGGAAAGCTCGGCGATGGCTCTTCTGCCGATGATGGTATCTACGTACTCCTCAAAGAGGTACTCGATAACAGTATAGACGAGTTTATTATGGGTGCCGGAAAGACTATCGATGTGAAAATCAGCGATAATAAGGTAGAAGTACGCGACTATGGGCGCGGTATTCCTTTGGGCAAGGTAGTCGATGTAGTCTCTAAAATGAATACAGGGGGCAAGTACGATTCGCGTGCTTTCAAAAAGTCTATCGGACTTAATGGGGTGGGTACTAAAGCTGTAAACGCCCTTTCGTCTTATTTTAAAGTGGAATCAGTACGCGACAACCAAACTAAGTCAGCTTCTTTTGAAAGGGGAATTATAAAAGAAGAATCGCCAATAGAAGAAACTCAGAAAAGACGTGGTACAAGTGTTGCTTTTATTCCTGATGATACCATTTTCAAAAACTTCAAATTCCGCAACGAATACGTAGTGCGTATGCTCAAAAACTACGTATACCTCAACCCAGGGCTTACAATTAATTATAATGGCGAAAAATACTATTCCGAAAACGGACTCAAAGACCTCCTCACCGAAAACAATAACGAAGAGGATTTTCTTTACCCAATCATTCACCTCAAAGGCGAGGATATCGAGGTGGCTATCTCGCACAGCAAAACCCAATACAGCGAGGAGTATTATTCTTTTGTAAACGGACAAAACACTACACAAGGGGGTACGCACCTCAATGCTTTCAAAGAGGCCTACGTAAAGACCATCCGCGATTTTTATAAGAAGAATTTTGACCCCTCTGATGTGCGCAAGTCTATCATTGCGGGACTTTCTATCAAAGTGATGGAACCTGTGTTTGAGAGCCAAACCAAAACAAAGCTTGGTTCTACCGAAATGGGTGAGGGGATGCCTTCAGTGCGCACCTATATCAACGATTTTGTAACCCGTCATTTAGACGATTATCTGCATAAGAACAACGAAGTAGCCGATGCTATTTTGCGCAAAATAATGGAAGCGCAACGCGAACGTGAAGACCTTGCTGGTATCAGAAAATTGGCTAAAGAAAGAGCTAAAAAAGCAAACTTACACAATAAAAAACTAAACGATTGCCGCATACACCTTACCGATACAAAAGACAAACGCAATTTACAGAGTACGCTGTTTATTACGGAGGGAAATTCAGCATCGGGCTCTATCACTAAGTCCCGCGATGTCAATACCCAAGCGGTTTTTTCGTTGCGAGGTAAGCCTCTGAATACCTATGGAATGACGAAGAAGATAGTCTATGAAAATGAAGAATTTAACCTCTTGCAAGCAGCCCTAAACATCGAAGACTCTATGGACGACCTCCGTTACAATAACATTGTCATTGCCACTGATGCCGATGTCGACGGAATGCATATCCGCTTGCTACTTACCACTTTCTTTTTGCAGTTTTTCCCCGAGATTATCAAAGAAGGACATTTGTATATACTGCAAACGCCTCTTTTCCGCGTCCGCAATAAGAATGAGAAAATATATTGTTATAGTGAAGAAGAGAAGCAAGCAGCTATAGAGAAGCTCAAGGGGAAACCTGAAATAACTCGCTTTAAGGGGTTAGGCGAAATTTCTCCAGATGAGTTCAAAGATTTTATAGGTGAAGACATTCGTTTAGACCCTGTAATGCTCGACAAAACCATTCATATCGAACAGCTTTTAGATTTTTATATGGGTAAAAACACCCCCGACCGACAAGATTTTATCATTAACAACTTGAAAGTAGAAATTGATAATTTTGAATAAAAAAAGAGCCTTGCAAAACCATTTGCAAGGCTCTTTTTCGTTGATATGCTATGAATTATTTACTTTTTGCTGCGATTAAGTTTAGAGCACTACCAGCTCTAAACCACGCTATTTGCGAGTCGTTATAGGTATGGAGGCATTTTATTATATCTTTGCTACCATCACTATGTACAAATTCTAAGTGCAAAGGCTTATTAGGTGCAAAATCAGTAAGGTCTAAAAAGTTGATTACATCGTCTTCTTGTATTTTGTCATAATCAGCCTCATTAGCAAAGGTAAGAGCTAACATACCTTGTTTCTTCAGGTTAGTTTCGTGAATCCTCGCAAACGATTTTACTAATACTGCTTTTACCCCTAAGTGGCGTGGTTCCATAGCGGCGTGTTCTCTAGAGGAGCCCTCACCATAGTTTTGGTCACCTACTACTATGCTTGGGACGCTTGCAGCCTTGTATGCTCGTTGTACTTTAGGTACTTCGTCATACTCGCCCGTCAATTGGTTCTTTACGCAGTTAGTCTTACCGTTAAAGGCATTTACCGCTCCTATAAGCATATTGTTAGAGATATTGTCTAAATGACCTCTAAACTTCAGCCAAGGTCCTGCCATCGATATGTGGTCAGTAGTACACTTGCCCTGCGCTTTGATAAGTAGCTTTGCCTCTGTGATGTTCTTGCCGTCCCAAGCAGGGAAAGGCGAGAGCAATTGCAAGCGCGAAGAAGTAGGCGATACTATCACCTGCACTTGGCTACCATCAGCAGCTGGAGCTTGATAACCAGGGTCGTCTACCGAAAAACCTTTAGCGGGTAGCTCTTCTCCTTCTGGTGGGGCAAACCTAACAGCTTCTCCTTTGTTGTTTAGTAGGCTGTCAGTTATAGGGTTGAAGTCTAACCTACCTGCTATAGCAAGAGCAGCTACCATTTCAGGTGAGGCTACAAAGGCGTGAGTGTTGGGGTTACCATCAGCACGTTTAGAGAAGTTGCGGTTAAAAGAGTGTACTATAGTGTTCTTCTCTTGTTTTTCAGCTCCCTCACGACTCCACTGTCCTATACAAGGGCCACAAGCATTGGTAAAAACTTTAGTACCTAATTGTTCAAAAGCTTCTATGATGCCATCGCGCTGCACTGTATAACGTATTTGCTCAGAACCAGGGTTGATACCAAAAGAGGCTTGAGGTGTAATACCTAAGGCTGCAGCTTGCTTAACTACCGATACGGCACGGGTCAAGTCTTCGTATGAAGAGTTGGTACAAGAGCCTATCAATCCCCATTCTACTTTTAGGGGCCAACCGTTTTCTTTAGCAACTTCTTTCATTTTAGATACAGGCGTACCTCTATCTGGGGTGAAAGGCCCATTAATATAAGGCTCAAGAGTACTCAGATTGATTTCTATCAGTTGATCGAAGTACTTTTCTGGGTTGGCATATACTTCAGGGTCGGCAGTTAGGTAAGGGGCAATCTTGTCAGCTGCTTCTACTACTTCCGTTCTACCAGTGGCACGCAGATAGCGACGCATAGCATCATCATAGCCAAAAGTAGAGGTTGTAGCTCCTATTTCAGCCCCCATATTGCAAATAGTACCTTTACCAGTACACGAAAGTGATTGTGCCCCCTCACCAAAGTATTCTACTATAGCTCCAGTGCCTCCTTTCACGGTTAACAGGTCTGCTACTTTTAGGATAACATCTTTAGGGGCTGTCCATCCGCTGAGTTTTCCGGTGAGTTTTACTCCTATCAGTTTAGGGAATTTGAGCTCCCACGCCATTCCTGCCATTACATCTACAGCATCAGCGCCTCCTACTCCTATTGCTAGCATACCTAAGCCACCTGCATTTACGGTGTGCGAGTCGGTACCTATCATCATTCCCCCTGGGAAAGCGTAGTTCTCTAATACTATCTGGTGAATAATACCAGCTCCAGGTTTCCAAAACCCGATGCCGTACTTATTTGATACTGACGAAAGAAAGTCAAATACTTCTTTAGATTGTTCAGTAGCTACTTTTAGGTCAGTAGCAGCACCTACTTTTGCCTGAATAAGGTGGTCGCAGTGTACTGTAGTGGGTACAGCCACCTTTGCACTACCCGCGTGCATAAATTGCAGTAGTGCCATTTGGGCAGTAGCGTCCTGACAGGCTATGCGGTCTGGGGCAAAATCTACATAAGCTTTGCCACGTTCAAAGGCTTTCTGAGGGGTAGCCTCCCATAGGTGTGCATATAGTATTTTTTCAGCTAATGTTAGTGGTCTACCTACTATTTCTCTTGCTTTATCTACTCTTTCAGGTATATGGGCATATACCTTTTTGATCATTTCAATGTCAAATGCCATAATAGTTAGTTTTAAGTTGTTATTAGTGTTTTTTATAGTTGTCTTATAGTCCTAAAATACGCCTAAAAGTACTGCTAGGAAGCATTACTGCCGAAGTGCGCTTTGTGTTAGGGTGATAATAGCCGTGTAAGTCTATTTTTTGTCCTTGTACTGCTGTCAGTTCAGCTATAATAGCCTTTTCGTTTGTAGCAAGGGCTTTAGCTATGGGGGCAAACTCTTCTGCTAATGCTTTGTCTTGTTTTTGTGCAGCTAAGGCTTCAGCCCAATAGAGAGCTAAGTAAAAATGACTTCCTCTATTGTCTAAAGTACCTACTGCCGACTCTGGCGAGCGGTTGTTCTCTAACACTTTACCTGTTGCCTCATCAAGGGTTTGTGCTAATACCAATGCTTTTGTATTCTGATAGGTATTAGCAAAATGCTCTAATGAGGCACCTAAAGCTAAGAACTCGCCTAACGAATCCCAGCGCAGGTGATTTTCAGCAAAGAGCTGTTCTGCTAATTTAGGGGCAGAACCTCCAGCACCTGTTTCAAATAATCCCCCTCCGTTCATTAGCGGTACTATCGAAAGTACTTTAGCACTGGTGCCTAATTCTAAGATAGGGAATAAATCGGTAAGGTAATCGCGCAAAACATTGCCGGTTACTGATATAGTATCTTCACCTTTTTTAGTGCGCTCCAAGGTAAAGAGTATAGCAGCTTCAGGAGCGAGTATTTGTATATCTAACCCCTCGGTATCACACTTGCTAAGGTACTGCTTCACTTTTTTGATAAGTTCAGCATCGTGAGCTCGTTTTGCATCGAGCCAGAAAATAGCAGGGGTATTAGTAGCTTTAGCGCGTTTCACTGCGAGCTTTACCCAATCTTCTACGGGAGCATCTTTCACCATACACATACGCCAGATGTCGCCTGCCGCTACGTGTTGCGATAGATATACAGTGCCAGCCTCACCAATTACTTGCATTTCACCTTCTTCAGGCACTTCAAAGGTTTTGTCGTGCGAGCCGTATTCTTCAGCTTTCTGTGCCATTAGTCCTACGTTAGCTACCGAGCCCATTGTGCGTGGGTCAAAAGCACCGTGCGCCTTACAAAAGTCTATCACTACCTGGTAAATACCAGCATAGCTACTGTCAGGCAATACAGCTAAAGTATCTTGTGTTTTGCCTTCAGCGTTCCACATTTTGCCCGAATTGCGTATCATAGCAGGCATTGAGGCATCTACTATCACATCGTTAGGGTAGTGTAGGTTGCTGATGCCTTTTTCTGAATTTACCATTGCAATAGCAGGAGCGTTAGCCCATACTTCATCAAGGTCGTGCTGTATAGCTTTTTGTGTATCAGCAGGCAGAGTGCTTACTTTGGTCAGTAAGTCTGAAAGTCCATTGCGTACATTTACCCCTATAGCTTTAAAGGTGTCGGCATACTTACTTAGTACGGGGGCAAAGAGCGTTTCGACGGCATAACCAAAAAGGATAGGGTCTGATACTTTCATCATCGTAGCTTTCAGGTGCAATGATAACAAAAGACCTTCTTTTTTAGCACGAGCAAATTGTTCTTTATAGAAAGAGAGCAACGCTTTTTTGCTCATTAGGGTAGCATCGATAATCTCTTTGGCTTGTACCGCTATATCAGTTTTCATACTGATTACCTTCCCTTGGGAGGTGTGTAGTTCAATACGTACTTTATCAGCTTTATCAAAGGTTACGGATTGCTCGTTATGGTAGAAATCGCCTTCTTGCATAGTGGCTACCGCCGTTTTTGAGTGGTTTTCCCACGCTCCCATACTATGTGGGTGTGTTTTGGCGTATTGCTTTACTGCCTTAGGGGCTCGCCTGTCGGAGTTGCCCTCTCTTAGCACAGGATTTACAGCACTACCTTTCACCTTATCATATCGTTCTTTGATGCTTTTCTCTACTTCCGAAACTGCTTCTTCAGGATAGTCAGGTAGCGCATAGCCTTGTGCTTGTAGCTCGGCTATGGCTGCTTTTAGCTGTGGTACAGAGGCACTAATATTAGGCAACTTGATGATGTTAGCTTCAGGCTTTTTAGCCAATTCGCCCAGCTGTTGTAGTGCATCTTCCACTCTTTGCTCTTCCTTTAAAAAATCAGGGAAAGCCGCCAAAATACGCCTTGCGAGCGAGATGTCCTTTAGTTCAAAATGCACACCTGACGATTGGCAAAAACGCTGAATAATAGGCAATAGCGAATGAGTAGCTAAAAAAGGAGCTTCGTCTGTTTGGGTATAGATGATTTGCTTCATAATTTTAGGGGCTTGGGGTTATCGTTTGTCTAAAGCTACAAAGGCTCTTTCTTTAGCACCAGTGTATATTTGGCGAGGTCTGCCTATAGGTTCGCCTCCTTGCCTCATTTCTTTCCATTGTGCAATCCAACCAGGTAGTCTTCCGATAGCAAATAGCACGGTGAACATCTCTAAGTGCATACCCAATGCTTTGTAAATAATGCCAGAGTAGAAATCCACATTAGGGTAGAGGTTACGGCTTTTGAAGTAATCATCTTCTAAGGCTACTTTTTCCAAATGTTTAGCTATGTCAAAGATAGGGTCGTCTATACCTAAAGCGTGTAGTACATCATCGGCTGCTTTTTTGATGATTTTAGCACGTGGGTCGAAGTTCTTGTACACGCGGTGTCCGAAGCCCATTAATCTAAATGGGTCGTTTTTGTCTTTAGCTTTGTTGATAAACTTATCTACATCGCCCCCGTCAGCTTTTATCTCTTCAAGCATCTCTATCACCGCTTGGTTAGCCCCTCCGTGCAGGCGCCCCCATAGGGCAGAAACCCCCGATGAAATACTCGCAAAAAGCCCTGCTTCCGACGAACCTACTAAGCGCACGGTAGAAGTCGAACAGTTTTGTTCGTGGTCGCCGTGTAGTATAAGCAACTTGTTTAGCGCGCTTACTATAGTAGGATTGATAGAGTACTCCTCAGAAGGGATTTCGAAGAACAAACGCAAGATATTTTCTATATACCCTGTAGAATTTTTGTAATAATTCAGAGGTAATCCTTCACGTTTGCGGTACACCCACGTAGCGATAATGGTAAATTTAGCGATAGCCTTGCAGACAGCTTGATATACATCTTTGTTGCATTTTACATTCACAGGCACAGGATTAAAAGCGGTAAGCGCACTAGTAGCCGAAGAGAGTACCCCCATAGGGTGTGCCGATCTAGGAAAGCCATCAATAATGTGGCGCATATCCTCGTGCACTATAGTGTACTTGTGAATGGTTTTTTTGAAGTGGTCGTACTCTTCAGCAGTAGGAAGTTCGCCAAAGATAAGCAGATAGGCTACCTCTAAAAACTCGGCATTAGCTGCCAAATCTTCAATATTATAGCCGCGATAGCGCAATATACCGCACTCGCCATCTAAGAAAGTGATGGCACTCTTGCAAGATCCAGTATTTTTATACCCCGAATCTAAAGTAATAAGCCCTGTGAGGGCACGTAGCTTCTCAATGTTGATAGCTTTTTCGTTTTCAGTTCCTACTTCAATAGGAAATTCAAATTCTTTTCCTTCAAAGATTAATTTGGCTGTACGTTCCATAGTCTATTAGTTTTAAATTCTTTCGCAAAGTTATAAAAAGAAAATTAAACAAACAAGGAAACTTGATTTTTTTAACAAAAAAGCTGATAAATGTTAAAAATAAAAAAGAGAGTGTAAAATAAGAAGTATGGAAGATAAAAGGCGAAAGATTAAAAGAAAAAGACCTTAAAAAAGTTTTAACTTTCTCAAAGTCTTTATTTTATAAATAAGCCATATTATGGAGTAGCAATGTGCCTACGACTGGATTCGAACCAGCACGCCCTAACGAGCACCACCCCCTCAAGATGGCGAGTCTACCAATTTCTCCACGTAGGCAAGGTAAAACTAATTTTACAGTAAAATAGCCCCAAGGGGCTAAAAATTGTGACCCGGGTGGGCCTCGAACCCACGACCCCAACATTAAGAGTGTCGTGCTCTGCCAACTGAGCTACCGAGTCATTAAAATCTTTTGTGTGACCTGGCTGGGGCTCGAACCCAGGACCCCAACATTAAAAGTGTTGTGCTCTACCAACTGAGCTACCAAGTCATCAATAAAATGAAAAACAAACTTTTAAAATCCTTAGTGACCCGGCTGGGGATCGAACCCAGGACCCCAACATTAAGAGTGTCGTGCTCTACCAGCTGAGCTACCGAGTCGGTTTTACTCAAAAGTATTTCCTTGTTTGCGGGTGCAAAGATACAACATTTTTTTTATGTACCAAGAAAAAAAGTATTATTTTTGCACTTTATTTTAAATAATTTTTTCAAACCCTTACTATACAACAGTTTATAAAATGAAAATAATTCTTATTGGCTATATGGGAAGCGGTAAATCTACCCTCGGAAGAGCCCTCGCCACTGCTAAAAACATTTCTTTTGTCGACCTCGATGTCTATATCGCTGAGCGTGAAAAATGCTCTGTACCCGATATTTTTAAAAATAAAGGAGAGATTTATTTCCGTAAGAAAGAAGCGCTTTACTTGCAAGAAGTCCTCCAAAAAGAAGAGGATATGGTACTTTCTTTAGGTGGAGGTACGCCTTGCTTTGGCAATAATATGCAACTTATTCAAGCTGCAGGGGCTGTGAGTATTTATCTAAAATACCAACCTCAATCCCTTACCCAGCGTCTTTTGCAGGAGAAAGACCACCGACCTTTGCTCGCCCAAATCAAGGAGATAGATTTAGAAGAGTTCATACGCAAGCACCTCTTCGATCGCAATCCGTACTACGCTCAGGCTACCCATATTATTGCTATGGACGGTCTTACCCCTGACCAAAGCCTCCAAAAGTTACTTACAGTTTTCTAAGGCTGTTTACTTTTGTCCAGCCTGTTTTGCCATTAACCAACCGTATCTTTACCCAGTCTTTAGCATCTTCTATAATCTCTACTTTTGTACCTTCGTGCAGCTGCATTACCTCGCTGCTGTAGGCATTAGCGTCTGAAAATACGCGTACAGTTTTGTCAAAAAGAATAGCGTATTGTGTTTGGCTAACTTGCTTATGGCAGAAGTGCGCTAAGGTGTAACTACCTATCGCAAAAAACAAAAATACTAACATCAGACTGAAAAAAGTGCGCTTTAGTGCAGTGCGCTCTACGAAATAGTAGAGCAAAAAACTCAACACAAAAGCAAAAACTCCTATAATTGAAAGTACTGCCCACGTATGGGCGCTAAAAAGCCCTACGATACCATCGCTTAGTTGGCGTACCCACGTTTTGGGTAGAGGGGTGATGGCATCTACTTTCATTTGGTTAGCAAATATCAGATTGTTTTTTGCATCGGCATTTTCAGGGTCAAGCTGCAGTGCCTTTTCGTAATAATAGATACTTTCAGGCACATTGTTCAGCTTGTAATAAGTGTTGCCTAAGTTGTAGTACAAAGCCGATGACTCTTTGCCTGACTTCAATATCGATGAGTACACCGCAGCCGCTTGGGTGTAGTCTCCCTTTTGGTAGAGCGTAGTAGCTTTGTCAAAATTATCTTGGTCTTGCCCCCAGCCTATAGTGGCTATAGCAAGGCATATTAGAGTTATAAGGTACTTCATCGCTAAGCTTATTTTTTTACTTGTTTGTCTAATTCTGTTATCACTTGCACGGCATTGCCAAAATCACTTTCTACTGAAGCATCGGTGTGGTGCTGCGAGTAGCGTGCCATTTCGCAGTTGGCTAATAGCTGAATAAAGCGCTCTACCGTCTCTGGGGCAGCGTGGCGTGCCAATAGCAATTCGTTTATTTTCTCCTTGCTCATTTCAGTAGTTTCTATCTTCAGTTTAGCTTTCAGATAGTTGTGTAGCGCACGTTCTAAAGCCTCATAGAAGTGGTCTTTGTCGGCGAGTTTGCGTTTAGCTTCACTTAGGTATTTCTTAGCCAAGCGGTTGGCAGTACGCACTTTTGCTCCTTCTATATCTCCTGCACGACGCTGTCTAATGCGCCAAGCTATTAGGGCGATAGGTATCAGCAGTAGTGGCAAGAGTAGGTATAGATAGTAGCGCACCGAACCAAAGAAGACAGGCTGATGCATCGCTACTAAGCCTGTGTTAGGCTGTTGTGCACGGAAGTGACTGCTCGGCAGGTTGTTATCGTTAGCCACATCAGTAGGAGTGTCTTCATTAGCAGCTCCTTCGGTTACATCTATCCACAGCTCGTCTGTTTTTATAGTTTCGTATTTATGAGTGTTCGGATTGAAGTAAGAGAAAGCCATACCACTGATAGGGTATTTCCCTTTGTACTGAGGTACAATGGTGTAAGTTTGCTCTATACGCCCTTTCATACCAGCAAGGGTAGTGCTAATGTCGTCATTTTGCTCAGGAGCATATACTTCTAATGACGAAGGGAAAGTGGGCTTAGGTAGGTCGAACAGTTTTAGGTTACCACTGCCCGATACTTCTACTTTTAGCTGCATACTTTCGTTGCCTTTTAGGGTTTGTTTGTTAGGGGTTACGGCAAAAGAGAAGTCGCCTACCGCTCCGCTAAAGTTATCTGGTTTGCCTTCCTCAGGTAGGTCTTTTACGTTAATAGTCTTATTGCCAGAGGTTACCCTGCGCGATACCTGTTCATACATCATTCTGCCAAAGAAATCACGCTGATTAGTAGGCACACTCAGTACAGCGTCCATAGTCAGTGGTTCGAGGGTGATAGTACCTGTTTTTTGTGGGTAGAGTACTACTTTTTTCACTACTATGCAGCGATAGTTGCGTCCCTGATAGCTACAGTCGCCTATCTCATACTCCTGCATTTTTATCTCTTGACTCCAGAAGTTAGGAAACTTAGGTACTGTCAGCCATTGTAGGTCGTTTAGGGCTACATTGCTGCCTACGTATAGGCGATAGGTTACGCTTACCGCCTCATTCAGATAAGGATTAGGCTTAGAGACTTCAGCCAGTAAAAACAGACTTTCTTTGGCTACATCATTGCTGGTCTTATCTATAGAAGGGGCAGCGACGGCTTCTGTTACGGTGATAGCGATAGGGGCTGTCTTGTAGGTTCTCCCATCAATATCTATCGAGGCTTGCCCTATGGTGAATTTACCTTTGGCTTTAGGTTGTAGTATATAGATGTAAGTCTTTGAAAAAGAACGTACGCCATTAATCCACGATTCAGAAACCGATTGCGAAGGCCCCATTATCACCATAAAATCGTGAAAAGAAGGCGGAGTGAAGTTGTCGCCGTTTTTGTTCATCGTAAACTCTATGCGCACCCGCTCATTAGCGCCTAAGGTGTTTTTGCTCACATCGGCTCTAAACTCTATATTTTGGGCATAGAGGCTTTGTACTAAAAAGGTTATAAAGAGTATAAATCTATATTTCATTGCTTAAATTGTTTATGTTGAAAGACAAAATGCTATTTGTTCTTACCAATCTTTTTCAGATTTGGCGCGCTGTCCTCTTACTTTTTGTCCGTTTACTTTATCTTGAGTTTTGCGCTCCTCATTGTTCATAGCTTCAAGGATACGCTCCATCTGTTCAGGCGATAAAGATGAAGGGCGTGGCTGTCCGCCTTGTTCTTTAGACCCTTGTTGGTCGTCTTTATTGTCTTTATTCTGGTCTTTGTTGTCCTTATCTTTGCCGTTTTTGTTGTCTTTATCCTTATCTTTATTGTCCTTATTGTCTTTGTCTTTATTATCCTTATTCTTGTCTTTATTGTCTTTGTTGTCCTTATTATCCTTGTTTTTATCCTTATCGTCTTTCTTATCCTGATTTTTATCTTTGTTGTCCTTGTTATCCTTGTTTTTATCCTTGTTATCTTTGTTATCCTTGTTATCTTTGTTGTCCTTATTATCCTTGTTGTTGTTTTTAGGCGGATTTTTCTTAAGCATTTCGTTAGCTACTGCCAAGTTATAGCGCGTTTCCTCGTCAGTAGGGTTGTATCTGAGGGCTTCTCTATACGCCAATACAGCCTTGTCATAGGTCTTTTCTTTCATAAAAGCATTTCCTAAGTTATGAAAGATTTGGTGTCTTTCAGCTTCCGACATCTGTTTAGCATTCGCCGCTTTCATCAGCTGAGCGAAGGCTTCCCCGTAGTTTTTTTGCTTATACAACAATGTGCCCAAGTTGTATTGGGCAGTCAGGTTCGTATTATCTTCAGCTATAGCATTCCGATAATCTACCTCAGCTTGGGTAGGTTTATCACCTTTCAATGATTCATTACCCTGATAGGTCAGCTTTTTAGAGTTCATAGCCGCTTTTAGTGCCTCTTTTTCCTCTTTGCTTTGCCCAAAACTACCTATACTGATAAAGGTTAAGACTATAAAAAGAATATTTTTCATACAGATACTTACTTTTTTCGTTCATTAAACAAATTAAGACGCTTTACCCATTGTGTTTTTCTTTCAAAGATAAAAAGGTCAAGCACCAACAGCAATAACGCTCCTGCTAAAAACCACTGAAACTGGTCTTTAAAATCTACAAACTTCTGTGTGTCAAACTGACTTTTCTCGGTGCCTTCTAATATCTTTTCTATTTGGCTGACCGTCTCTTGGGTATTATCGCCATTTAGGTATTGTCCGCCAGCATTTATAGCTATCTGTTGTAGTAGTTCTTTGTTCAGTCGTGTGATAACTACCTCGCCATTGCGGTCGCGTTTATAGCTTTGTTCGCCCAGTTCGCGCATCGGTATCGGACTTCCTTTTTCAGTACCTACTCCTATAGTGTAGATGTGTATGCCCTTTTCTTGTGCTTCAGCAGCAATTTCGGTAGCGCCCATTTCGTGGTCTTCACCGTCAGAGATGATAAAGAGCAAGCGAGAGGTAGTACTTTTATCGTCAAAATAGTTGGTTGCCATACGTATAGCCTCCTGAATAGCAGTACCTTGCGACGATAGCATATTAGTATTCATACTCTGCAAAAACATTTTGGCAGCCGAATGGTCAGTAGTTAGGGCGAGTTGCGGATAAGCACTTGCAGCATAGGCTACGATACCCACACGGTCGCCTTTTAGCTGATTGATAGTCTCAAAGGCGATGCGTTTAGCTTTCTCTAAGCGGTTAGGGGCTACATCTTCAGCCAACATACTTTTTGAAACGTCGATAGCAAAGACGATATCCACCCCTTCGCGTTTCACCGTTTCTATTTTAGTGCCTATTTTCGGGTTAGCTAAAGCGATGCAGAGTAGCACCACTACGGCAGAAAGCAATATCCACTTCAGCCACAGCTTAAAGTTAGAACGGTCAGGCGATAAGCGTCTGAGCAACGCACTATCAGCAAATGCCCTTTGAGCCTTCTTTTTCCGCCATAGCGAAACCACAAAAACAAACAACAGCGGCACCAATACCGCTATAAACCAGAGATATATTTTTTCGTCTATATGTATCATAATAAGTTATAAAAGAATAGCCATTATCTATGCCTTTTTGCCTTCCTCAAATACTGCGCCAAACCCACTATAAAATTAAAAAAATCGCCAATTTGTCAATTTACTAATTGTTTCAGATCATCTTCTAATTCTTTAAGACTGTTTTCACGTTCTATTTGGCGTTGCAGGGCTTGGTATTTTTCGTATTCTTGAGCCGATTTCTCCATAGCCATTTGGTGTGAAATCTTACCAGCGTGTTGCAAGAGCTCTCTACCATATCCTAATACCTTGCTTAAAACGCTCATCATTCAGTACAAATCCTTTTATCAAATATTCTTTAAGTTGCTGAGTTGCCCAAATACGAAACCGCGTTCCTTGTTGTGATTTCACCCGATAACCTACCGAAATAATCACATCGAGATTGTAATATTCTACTTGATAGTTTTTGCCATCAGTAGCAGTTGTTGCAAAATTTGCAACAACTGAATTTTTGTATAGTTCTCCTTCTTCAAAAATATTTTTAATATGTCGTGATATAGTAGATTTATCACGGCTAAAAAGAGTAGCCATTTGGTCTAATGAAAGCCATATTGTTTCATCTTCAAAGCGTACATCTATTTTAATATCACCTTCTTGATTTTGGTATATGAGAAACTGTGAGTTCATAGAGGTTTATTAATTGTAAAAAAGGCTACCACATTACTGAGGCAGCCTTTTTTAGGATTGCTATGCTTATTTTTTAAACTTAGCGTATTTGTTTTTAAATTTATCGATACGTCCGGCAGTATCAATAAGTTTAGATTTACCTGTGTAGTAAGGGTGTGAAGTGCGTGAAATTTCCAACTTTACTAAAGGATACTCTACCCCTTCTACTTCAATGGTTTCTTTGGTCTCTACTGTCGATTTGGTGATAAAGATATCGTCGTTCGACATATCTTTGAAAGCCACCAAACGATAAGATTCTGGGTGAATTTCTTTTTTCATTGCAATGTTAATTCTTTTATTACGTAATTTTCAGGGCGCAAAAGTATAACATTTTTTTTTAATAGCCAAATTACTCCGAGTATTTTTTGATGAGGCGCACCATTAGGTCGCTTAGTTTCTCTACCTGATACTCGCCAACACTGGGCTCTAAATGCTTGTTTCCTATGCCGCTATGGTCAGTGATAAACACATAGGTACTATTGGTGTACATCGCTATAAATCGCATCAGAAACTCAGTAGTTTTATCTATTCCACTGGCTACTACAGGTATGAGTTTAATACCACTAGCAGCAGCCGTTTTTACCGAGTATTGTATACTGCTGATTACCGCAGGCTTATTATGAGGCGGAGCATCGAGTACTAAGAAAGCGATACGTGTGCGTGCCTCAGGTTGCCATTGCAGTTGGTTTAGCTGTACGAGGGCTTTGTCTACCGCTTCAGGGAAATCACCCCCACCATCAGCGCGCTGTTGGCTGATGAACTCTGTAGTCTGGTTAATATCTTCAGTAAAAGGACTGTGTTTTACCACATACTCATCACCCTCATCGCGATAGAAAACCGTAGCCGTACTGATTTTCAGCTGATTGTTAGTCTTTTGTACCTCATTAATCACCTTTTTCAAGTCCATTTTCAGGAACTCAAGTTCATCACCCATAGAGCCTGTAGCATCTACCATAAAGGCTATTTGCACTTGGTTAGTAGGCGAGGGGAGAGTCTCATCAAGGGCAATACGGTTCACCTGAGTTTCGCTGATAGCAGCTGTAGATACCCACTGCTCATTCACTTTTAGCCGAAGCATAGCGGTGCTGAGTTCTTTTTCTTTCTGAAAAACTCCTACCCATAGTTCAGCCCTTCCGAGGTTATCGGTTTTAGCTGTCCAAATGGGGGTATCGTTCCGAAAGAGCGTAACGATAGTATTAGCAGCTGGCTTATTTTTAGCGGTTATAGCTACAGCTATGCGGTGATTGGTATACATTTGCCAATCGTCAGGAAAACCTTTGAATGGCTCTTTCATAAGAGTTTTTTGATAGAAATCCCAGTTGTCTAAGTCGTTCCATTCGCCGGCAGTCACCAAGCCACTTTGAGGTTGAATACCTCCTTGACCACCTTTGCCTTCTTTAGAATGCATAGAATAATCGTCATACATTCCGTCATCAGGTCTAGCGCACGCACTTAATAAAAGTGCTGCTATAAACGAAAGAAAATACAGTTTTTTCATATCTTAAAATGATTTATTGATTTTATTACCTGCTCTATCTACAGCCGTTACTACCACTTTACTATCAGTGGCAGCAGCGTTTAGTGCCGTAGTAACATACTCCCACACACCATCTACAAATATAGCGCTTCCCTCTTCTATTATCGTTACATCATTTATAATGCTAACCGTTACCCCCACTACTTTAAAAGTATCAGCTACCTCAACAGTTATCACCTCTCCTTGTTTGCTACCCGTATAGTTTGCAACATCTATTGCCTTAATTTCAGGCACCCTCAAACAATCTGACAGCGCCATATTATAGGCATTGATAACCCCGCGTCGTTTAGCTTCCGCACTGTAGAGAGCCTTTAGTTCAGGATTTAGCATAACACTTTTTGCATAAGCAGTAGCCAGTTTAAATCCTTGAGCGCACATCTGCTGCTTGGCACTGCGGGCAGCAGGTTTTTTTGGCATTTTCGATAAGACCGTCTTTCCGTGCACCCGCTTCAGCACCACCTGTTTTCCTATATTCCCAGAGACTTTTTGTAGTATAATATTATCATTTGTCTGCGCCATAATCCATCGTTTTATCAAAGCACAAAGATACAAAATAATCCCTAAACTACCAAACCTTTTGTGTAGGAAAGTTAGCTTTCTGGCGCAGCTTAGTATATGATGCAGGTTCAGTGTAGGTTCAGTGTAGGATTAGTGTAAGATCAGTGTAGGATCAAAGTATCAGCAAGCAGCTAAAATCATTTATTTGCTAAATTTCAATCTTGCTCATTTTAAAAAAAAACACTACTTTTGTACCATTAAATTTAATAATAAACACAATGAAAAAGAAAATATTTACATCTGCCAAACTATTGCTAATGGGAGTTATCCTATTGTGCTACCTTGTTTTTACTGCCTGTTCAGCCCTCGCACTTGAGTTTGAAGAGAGAGACTTGAGCATCACAAATCTTGACGGCAAGACCATTCCTATAAAAGTTGAGCTTGCTCGCTCCATACGAGAGATGTCAAAAGGCTATATGGGGCGTGAAAATATTCCCGAAGGAACCGGTATGCTTTTTATTTTTAAAAGAGACGAAAAGTTAAGCTTTTGGATGAAAGATACGCCTACCCCCCTTTCGATTGCGTTCATTAACTCGAATGGCGAAATTCGCGAAACACGCGATATGACACCGTTCAGTCATCAAAGTGTGGACTCATCGGAACCTGTGCGTTATGCTCTTGAAGTGCCTCAAGGATGGTTTGAAAAAAACAACATAGGAAAGGGCTGTATAATCAAACTGCCGTAACCGATGAAGTTGAACGATCTCCTGTTTTTCTACATCGTACTTAATTTGAGCCTTAAAAAGAATAAATCATTCATCATTTAAAGAAAAATGCAAATCGACCATCGTCTCATCGAGAAAGCCCAGCGCAACGACCGCTTAGCGCAAAAGCAGTTGTACGACCAGTACGCTCCTGCTTTGCTGAGTGTGTGCAGGCTGTACATCAACGATTTGCAATTCGCCGAAGATGCCCTGCTAAAAGCCTTCTTCAAAATTTTTACGAATCTCTCTAAGTATGAAGAACAAGAGCACTTCTATGCTTGGATGCGGCGAATCGCTGTAAATGAGTGTATAGATTTCCTCAAAAGCAAAGCCCAAAAGCTATCTTTCGCCGACTGGAGTGATACTTACGACACAATAGATGATGTCTACTTAGAGAATGAAACTTTTAGCGAATCCGAAATACAATCCTTTGTAGACCAATTGCCTACCGCGTGCCGTACCGTTTTCAACCTCTATGTGTTTGAGGACTATTCACACAAGCAAATCGCCGAAGAACTTTCTATCAGCGAAGGTACTTCTAAATCACAATTGGCGTATGCCAAAAAACTTTTGCAACAACACGTAACAACTTATAAAAAAAGAGCTTAAAAATGTGGAAAGACAATATACAACGCTTATTTAGGTATAGAAAAATCAACCCTTCACCTGCTTTGTGGGAACAATTAGAAGCCCAATTAGCCGAGAGTGAAACCTTGCCAACTGGGCAAAAAAGGCGGAAACTGTGGTATTACACTGTGGCAGCTGCGGTACTGTTATGCCTTGCAATAGGGTACTTGTGGCAACAACACACTGAAACCAATAATGAGCTCCAAGTCTCAAAAAAACTCATTGTTGTAAAGTCATCAGTGCCTACAACCAGTCCGCACCCTATAGTGCCTACAACTCTTAAAGACAGCCAGTGCAGTTCACACCCCTCAATTCTCAAAAATAGTCAGTATGACCCATATCTTACTTCCTCAAAAGAGGTGATTACCCTTATCGATATCAATGCGGTAGATACTCTTTTCACCCAGTATACCGCCGATGCTATACAAAGCCGAATCACCAAGCAGATGGAAACCCAAATGACTGCCGATTTGCAGCACTTATCCCCCGAATATTTAGCACTTGTAGCTACTGCTCAAGCAGAACTCAACCAGTATGTTACTGAAAAATATCAGCAAGATAAAACCTTCAATACTATCGAAAAAGAACAGCTGAAGGACAAAGTAAAACTCTTAGCTGAAAAGCTACTCAAAGAAATAGGAACACGTGTCGTATTAAATAATAAAAGTTAAAAACAAGTATCAAAAAATGAAAACATTACATCTATTATGGATGACTTGCTTGTTGGCGACAAGCGTCATCACCGCACAAAATAATTCCGAAGAGGCTATCAAAAAATCAAAAGCCACAATTGATTCTATAGTTTCTTCAGAAAAACAAACGCTCAAGAAAAAACTTTCAGCCGTTAATGAATTGCTCAAAGATAAGAAAATCACCGAAGAATTGGGGTTGCAGATAAAAGAAGATCTCACAGCAACTACCGAGAAGAATATCAAAGAAAAAACAGCAGCTGAAGCCGAGCATTTGGCAAAACTCATACGTGAGCAAGTAGATTCAAAGGCAACTGTAAATACTATTGATACACTTAGTGTGGATAAACCTAAGGACTATTTGCGTGCAATGCAAGAATTAGAGAAGATTTTGCGCAGTAAAGAAAACAAAAAACCAAATACGAATCGCGCTTCTGATGAATTGAATATCTATACATCTGTAGGTATTTGCAACCTCAGAAACGATAGTAATTTTGGTGATAGTCGTTTTCAAACCTTAGGCTCAAGAACATTTGAAATGGGATTTACTACGGGCTTTCGCTTGCTCAAAACCAACAATCTATTCCATATCAACTACGGAATTGCTTGGATGCACAACGGACTCAAATTCAAAGAAAGCGAGTACTTTGTAAGAGAAAACGATGTGACAAAATCGGTACCTTATACCGCTAACAAACTCAGTAAATCTAAATTGCGTACCAATTACCTCATTGTACCTATAGATTTTGAATTTGATTTTACACCTCCTGAAACTGAAAAAGGAGTTACCGTTTACCCCACTCACGAAAGTTTTAGAGTAGGATTTGGCGGTTATGTGGGGGTGGCTATAGGTGATAGCCAAAAAATAAAGTACAACAATGGAGGTGATACTTATAAAACGGTTATGCGTAACGATTTGAACGTGAGTCCGTTCATATATGGACTCTCAGCGCATTTGGGATACAAGAGTTTTTCTATTTACGCTCGTTATAGTCTCACACCACTCTTCCGCAACAATCCAGTAAACGAATATCCTTTCTCTATAGGAATGCGCTTTGGAGATTAAAAAAATAGGGGCGAAACAACTCGCCCCTATTTAATATAATGGTTCTTGTGAATTACTTCTGAAGCGTAAGATATAAATCATTCCTTTCTCCTCATCTACTTCATAATATACAGAAAATTTCCCTTCTATAGGCTTGCATCTTTTCAATATAAGTAGCTAAAAAGTAAGGAGATTTTTGTAATTCTTTTTTTAATAACTTTGTTTCCTTAAGAATTTTATTAGAATAAGAATCCGACATATTGTGGATTGTCCAATATATAAGTGTCTGGTTAAACTCTAATTCAGCTCTATTTGTCCAAAAAACTTTCATATTTTGCTTTAGCTTCTTCAAACACTTGTTCACTACTTTTTATTCTTCCGTGCTTTATATCTTCACGAGCCAAGGCTACCGAACGGATGTCTTCCTCTGTTACCTCATAAGGATTATGAGGCTCCAATACTTCAACCCCTACATTTTCTAAAGCCTTTACAGCCAATTGGTAGTGTTGGAAATCTAAGTTATGTTTTAATATTATGGTATTCATAATAACCTTTTATTTTTTGCAAAGGTACAAAATAATTGCAAATCGGCAAATCGGCAAATTGCCAAATCAGCAAATTTTTATTACCTTTGTCGGCAATAAAAAACATTGTAATGACAACAGAAAATACTCAATTAGTAATCCTTGATATTCAAGGTAAATTATCGCAAATAGTTTATCAAAGTGAAGAAGTTTTGCGCAATAGCAGTATCCTTATCGAAGGTTGCAAACACTTGGAACTTCCTATAGTTTGGGTAGAACAAATGCCCGATAAGTTAGGGGTGACTCACCCCGCGATTGCCGAACTATTAAGCTCTAAAACTCCAGTGAAAAAAAGTAGCTTTTCAGCTTGGGATAATACTGATTTTCAGCAACAACTCTCTGCTAATCATCGCAAAAGAGTACTGCTTATAGGCATTGAAACTCACATTTGTATCTATCAAACAGCAGTTGATTTGCTTGCCAATGGTTATGAAGTATCAGTAATTGCGGATGCGGTTTCTTCGCGTACCGAGAGCAACAAACAAATAGGACTCACAATGCTCCGCGATGCAGGCGCAACCCTTTTGAGTACCGAAGCAGCCCTCTTTGCCCTTTTGCGTACTGCCCAGCACCCTAAGTTCAAAGAAATAGCGCGATTAGTAAAATAAAACCACATTATCAACAACAAAAAGTTTGGCGAAGTCCTTAGACTTCGCCAAACTTTTTATTATTCACATATCACAGTGCCAATATCTCCTAACACCTGATACCTGATTCCTACTGCCTATTACCTGACACCTGTCTATTGTAAATATACAATGATACTGCTGCAAATACCCCCAAAGCACAAATCACATACCAGAGTTTTGCAGGATTATAAGCCCCCCAAAGCAGTTCTGTAATTTGTGACTGACTGAGTCCTAATTTCTGACTTGCCAACTCAAAATATTGAGTTTTAGTGAGGTTTTTAGGCATTTCAATAGCGCGTTTGGCTAATTCTATTTTCAATAAACTGTATTTATCCGACCATTCAGTATATAAATATCCTGAAAAGAAACCTGTGAGGTAATTTCCTGCAGCTACGGGCAAAAATACTGTACCTTGATAGAGTGCTTCTTTACCTTTAGGTGTAATTTGAGCTACAAAAGCCGATAGGGTAGGGCTGGAAGCCATTTCTCCTACCGAGAAAATCACGGTACCTATAATAGTAAACCACGGATTGTTGAACATAAAAGTAAGGGTTACCCCTAAAGTAGCGATAACTGTCCCTCTAATCATAGCACTCACGTGGCTCATTTTGGTTACAAAGTACGATACAAGCACTTGAAAGAAGATAATCATAAACGAATCTATGTTGATAAACCACTCGGCTTTCACCTGTCCTTCAGAGGTGAGGATAGTGCCCAAAAAAGTTGATTTTTCATTAATCCACGCACTCAATGCCGATGAATCTACCCAATCTTCAATAAAGTTAGGCAGGGTGTAAAACAGCTGGTTGAACATCGTCCAAAAGCCTACCATCAAAAGCAATAGCACAGTAAGTCGGCGGTCTTTCAAAGCCTCAACAATGTGCATCAGTGATTCTTTGATTTCGGTGAGCAAAGGCTTTCTGATTTTTTGAGCGAGTTTGGGTTCTTTATAGAGGAATAAAGCTACTAACACATTGATAGTCATCACTACAGCTCCTTGTATAAAGATAATGCGCCAGCCGTATTCGGTGCGGAGGTAGGACGACATTGCAGGACCTAAGAAGCCCCCTATGTTCACCATCATATAGAAAATTCCAAATCCCATAGTGCTGGTGGTCTCATCAGTATTACGCGCCACAATACCATTGACTACAGGTTTAAAAAATCCTGCCCCAATAGCCGATAATAGAAATATAGAATATACTGCTGCATAATCGGTAACTTCTCCCATCAAAAAGTAGCCCACTGCGGTAATAGCACACGAAATTACTAACGAAAGTTTGTAGCCAATACGGTCGGCAATTACCCCAAAAATAGGAGGTAAAAGGTAAAGAATAGCCGAAACGTTTGCCATTATACTCGCTTTCTGTAAGTGGTCAAAACCAAGTCCGCCCTTATCAGTAGAGGCAACTAAATAAAGCCCCAAAAGCGTAAAAATACCGTAATAAGCCCAGCGTTCCATCAACTGAAGGAAGCTCGCTACCCAAAAAGTAGGAGAAAATTTATTTAACATAGTTCGTAAGTTATAAGTCGTCCGACGTTAGATTTTGAGCGCAAAGGTAGCTAATATCTCATCTTCAGAAAAATAAATACGCATTTTCTACAAAGGACAAACATTTTGTTACAAATATAACAGAGTGTTTGCTGAGTTTTTCACTCCTATTTAGAATTATTTCACATATTTATTTAGAATTGTTTTACACAATCAGAAAAAAGTATTACCTTTGCCCCCAATTTTAATGAGTGTGAAAAGTGAAAAGTGAAAGAATGCATTATCCTCTTTATTATTTCCCCAATATTTTCATTGGGATATTCCTCTTATTCTCTCTTTTTTCCCCAACACTTTACGCTCAAACAGTTACTACCACCACCACGACAACAACAACTACTACTACCCAACCCATTCAGTTAGAGGAAGTAGTGGTAACTGCTAAAGAACTTCCTGCACCTACTTCTACTTCGCTTATCGACCGCAAGGCAATGCGACACCTTCAGCCTTCTAGCTTTGCCGATTTGGTGAGTTTGCTCCCTGGTCAACGTGTTACTACTCCCTCACTGAACTATGCTAATACCCTCACTCTCAGACAGACGGGGACTCCTATGTCTGGTTATAGTATTTCCTCTTTAGGTGTAGGCTTTAATATCGATGGTGTTCCTTTAGATGTGAATAGCAATATGCAATCTACGGTAGGATCCGGAATGATTATCACTCCACAGTCAGGCTATGCCAATGATAAGCGCAACACTACCCGCTCGGGGGTGGATATGCGCACCATCGCTACCGATGATATTGAAACAGTGGAGGTTATACGTGGAATTCCATCGGTGAAATTTGGTGATATCAGCAGTGGGGTAGTAACAATTCACCGCAAAAAAGGCTATACTCCCCTTAGGGCGCGTGCCAAAGCCGATGGTTTTAGCAAACTTTTTTATGTAGGTAAAGGCTTCAGCTTTTTTGAAAATAGCCTCAAACTCAACTTTAGTTTGGATTATTTGAATGCCCAACCCGACCCGCGTAACAGCTTTGAAAACTATAAACGTTACACAGCTTCAGCACGTGCTGAAAAACGCTTTGATACGGCAAATCCGCTTACGTGGAATTTTAGCATTGACTATACGGGGACTATTGATAAAGAAAAACGCGACCCTGATGTGAGCTTCGATCGCTATGATGCTTATCAATCTACTTACAATAACATCCGCATTGCTAATGGACTGAATTGGGAGTTCCCTAAAACATTCTTTAAAACATTGGCACTCAAAACTAGTTACTCACAGAGTTTCGACCGTATTGAGCAAGATAAATGGGTGCAAATCACCAATGCACGCCCCGTTTTCACAAACACAGAAGCTGGTGAATTTTACGGGGCATTTTCCGATCCTCACTATGTGTCGCACTTGCTCATCGATGGCAAACCACTACACTTCTATGCCGATCTCTCAACGGCTTCTCACAAGCTCTTTTCGGGCTATCGCAACGAATTACTAATTGGGTTAACTTACAACTACAACAAAAACAACGGTCTGGGTCAGGTATACGATTTAGCGCATCCCCCTTCACCCGAAATGGACACCCGTCCGCGTACTTTCAAGAGCATTCCTGCAATGCAAGATATGGCTTTTTATGTAGAAGAACAATTAGAAAAAACTTTTTGGCATACCGAATTTCTCGTGCGTGCGGGCTTGCGTGCCAATACCCTTTTGGGACTCGATTCGCGCTACGCATTGCACAACAAAGTGTGTTTCGACCCTCGTGTGAATATGAAAGTTACTTTCCCAAAAATTGAGTTCACTAACCAAAAAGCTCTCAGTATCAGCCTTACAGCAGGTTGGGGAAAACACAGCAAACTTCCCACTCAAGAAATGCTCTACCCTCAAGATAAATACGAAGATTTTGTACAACTCAATTACTATCACAACCAAAAGGCATACCGCCAATTGCACTACAAAACTTACATTTTTCCGCAAGTGAACTACGACATTATGCCTGCGGTGAACAACAAAGCCGAAGTGCGCCTTGGGTTAGAATACAACCATCATTCATTGTTCATCACTTATTTTGATGAGCGTATGCAATCGGGTTTCCGTAAAATGAGCGATTATCATAAGGTATTCTTTAAAAAATACGATGCTACAGGGCTCAATCACAATGCGATTACTGCTCCTCCTTTGGTAGAAAACCTGCCCTATACAGTGCAAAATGCCCTGATACTCTCAAATATGGAGAGCAATGGCTCAGCTATTGATAAACAAGGGGTTGAATTTCAGTACAGCAGCAAGCGCCTTCAGTTGCTCAACACTCGTTTTACACTCAGTGGAGCGTGGTTTCACAGCCTGTATTACAACTCATTGCCTGTATATCGCCCAGCCGATAAAGAAGTGATTAACAACCGCAGACATTACAATCTGGGGGTATATCCCGAAGTGGAGAAGTACGACCGCGAACAGCTGGAAACCAGTCTTATTGCCGATACTTACCTCCCCGAACTAAAACTCACAACCTCTGTGCGTTGCGATCTCACTTGGTATACTATTAACACCAATCCGTCACTTAGTCGTGTGCCTACTCACTACATTAGTGAGGATGGAGTGCGCCACCCATATACAGCGGCAGAAGCTAATGACCCCGTATTGCAATGGCTCATACGCCCTACAACTATAAGTCTCAGCGATAGAACCCCACTATCGATGAACATACATCTAAAAATATCTAAAGATTTCTATAAGTACTTCACACTCTCAATGTACGTAAACAATCTGTTCAACTTTTACGAGGACTACCGTGTGAACAGACAATACATCAACCGTCGCGGACTCATCAACCCCTATTTTGGAATAGAGATGAACATTTCTTTAGGGAAGAGTAAATTAGCAAATTAATAAATTAACATATTATGAGACATTTAAAACAACTTTTAGCTTTAGCACTTACTTTAGTGCTCTTAAACGCTTGTAAGAAGGATGATGATAATATCAACACCATTGTTACAACACGCAATCTTACCCTTCAGCTACAAAATCCTGATAAGGTAACCAATGTTCGGTATGGTACGCTCACCCTTACTCTTACAGAACTCAACAAGAATGAGAAAGTAGAACGTATTTTTACCAATCTTTCTCAAAATGAATTAACTCTTCCTCTTTTGATGGGGAGTTATGAACTGCGCATTGCCACCACTGCTACTTATACCCTTGATGGCAAGACCGTAGCAGGTGAACTCAGTGCTTTCGTTAGCAAAATAGATGTGCTTAGCGATAGCTCTTTTAAAATACCTTTATCTATCAAAGCTAAAGGCAATGACTTTATTATAGAAGAAATCTTTTTTGTTGGCACTTTAACTCCTGAAGGAAAACAATACTTTGGTGACCAGTATATCAAACTTTATAAC
>ERZ773077.601-NODE-601-length-26830-cov-10.216881_pt1 | contig 26830 bp, 15 predicted proteins | sample MGYA00580612_ERZ773077 | MGnify/ENA primary metagenome ERZ773077 (study PRJEB29015, sample SAMEA2737971) | human oral metagenome | biome: human oral; feature: human-associated habitat; material: dental | place: China | collected 2021 ...
CGCAGCCATCTTCCTCGGCACCATGTACCCGATGCTGCTCGACACGCTGCAGCTGGGCAAGATTTCGGTGGGGGCACCCTACTTCGAGGCGGTGTTCGTGCCGCTGATGGCACCGGCCATTTTCCTGATGGGCATCGGTCCGGTAGCCCGCTGGCGCAATGCGCCGGTGCCCGACCTGTTCCGGCGCCTGCGCTGGGCACTGGGTGTATCGGTGATCAGCACAGTGCTGGTGGCCGTGATGTCGGGGCGGTTCTCGGCCACCCGGCTGGCGCCGCCGGCCGAAGGTGGTGCCGGATTCGGCGGCGCGATGGTGTTTGCCGTGGGCGCGTTCATCGGCTTCTGGGCCATTGCCTCGGCACTGGCCCTGCTGGCCGAGCGGCTGTGGCCGGCCGGCAGGGCCGGGCAGATGCAGGGCAATCAGGCGCCGGCCCGGCAACCGCAGCAAGGAGCTGACACGCAGCCCTCACCTGAGCGGGAGCCGCGGGGGAATCAGGTTCAGCCGATGCAGCAGGTACAGACCCGGCGAACGCTGGCCGAACGTGCCCGTGCCCTGCCGGCAGCGTTCTGGGGCATGCTGGTGGCGCACATCGGCGTGGGGGTGTTCATCATCGGCGTGGCCGGCGTGACCACGCTGGAACGCGAGGCCGACGAGGCCCTGGCACCCGGCCAGAGCATGCAGCTGGGTGATTATGAATTCCGGCTGCAGGACATCCGCGAAGTACCCGGTCCCAACTACCTGGCCATCCAGGGCAAGGTGGAAGTGCGGCACGACGGTGCGTTCTTCACCCTGCTGCACCCCGAAAAACGCGCCTACACCGGCCGCATGGGCATGGGTCAGACCGAGGCCGCCATCGAGACCCGCCTGACCGGCGACGTGTACGTGGCCCTGGGCGAGAAGCTGCCCGACGGCCGCTGGACGATGCTGGTGTGGATCAAGCCCTTCGTGGACTGGATCTGGGGCGGCTGCGTGCTTATGGCACTGGGCGGCTTCATCGCCATGTGCGACAGGCGATATCGCCGCAAGCTGCGGGAAAGGCGGAGCGGCGCAGGCATGGACGGGCACTGAGCGCGTGCCATGGTCATGGACATGCCCGTCTCCGCAACAGGTATGAATCTGCGGTGGCCGCCGATGCGCACCGGCTGTTCAGACATGTCTCTGCCAGCGGTGTCCTGACAGACTGGAGGCGGTTCCCGACAAATCCGCCAGAGATCCCTTCCATGAAATTCACCGTGGAGCGTGTGTCAGCGACCGCCCCGAAAGGGCCGTTACACTGGGGGCCGGAACGGCGCATGTCTTTCCCATGTCCTCTGCCCCGTCGCTACCATCCTCTCCCTCGCCTCTTTCCCGTAGCTTCGCCCCACTGTCCCCACCATGAACGCTTCCGCCTCCCCCCGAAAACGCCGGAAAAAACCTGCCCGCAAGGCCGGGCTGTTTTCGTGGCGTTACCTGCTGCCTGCCGGTTTTTTCGTGGTGCTGGCGGTGTTTCTGCTGCTGGGGCTGGGGCGCAATCCCAACGAAATTCCATCGCCGCTGATCGGCAAGGAAGCACCGGCCTTCGAGCTGCCACGACTGGCGGGCGTGGCAGCTCCGGTGAAAGCCGCAGAAGCAGGCAAAGCATCCGGAAATGCACCGGCCGGATCACAGGCGGCGGGAACACAGGCAGCAGGGACGCAGACGGCCCAAACACCCGCTGCTGGTGACACACAGCTTGCAGCCAGCAAGGCCGCCCAGACCCAGACACCAGACACCAGCACAAACGGCATCAGCTCCGCCAGCCTGAGTGGCAAGCCCTATCTGCTCAATGTCTGGGCCTCGTGGTGCATGCCCTGTCTGCAGGAGCACCCGCAGATGATGGCGCTGGCACAGCGCCACCGCATCCGGATGGTGGGTATGAACTACAAAGACCGGCCGGAAGACGCACGCCGCTGGCTGGCCCGCAACGGCAATCCGTTCGACGAGATCATGGTGGATGCGCAGGGGCGTACGGCCATCGATTTTGGGGTGTACGGCGTGCCCGAAACCTTCCTGATCGATGGCGAGGGTCGCATCCGGCGCAAGATCGTGGGGGCCATTTCCATCGAAACCCTGCAGAACGAGCTGCTGCCGGCCATCGAAAGGCTGGAGGCGGAAGCCAAATGATGACGGTACACCGACAGGCGGCGGCACTGCCGGCAACATCCATCCCGCAAGGCCCGGTGCACACGCGCACGAAAAACCCGGCTGCATCTGGCCCGGCTGCAGGTACAGGTGCTGGTGCTGGTGCTGGTGCTGGTGCTGGAATGAGTATGGCCATGGGCCGTGTCGTGCTGGCCACGGCCGCCCTCACCGCTGCCCTGATGGCCGCACCACTTCAGGCCCAGACATCGGCCCCCATCAATTCGACCACACCAGCCACCGCCCTCCAGGAGGACGGAGGTGAAACGCCCGGTGCCAGCGGCATGCCCGCAGGCAGTGGTACGCAAAATGGCAATGAGACGCCTGCCGCCAGCAATGGCAGCGGCGCCCCCGCGGGCAGTGAAACGGAAGACCCCCACGCCGAGGCCGTGATGCACACGGCGCGCTTCCGGGCACTGGCGCACGAGCTGCGCTGTCTGGTGTGCCAGAACCAGACGCTGCTGGATTCGCACGCCGACCTGGCGAAGGACCTGCGGCTGGAGGTGGTGCGGCTGATCGACCGGGGTCTGGATGACCGGCAGATCAAGGACTATCTGGTGGACCGTTATGGCGAGTTCGTGCTGTACCGGCCCAACTGGTCGTGGCAGAACAGCATCCTCTGGGCAGGTCCGGCCGTGATGCTGCTGGCCGCCGGCGCCGGCATCTGGCGGCTGACCCGCCGGCGCCGGCTGGCGGCGGATGAGGGTGATGAAGTGGACGACACTGGCGACACGCTGGACGGAGCCAACGCCAGCGATGATGTCGATGACGACGAGCCTACTCCCCTGTCCGCCGAGGAGGCCCTGCGACGGGTGGATGCACAGCTGGCTGCAACGGACTCCGGCGACCGGGAGCGGCCTCCGCGCTGACGTCCTCACGCCCCAAACCTCCGCCGCACGCTGCACGCCGCAGCGCAGCGCCCGCCCCGATTGGCCACCGGTCGCCAGATGGCGTATCGTTGCCGGATCAGGATCCAACGGGGATGCACCATGAATGATGCGCCGCACAGCTCCCTTCAGCCCTTTGCCCGGCTGACCCCCAACACGGTACTGGCCGCGCTGGAAGAGATCGGCCTGCGTTGCGACGGTCGGCTGCAGGCCCTCAACAGTTTCGAGAACCGGGTGTATCTGGTGGGGCTGGAAGATGGGGACAGCCGGGTGGCCAAGTTCTACCGCCCCGACCGCTGGGACCGCAACCAGCTGCTGGAAGAGCACGCCTTTGCCCACGAGATTGCCGCCGCCGAGATTCCACTGGCCGCCCCGCTGCATCGCGGCACGCTGATGGACCCCGACCGGCATGACTCCGGCCGGCACGAAAACGCTGGCACTGCAGCCAGCGCTTCCTTACGGGAGAGCGGCCTTCCGGCACCAGACAACCTCTCCACACCAGACAGCCTCCCCTCACCAGGCAACATCCCCTCACCAGGCAACATCCCCTCACCAGGCAACATCCCCGCACCAGACAGCCCCCTGGCCGACACGCTCTTCGAGAGCCATGGCTTCTATGTGGCGGTCTACCGGCGCCAGGGCGGACGGGTGCCCGAGCTGGACAACATCCACCAGGGGCCGGCCATGCGGGAACGGATCGGGCAGTTCATTGCCCGCATCCACCAGGTGGGCGCCCGGCGCGGTTTCGTGCACCGGCTGCCGCTGGACGTGGAGCGTGCCGGCTGGGCCTCCATCGAACGGGTGATCGGTTGTCCGTGGCTGCCGCCCGAGGTGCGCCACAACTGGGAAACGCTGGCGCGGCGCTGCTGCGAGCTGGCCGAGCAGCGGCTGCATCCGTCGCTGCACCAGCCCGGGGTGGCCGACTTCACGCAGATCCGCCTGCATGGCGACTGTCATCTGGGCAACCTGCTGTGGACGGAGGCCCATGGCCCGCACTTCGTGGATCTGGACGACTGCTGCAGCGGCCCGGCCATGCAGGATCTGTGGATGATTGCCGATGCGGCCGGCCAGCAGGATGCCGAGGCCGACGGCAGCAACGCGGTTTCGCAGGCCATGCAGGAACTGCTGGCCGGTTACGAGCTGATCCGCCCGTTCGAACGGCGTGAACTGGCGCTGGTGGAACCACTGCGGACGCTGCGCATCATCCGTCACAGCGCCTGGCTGGCCGAGCGCTGGGAAGACCCGGCCTTCCCGGCGGCCTTTCCGTGGTTCGGCTCGGTGCGCTACTGGCAGGGGCAGATCATCAGCCTGCAGGAGCAGCTGGCCCAGCTGCAGGAAGGACTCTGAACCCCCAAAAAAACAGGCGCCCAACCCTGCGGCAGGCGCCCACGCAGTGCGCCTGCCGGCGGAAACGGCCGTTTCCGGGCGGGCGCGCGGCCGATGCGTTTACTTCGCCTTGTTGGCGGCTTCCTTGAAGGCAGCGCCCGGGGTGAACTTGGGCACGTTGGCGGCAGCGATCTCGATCTTTTCGCCGGTACGCGGGTTCAGGCCGGTACGGCCGGCGCGCTTGCTGGCGTGGAAGGTGCCGAAGCCCACGAGCGTCACACGATCACCGCCGGCGACGGCGTCCATGATGGTATTCATGACCGAGGTCAGCACCCGTTCGGCGGATGCCTTGCTGATGTCGGCGTCGCTGGAGATCTTCTCGATCAGATCACTTTTGTTCATTCATACCTCTGACTGGTTGGCTGTGCCTTGTCATTTGCCAAACCCGGCGGGCAAACAGGCTGGCGCCATGCGGGCCACCAACGGCCACGGCACCCCTGCCCGTTGGCGCAGAAAAACGCCGGGCTGCCGCCCAGAAGCGGCAATATGCGCGGATTCTACCTTGATTCAGGGACCGAACGCGCCAAAGCCGGAGGCCAATCTGCCCCGCCCCCGGCCATATCCGTGGCATGTATCGTTCTGCCACATTTTTCAGCAGAAAAGCGCCCCTTTTGCCCGCAGGGGAAAGCCGTCGGCCCGTGATGCGAACCATGGCCAGACCGGGTCAGCAGGGCTTCAACTCCATGAAAGAACCGATGTCCCTGGGCTCCCGCACACTGGTCAGGTGCTGGCCGGATGCTGACCGGGTGTTGACCAGGGACCGGCTGGGTGCAGGCGAAGACGTTGGGGCGGGTCTGCCCCCCGCGCCTGGAGCGTGAGCGGGGCCACCAGTCCTGTGCCGGTTTCAGCAGAACCCCTATTTGCATGCAACGACAGCCCCATCAGCACGGACCGCCCTGACCGGTCTCCCTGCCGCAGCCTGCCATGACAGGTTTGCACGGACGCAACACAGGCAGGCCGCCCGGACATGTCCACCGGTCAGGAACCAAACTAAACGGGGATGAACCATTTATGATGCGCTCCCCGACACGGCCGCCCGTACGTGCCATGGACTCGTTCATCACCACGCAGACCCCGGTCGCGTGCTCACGAGCCTCTGTGCCCAGGCGAGGCTGGCTGCCCTGTCAGGCCCGTCTTTCCCTTCATCCCTGCCATCATCATGACCTCTCTTCGTCCGCCCCTGCGACGTTGCGCCCTCCCTGCCCTGATTCTTTCCCTGCTGGCCGCCTGCGGTGAGGGTGGCACGGGCAAAGAACCGAACCCGTCACCGACGGCCGTGCACAACGCCCTCAAGGCCCACCGTCACGGCCACAGGCACGACCGGCTGGCACAGAACCTGGGCAGCCCCACCACCCGGGTACTGGGCAGCAAGGTGCAGCCGGGCGACACGATCAGCCCGGCCGAATGTGCGCTGGTCTACAAGGCGCCCACTCCTTCGCCGCTGATTCTGGGCAAGGACCCGCTGCTGGCCACCCAGTGGCACCTGTACAACGACGGATCGCTGCCCGGCACGAAGGCCGGCGAGGATCTGCACCTGAACGGCATCTGGCGCTGGGGCCGGGGTGAAGGCGTACGCGTGGCCGTGGTGGACGACGGGCTGGACGTGATTCACGAAGACCTGGTGGAAAACATGGTGCCGGGCGCCAGCCACAACTATGGTCCATACAACCACGGCAATGACCTGCCCCTGCCCTGCCGTGCCGTGCCGGCCAGACCCACGGAACGGCCGTGGGCGGGCTGATTGCGGCACGCGACTTCAACGGCACGGGCCTGTCGGGCGTGGCGCCGCGTGCCTCGCTGGTGGGCTACAACCCGCTGGCCACCGGCGCCGCCGCCGACGTGCTGGACGCCCTGACGCGCGACCTGAAGCACAATCACATCTACAACAACAGCTGGGGCCAGAGCAACTGGGGCCACTTCCAGCACGCCAACCCCAGCATCAGCGCCTGGCAGGCCCTGCTGGCCCAGGGGCTGCGCGAGGGGCGCAACGGCCGGGGTGCCATCTATGTGTTTGCCGCGGGCAATGGCGGCACGTTCGGCGATTTTTCCAACTACGAATCGGGCGTGTCCACCATGGGTACGGTGGGCGTCTGCGCCACCAACTCGCTGGGCAAGCGCGCCTCGTACAGCGAGCCGGGCTCGAACCTGCTGGTGTGCGCCCCCAGTGGCGATTTCCCGCAGCAGGGCCAGCAGACCCCGGCGCAGCTGGGCGCCCCGAGCACCGGGCTGCAGAACACCTACAGCACCGATTTCAGTGGCACCTCCGCGGCCGCCCCGATGGTGTCGGGCGTGGTGGCCCTGATGCTGCAGGCCAACCCCCGCCTGACCTGGCGTGATGTGCGTCTGGTGCTGGCCCGCAGTGCCCGCAAGGTAGACCCCGACCACAAGGGCTGGACCCACTGGCGCGGCCTGAACTACAACCACGAGTATGGCTTTGGCGTGGTGGACGCCGAAGCGGCCGTGACCATGGCCCGCCGCTGGAACAGTGTGGGCGGCAGCGACCAGCAGAAGAAGTGTGGCCCCTATCGCGTCGAGCTGAACCAGCCCATTGCACAGGCAGCCATTCCGGCCATCGGCCTGGGCATGAACCAGGCGCCCGAAGGTGGCATCCAGCACGCCATCCCCGTGCCGGCGGACTGTGACATCCGCCACATCGAGCACACTTACGTGAAGATGAGCGTGCTTGACGCCACGAAGGACGAAGAAGCCTTCGATGCCGGCAGCCTGCAGATGACGCTGACGGCCCCCAGCGGCCAGGTGGCCACGCTGGCCCTGCCGCACCTGTGCTTCGAATCCCCCGAGGGCGGTGCCTACCCCAAACCCACGCCCTGCACCGGACTGGGCAGCTTCACCTTCGGCGTCACCCGCTTCCTGGACCAGCCGGCCCGGATGCAGAAGAACGACCAGTGGACGCTGTCGGTGGTGGACCGCAACACACAGCCCACGGCCAGACCGGCCCGGCTGCGCTACTGGGAGCTGACGCTGTACGGCCGTTGATGCTTGTGGCGGGACTGGCAGCCGCAGGTGTGCGCCCATGCTGGGCACCCCCAGGTCAGCCTCCCGGGGAACCTCCGGCCGCCGGAAGATCTCCACCGCTTCGGGCTGTCATCCATTTCCGGCCTCCCCGCGTTGACACGACGCACCGGATACGCGCAGAACGCGTACCGGCACGCCCGCCGCCCGGTGCGGGCGGGAATCGCCCGGCATGCCCCTGCCTGCAGATCAACCATTGCCGGGCAGTTGTTGTGAAGAGCGTACAAAACCGGTGATTTCTGGCCACGCGTCCACACAGTGATCACATGGCGTCACACGGACGCAGCCCCAATCCGCGACAATGGCATGTTCGCCGTTTTCTGGAGCCTCCATGAACGCTTCCTCCCTTCCGTTGCTGACCCGCAGAACCGTTCCCCTTCTGCTGACCGCCCTGCTGGCCGCCTGCAGCGGCAGTGGTGGCAACGGTGATGACGGTGGTTCCAGCAGCAATACGCCTCGCCAGGGCACCCTGCTCAATGGCAGCAGCTGCTCGCTCAAATACTATGCGCAGGCAGCTGCATCCCAGGGCAGCGGCAATGACCCGCTCTTTCCCTCCCAGTGGTACCTGCAGAACACCGGCAGCCTCACCGGCTACAGCGGCATGCGGGCCGCCGAGGATCTGGACGTGACCCAGGTCTGGAACTCGCTGGGCGCCCGGGGTGAAGGCATCCGCGTGGCGGTGGTGGACGACGGTCTGGAAGTGACCCACGACGACCTCGCACCCAACGTGGTGGAGGGTGCCAGCTACAACTACATCAGCGACGGCAGCTGGAAGCGCGGCAGCCCCTGGCCCATGCCCTGCGACGCCGGGCAGAGCCACGGCACGAATGTGGCCGGCGTGATCGGTGCCCGCGACAGCAACGGCATCGGCGTGCGTGGTGTGGCCCCGCGGACCAGCCTGGTAGGCTACAACGCCCTGCAGAGCGGCAACAGTGCCGACGCGCTGGACGCCATGGTGCGCGACCAGGACAAGAACCACATCTACAACAACAGCTGGGGCGCCAGCGACGACGGTCTCTTCAATGCACCGACCGATGGCGCCACGCATGCCAAAACCATTCGCAACGGCCTCGACAACGGCCGCAACAAACTGGGCAGCATCTTCACCTTTGCGGCCGGCAACGGCGGCGAGTACGGCGACTACTCGGTGCTGGATGGCAACGCAAGCGTGCTGGGCGCCCTGCCCGTCTGCGCCACCGACGCTTCGGGCAAGCGCGCCGTCTACAGCGAACCCGGCCCGAACCTGCTGGTCTGTGCCCCGTCCTCGGGCTCTGGCCAGAAAACCGCCAGCAACCTGCCCAGCGTAAGCACCACCGGGCTGCAGAACGCCTACAGTGACGAATTCAGCGGCACCTCGGCGGCCACGCCGATGATCTCCGGCGTGGTGGCCCTGATGCTGCAGGCCAACCCCAATCTGAGCTGGCGTGACGTGCGGCTGATTCTGGCCAAAACCGCCCGGCAGGTAAACAGCAGCAGCGCTGGCTGGACCAGCTACGAGGGCTACCACTTCAACCACGAATACGGCTTCGGCGTGGCCGACGCGGCCGCTGCCGTGGCCCAGGCGCGCACCTGGCAGAGCGTGGGCGGCAGTCAGACGATGAAGCAGTGCGGCCCCTACAACGTGACCGCCAATACGGGCATCCCCGAGGTCAACCCAGTGACCGACAGCCAGCTGGCCAACCCCTTCCAGAACCCCGCCAGCCTGAACCAGCCGGTGACCGACGGCATCACCTCCAGCGTCAGCCCGTCCACCTGCACACTGAACCACATCGAGCACATCGATGTAACCGTCACGGCCACCAATGCGGCCGGCACCGGGGACCACCCCAACCCGGGTGACCTGCAGATGACGCTGACCAGCCCCAGTGGCCAGACCAGCACGCTGACCGTACCGCACCAGTGCTATTACGTCACCAACTCCACCCGAACCCCCGTCAACGCCTGCAGTGGCCTGAAGAACTTCACCTTCGGCCTGAGCCGCCACATGGAGGAACCCGTGGTGGCCACCTCCGGCAGCAGCACCTGGACGCTGGGCGTTGCCGACCGTCGTGCAGGCAATACCGGCCGGCTGGGCAACTGGTCCATCACCTTCTACGGCCGGTGACAATCCCCCACAATCACACCCTTTCTGCCCACCGAAAACCTCACCCATCATGCGCAAGAACACCCTGATCCAGACTCTGGCCATCGGCCTGTCCGCCCTGTTCCTGGGCCTGTCGTCCGTGCAGGCGGCCGATGCCGGCGTCGTCCAGCTGATCGGCCCCGACAGCACGGTGCGCAGCTTCCAGATCGATACCGCCCACGTGGTGCAGTTCGGCAGCCGCACCCAGGTACGCAAGGCCAGCACGGCCGAGGCCAAACAGCTGAAAAGCCTGAAGGCCACCAAGGGCACGCTCAAGAGCAGCAGCAGCGCCACCGTGTCACCGGTACTGCGTGATTCGGCCGGCCGCAGCTATGGCCTGCCCGGCGGCCTGATCGTGACGCTGAAGGCCGATGTTTCCGAGGCCGAGGGTCGTGCCCAGCTGGAAAGCGCCGGCCTGACGCCGGACCGCATGATCACCCCGCGCGTCTGGGTGGCCAAAAGCCCGGCGGGCCTGGAAACCATCGAAATGGCCAACCAGGCCAACGCAAAAGGCGTATTTGCGGACGTGAGCCCGAACTGGTGGACCAGGCGGGCGCTGAAATAATAGAAGGCGCTGAAACTGCCACGCCTCCCCCGGAGAGCCCCCCAGGGGCACCATGCGGAGGTGGGTACAAAAATGGCTGCGGCGTAAAAAACCCGGCCAAACAGGCCCCGCCACCGGCCATACATGACTCCGGCGCACGGATATCAGGCTGATCAGGCGCTTCTGCGACACAACCGCAGCACAGGCCCGGATGGGTACCGGTTTTTCCGGTATGCATCCGGGCTTTTTCATTGCGCGGCACGCGTCCTGGCCCTGTTCATCGCTGCAGAAGGAAACATCGACCACAGCCTGCCCCTGCTCATCACGGCAGAAGGGAACATCGACCACAGCCTGCCCCTGCTCATCACGGCAGAAGGGAACATCGATCCCCCCTGCCCCCACAGGAAGGCATTTCTCGCGCGCTGTCTCCTCAGAAGAAATGCATCGGTCACGCTTCATCCCTGCAAATTTCACGGGCACACCGGATTTTGCCAAAAGGTTCACGCACCCGGCACCCGCCTGCCGCCCGCAAAACTCAACCGCCCGTCAACCCCTTCGGCCCAAACTGATGCCATGAAGCAACGGCGTTGCTAGAGTGCCGCATTGTGCGTGCAAACCCGTTTTGCATCGAACCTTTTGCGGAATGCCAGCCTCGCCATGAAACTGAAGCACCTGCCCAGGTCGTACCTGTCTGCCCCCCTGCTGCTGACGCTGCTGGCTGCCTGCGGCGGCGGAGCCGGTGGTGGTACCAGCCCGGCCAACCTGTTCCCGGATAACGGCAGCCAGCCGGGTGCCTCGTCCCTTCAGCCGGCCAGAGGTGCCACACAGGCTGACTCGCAGATCACACGGCCGGGTGACCATGGCAATGCGGCCGGCACCGGCAATACCACCAACACCGGCAACGCGGGAAGCGGCACCAGCACAAACACGGGCACGGGTACCGGCACTGGCACGAATATCAGCAATGCCAGCAGTGGCGGAACCTCCTCTGCTGCGAGCGGCAACGGAGCAGGCAACAACACGGCAACGCCGGCCGGCCTGCTGAAGGTAAGCCCGAAGGACTGCCCGCTGCAGTACGAAGTGGACAGCACGCAGCGCAGGGCCGAAGGCGCCGGTGCCGACCCGCAGGAATTCCTGCAATGGCACCTGAAGAACACCGGCAGCCTGACGGACTACGCCGGCATGAAGAGCGGAGAAGATCTGCGGGTGACGGGCGCGTGGAATCAGGGCGTCGATGGGCACGGCGTGCGCGTGGCGGTGATCGATGACGCGCTGCTGCTGATGCACGAGGACCTGCGGGCCAACGTGGTGCCCGGCAGCCACAACTACCGCAAGGCGGCCAATGGCACATCCGACGGCCATGCCGATTATCCGGTGCCCTGCACGAGCGAAGAAGCACACGGCACCTCGGTGGCCGGCGTCATTGCCGCCCGCAACGGCAACGGTGTGGGCATGGTAGGCGTGGCCCCGCATGCCAGCCTGGTGGGTCTGAATGCCATGGTGACCGAACAGGAAGCCGACAAGCTGGACGCCCTTGTCCGGGATCTGGACAAGAACCATATCTACAGCAACAGCTGGGGCAATCAGGACTGGGGGCACTTCTTTGGCTATGAAAATGCCTCTGCACACCGGGATGCGCTGGAACGGGGGCTGAGCACCGGACGGGGCGGTCTGGGCAGCATCTACGTGTTTGCCGGCGGCAACGGTGCAGACAAGGGAGATTATTCCCTCCTGGACGGTTATGTGGGTGAACGGGGGGTGGTTACCGTATGTGCAACCAATGCTGCCGGCGAACGGGCCTTCTACAGCGAACGCGGCCCCAACCTGACGGTGTGCGCCCCCTCGGCCGAAGCCAGTGAAGGCACCACCCTGCCCGGCGTGGCCACGACCACCGTCGGAACCGACAACGAAGAGGAAGGCACGAAAGGTACCGACCTGAATCTCTACACCGATACCTTCAACGGCACCTCGGCGGCCGCACCGATGGTGTCGGGCGTGGTGGCGTTGATGCTGCAGGCCAATTCGAAACTGACCTGGCGCGACGTGCCGCTGATTCTGGCCCGTACCGCCCGCAAGGTGGATGAAGAAAACGGCCAGTGGAAGGATTACAGCAGTCCCATCCGCGCCGCCAGCAATGCCTGGAACACGCTGCACTACAGCCACAGCTACGGCTTCGGCGTGGCGAATGCCGAAGATGCCGTGAAGCTGGCCCGTGACTGGCAGAGCGTGGGCGGCAGCAGCACCCAGAAAAAATGTGTGGTGCGTTCGGTGAGCGTCAACCAGCCCATTCCGGAAGCCGGCACCTTCGGTACCAACCGTGACAAGGGTCAGGGCCTGGACGGAACGGCACGACTGCAGCTGCTGGCCGTCACCGAGGCCCTGGACTACAACCAGGCCGTGACCGATGGCATCAGCTCGACGGCAGAGGTGGACAGCACCTGCGCCATTCGCCACATCGAACACATCGATGTGAAGGTGAATTTCACGGACGATGCAGGATCGGGCCAGCACCCCAGCATGGGTGACCTGCAGATGACACTCCAAAGCCCGCTGGGCACGGTGAGTACGCTGACCGTTCCGCACGCCTGCCAGTCACCCTATCTGAAAAAGGATGGTACGCAGGGCATCGTCACATCCCTCTGCAATGAACCGGGCGACGGTTTCCAGTACGGCGTGCGCCGTCACCTGGAAGAACCGGTAGCCAATGGCAGCAACCGCACCTGGACGCTCTCGGTGGTCGACCGCGTAACGGGCCATACCGGCCGGCTGAAGGACTGGAGCATCACCTTCTACGGCCGCTGAACACCTGACGGCACGGTCTGCTGTGCACACCACACCAGCCCGTGCCTATTCGTGAATTCCTTTTTGCGCCTTTCTGTCTCCCTCCCGCTCTGCCCCGCAGTTTTCCGGGCGGACACTCCCCACGCTGCCCGTCCATCATGAAGAAGACACATCTTGCCCACACCCTGGCCCTGGGCCTCTCCACACTGGCGCTGAGCGCCTGTGGCGGTGGAGGCGGTGACGACGGGAGCACGAAGATCACGGTGCTGCAGGTGGGGGATCTGGTGATCGAAAGGCCCGCCGATGGCACGCCTGCCTCGTTTCTCGCGGGTAACGACTCGCCTGTATCCCTGCCCTCCACGCCGGTGGTACACATCACAGGTAATACGCACACGAACGATCTTCCCACAACAAACACGGCACCGGAACACCCGGCCGCAGGAAAACCGGCAGCGGGAACGACGGGCTCGGCCACACCAATGGCCGGAACTACGCCAATAACCGGAACCACGCCAACAGCCGGAACCATAACCGCAACGGCGAACACCCCCACTCCCGGAACAGCCCCGGGCACGAGCGGCACCGGTCGCCCCCCCGGCGCGGCAGCCTCTACCCAGACGGACACGACCACCACGGGCGCGGCCTCTGCCAGACCCGGCCAGGGTTCTGCCGCTGCGCAGTCCTCCACCACCAGTACGCTGAAGCCGGGGGACCTGATCAGCAGCACCAGCTGCAGCCTGAAATACACGCTGCCCAACCCCAACCGGACCATCAAGGCCGGCACCGACCCGCGCCTGACCGAAGCATGGCATCTGGAAAACCATGGCAACCTGTACAGACGGGCGGGTATGGTGGCCGGCGAGGACCTGCGCATCAAGCCAGTATGGAATATGGGCTACCGGGGTCAGGGCATTCGCGTGGCCGTGCTGGATGACGGGCTGGAAGTGACACACGAAGACCTGGCCCCGAACGTCGTACCCGGCAGCCACAATTACCGGAAAAAAGTGGGGGCGACGGGGCTGCCCCTGTTTCTGCTGGATGTGGGCAGCCAGACCACCGACGGCCCCGAAGACTATCCCATGCCCTGTTCGGAGAGCGACAGCCACGGCACCGCGGTGGCGGGCATCGTGGCCGCGCGTGATGGCAATGGCGTGGGCAGCACCGGCGTGGCGCCCCGGGCCAGTCTGGTGGGCTACAACATTCTGGCCAGCAATCTGCTGGATGACCAGCTGGGTGCCCTGACCCGCGACATCGACAAAAACCACATCTACAACAACAGCTGGGGTCCGGATGACAACGGCCAGCCGGGTTTGCCCTCCGGCAGCTGGGAACTCTTCAATGCCACCCTGGACAAGGGCCTGAAGCAGGGACGCGAGCAACGTGGTGTGATCTACGTGTTTTCGGGCGGCAATGGTGCGCAGGAGGGCGATTATGGCTCCCTGGACGGTCTGGTGAGTTCGCTGGGCATAGTCACGACCTGTGCAACCAACGCGGCCGGCATTCGGGCGCAATACAGTGAACGCGGGGCCGACCTGACGGTGTGTGCCCCCTCGGGCGACCGAAATGATGCCCTGTCCTATCTGCCCGCCACGGTGACCACCGGCCTCAAGAATACCTACATCGACGACTTTGCCGGCACCTCGGCCACGGCACCGATGGTGTCGGGCGTGATCGCGCTGATGCTGCAGGCACGACCGGAACTGACCTGGCGGGACGTGCCGCTGATTCTGGCCCGCACCGCCCGCAAGGTGGATGCGGAGAAAGGCGGCTGGCGCGAGCGTCGCAGCCCATTGGGGTATGGCAACGGCACCTACGACACCCTGCACTACAGCCACAGTTACGGTTTTGGCGTGGCCAATGCCGAAGCGGCGGTGGCGCTGGCCAAAAACTGGCGGAGTGTGGGGGGCAGCGAACTGCTGACGAAATGTGGCCCGGTGAAGGCGACGGTGAACAAGGACATTCCGGAAGCACACATCGTGGCGCAGCAGGCTGTCGATGGGACCCCGAAGGTAAAGCTGGACGGCAGCACGGAAGACCAGTTCTTCAACACGCTGCTGGATCTGGCCGACACACTGGATTACAACGCCGCCCCGCAGAACGGCCTGGAATCGGCCATTCAGATACCCGCCAGCTGCGGTATCCAGCACATCGAGCATGTGGATGTGCGGGTGACCACCACCGGCGCCAACGGCAGCGGCCAGCATCCCAATTCAGGGGATCTGCAGATGGCACTGGTCAGTCCGCTGGGCACGGTGAGCACGCTGATGCTGCCCCACCCCTGCACGGGAAGCACGCCGACCGGAAGCGATGGCGAGGAGCAGCTGACCCTCTCGGCCTGCGAGGGCCTGAGCAATTTCCACTTCGGCGTACGCCGGCATCTGGAAGAGCCGGTGGCCAGTGGCAGCAACCGGACCTGGAAGCTGGTGACCTCGGACCGGGTGCAGGGCGGTAACGGCCAGCTGAAGGACTGGGAAATCACGTTCTGGGGGCGCTGAGCGCACGCCTGACCAACGCCCCGTCCGTTGGCCCGCAGCAACGCCACGGGCACATCACCTGCCGCACAGGGGGCCATTTCAGTCCGGCCGGAAGAACGGCAGGAACACATGGGCATGGCCTTCCCTAAGCTGAAGGCACCGTCACGGGACTGAGCGGGATGCCGGGAGGAGATGAAGGTCTGGCCATCCGTTGTCCGCGCGGATGGTTTTCTGGACTTTTTTCTGCGGGGCCGTTTCGCTATTCCTGTGCTGCCCTGCCCTTTCCGTGTTTTCTGCCATGAAGCTGCCAAAACAGACCCTGTTGCCCTGGTACGCGCCCTTTCTGCTCTGTCTGCTGGCGAGCTGTGGCGATGGCCCGATTGCGCGCATGGGGGATGGCACCTCCGGCGCACCTCCGGTCACGCAACCGGGCGGAACACTGGCGCGCGGCGGCACGGGCAGTCAGACCGGCCCCGGATATGATCCGTCAACGAACAATGGCAGCGGCTCCACCGGCTCATCGGACGCTCCCGGACGTACACCGCAGAGCGGCACAGGCAGCGTGACCAGTCCGTCGGGTACAGGTTCGAACAGTGGTGCGAACGGTCGAAACAGCGGTAGCAGCGAAGCAGGATCGAATGGCAGCAGCGGGGCAAGCGGTACCGGTTCACCCGGCGCAGGCAGCTCGTCGGCCAGCGGCTCGTCTGCTGGCGGAACATCTACTGGGAACGCCCCAGGCACACCCAGTGGCACGAGCACGAACGACCCGAACGGTGCGGACGCCGGCAAGCCCCCCGCCGTCAAGCTGCTGAGTTCGGCCGAGTGCCCCCTGCGCTACGAAGACAAACCGGCCCCGGCCGCGCTGACCGGCGCGGATCCGCTGACACATCTGCAGTGGTACCTGCACAATGACGGCAGCCAGGCCGGCACGGTGGCCGGCGAAGACCTGCATCTGGGCACGCTGCACAGCCGGTACCGGGGCGAAGACGTGCGCATTGCCGTGGTGGACGACGGCATCGAAATGACGCACGAAGACCTGCGCCAGAACATGGTGCCCAACGGCAGCTACAACTATCTGGCCGAGCTGCCGGACTGGCCCGTGGGCAGCCCATGGGCCGTGCCGTGCACGAAGGACCAGGACCATGGCACGGCCGTGGCCGGCATCATTGCCGCGCGCGACAACAATGGCGTGGGCATTCGCGGTGTGGCGCCCCGGGCGCAGCTGCGCAGTTTCAATGCCATGTCGGGTGGAACGGATCTGGACATTCTGGATGCGCTGCAGCGCCATGTGGAGGACACCGACATCTACAGCAACAGCTGGGGTGGTGACGAGACCGGCCAGTACCAGGACGCCCTGCCAAGCCGCGTGGCGCTGTCCGGCGTGATCAATGCAGGACTGAAAAAAGGCCGCAACGGGCTGGGTGCCATTTATGTGTTCTCGGCAGGCAATGGCCACAGCCTGGGTGATTACAGCGCCTACGATGGCAACGTGACCCTGTATGGCGTGATGGCGGCGTGCAGCACACATGCCGCCGGGCTGCGCGCCCACTACAGTGAGATGGGGCCGAACCTGCTGGTCTGTGCCCCCGCAGGCAGTGCCGGAGATGAAGAGGAACGCAAAACGCTGCCGCTGGTGGAAACCACCCATCTGAACGACACCTACACGGCACGCTTCAGCGATACATCGGCCGCGGCGCCCATGGTGTCGGGTGTGGTGGCACTGATGCTGCAGGCCAACCCGAAGCTGACCTGGCGGGACGTGCCGCTGGTGCTGGCGCAGAGTGCGCGCAAGGTGGATACGCAGTCGGCCGGGTGGACGCAATATGGCCCCTGGCATTATCACCACGCCTATGGCTTTGGCGTGGCCGATGCGACGGCAGCCGTGGCACTGGCGCGCACCTGGCCGTCGGTGGGCGGCAGTGACACGGTGAGGCGCTGCGGCACGGTCACGCACGAGGTGGGTCGCACCATTCCGAAATCCACGCCGTTGACCGATTATGACGCGCTGGATGATTTTGCGGAGAAGCTCGACTACAACGCGCCCGTGGCCGATGGCATGACCGACAGCATCACACTGCCCGACGACGGTTCCTGCCCGGCGGGCACCGTGGAACACGTGGAAGTGACGCTGGAAATCACCGACGCCGGCGGCAAGGCAGAGCATCCGGATTCCGGCAAGCTGCACATTGCGCTGACCAGCCCGAGCGGACGCACGAGCACGCTGGTACTGCCCCACCCCTGCTACGAATACAACGCCCTGGGCGAAAGCGTGCTGGGTACCTGCGAAGGACTGACGAAATTCAGCATCGGCATCACACGCCACATGGGCGAGCCCTTCTTTACCGGCGACAACCGGAACTGGACGCTGTCGCTGGCCGATCACAGTGCCAGTGCGGGTGGGCAGCTCAAACGCTGGTCGATTCTGCTGTCCGGCCATTGATCTGAGGCCATTGACCTGTCGGACCATTGACGGCTGCACAATTTTCCGGACCCTTTGCATGAAAAACAACGCCCGACAGATCGTGCTGCATCTGTCCCCCTGGCTGCTGCTGACACTGGGCGCCTGCGGGGGCGGCGGTGACACCTTGCAGACCATTTCTCCCATCGCCGCGGGGGAGCAGTTGCCAGCAGGGATGCCCGTCATCGGGGACAGCTCCCTGCAGGCAGCGCCCCCTGTCACCGAAGACAGCCAGACCGGTACGCCCGGGAACCTGATAACGGTTGACCCAACGCCGGCTCCAAATGGCCAGACTCCCGGCAGCATGACTGCTGGCAGCACGACAGCGGGTAACACGGTGGCCCGCCGCACGGCAGCAGGGAGCGCAATGGCCAGCAGCACAGCCGCCGATATCCCGCCCGTGGCCCGCGCCACGGCCACGGGCATGTCCACGAACCCCGGCACAGTCGCGACGGTACGGACCGATTCCCCTCCCCCTGCTCCTGCCCCGTTCACCACCAGTGACCCACTGCGCGCGCAGCAATGGCACCTGCGCAATACCGGCAGCACGCTGAATGCGGTGGCCGGTGAGGATCTGAACTTGGGCGGGCTGCACCGGCAGTTCCGCGGCGAGGGAATCCGTCTGGCGGTGGTGGACAACGGGGTGGACGTGCTGCACGACGATCTGCTGCCCAACGTGGTGCCGGGCGCAAGCCACAACTATCTGCCCGAAGGACAGGGCAACGCCCTGCCACTGCCCGTCACTCCCAGTGATGATCATGGCACTGCGGTGGCCGGCATCGTGGCCGCGCGGGACGACAATGGTCTTGGCGGCGTGGGCGTGGCGCCCCGGGCCGGACTGGTGGCCTACAACGCGCTGGCCCACCAGACGGACGTGAGCCTGCTGGATGCGCTGACACGCGGACTGGCAGACAACCAGATCTACAGCAACAGCTGGGGGGCGCTGGATACGGGCCACTTCGAGCATGTGTCGGCCGGAGACGGGGCGCTGGCCTCGGCACTGGGCCGCGGACTGCGCGAGGGACGCGGCGGCAAGGGGGCCGTGTATGTATTTGCGGGCGGCAATGGCGCGCAGACCGGCGACTATTCGGTGTACGACAGCAACGTCAGCCACTACGGCATGGTGACGGTATGCGCCGTGAATGCGGGTGGCAGGCGCACGCTGTACAGCGAGGCCGGCCCCAACCTGACGGTATGTGCGCCCTCGGGCGATTCACGCACGGGCTACGGGGACTGGCAGGCAGGCATTACCACCCTGCTGCCCGGACAGGGCTACCGCGACAATTTCAATGGCACCTCGGCCGCCGTGCCGATGGTGTCGGGGGTGGTGGCGCTGATGCTGCAGGCCAACCCCGACCTGACCTGGCGGGATGTGCCGCTGGTTCTGGCGCACTCGGCCCGGCAGGTGGATGCCGGCTCGCCGGGATGGCGCAGCCTGCCCGGATCGTCGCTGCGCTATCACCACCACTACGGTTTTGGCGGGGTGGATGCGCAGGCTGCGGTGAAGCTGGCCCGGCAGTGGTCCAGTGTGGGCGGCAGCGAATCGGTGCGCCAGTGCGGGCCGTACCGGAAGAAGGTGCGCGGCGCCATTCCGGAACGGATTCCGGCCACGACCGGCGCAGCCCCGGACAACACGGACAGCTCCGGAAGCATGGAGGACACCAGGAGCAAAGGCAACGGCGGCTTCGACGAGAACGTGCCCGTGCAGGACGGGCTGCTGTCGGCCATCGACATTCCGGCCGACTGCCCCATCCAGCACATCGAGCACGTGGATGTGCGGATGACGGCCGTGTCGGACAACTACCGGCGCCAGCACCCCGGCCCGGGCGACCTGCACATCACCCTGACCAGTCCGCTGGGCCAGGTGAGCACGCTGGCCACCCCGCACGACTGCTACCGGCTGGGCAGCGACGGTTCCCGGCAGGGCACGCGCTGCGTGGGACTGAAGGACTTTCGCTTCGGGCTGCGCCGGCACATGGATGAACCGGTCGCCACCGCCAGCAACCGCAGCTGGACGCTGGGCATGGCCGACCGCCGGGCAGGTAACCACGGCAAGCTGTACTGGTGGGAGATCACGCTGTATGGGCGTGAGTGAGCGTTGCATCCCTCGATAGGGTCGCGGCGCCAGCCGATCAGGCGACAGAGCACTGCTGTCGTGGTGCCACTCAACCACGCGACGGGGCACTGCTGTCGTGGTGCTACCCAATCACGCGACGGGGCACTACTGTCGTGGTGCCACCCAATCACGCGACAGGGCACTACGTCGTGGTGCCACCCAGTCATGCGACAGGGCACGCGAGCAGGGTGAGGAGGCGCACGGGGTTGGCAGACGCTGCCCGCAAGGCTGGCGCACGCGTGAATGCAGTACAGGCACGGCCGGCACGGCTGAGACTGGCATAATGGAGGGAAGCGGGTGCAGCCTGACGGTGCGGCGCCTGCTGCCGGATGTGCCCGGCCACCGCAGGTGGGCTGAAAAGGCGCATGAACACTGGCTCTGGCCAGAGTGTGCCTGCCCCGGAAGCCTGTGCGGGGGCGGCAAAAAAGGTTCGGCTGGGTCCGCCTGACACCGGGCGTCCATGTACTTCTGCCCGCCGCCCGGTGCGCGGAGGAAAGCGGACCCGCCGAAAAGACCGTGGAAGAACCTCACTGCCCGGGTTGGCGCCAGACAGCTAAATTCTTCGATTAATCATATAGTTATTGCTTCAACCTAGAAATGATCTCACATTTCGGGGTTGCTTCGCAAGGTGGCGTTTCGCCAACAGTGCAAAAAACCAACGTTTCCTGCCGTCCGTCGGGCCGCAACGGCCCGTGATGCCCCAAGGGGTTTCATGACCTCATTTGCCCCCACGCTCCCCTTGGGCGTGTCATGAACGCTTTCGCCCCCGTGCGCCTCCTTTGGGCGTGTCATGACCCCGAAGGGATGGGACAGGCGTGAGGGATGGGGCATCCCCTGCCCTGCCGTTTCTTTGCCGCTCGCCCGTTTCTTTCCCGCTCGCCTACACCCTGCCGCCGCTTTGGTCCAGCCCCGGCGAAACGGTTATTCTTTGCAGGTTCAGAACATTTTCCTGCACCTGCCCCATGACCAGCATCACAGCCAACCCGCCACCCGTCCCTTCCCGGAGCCCGGGTGCCGCCCAGTCCGCAACCCGGTCGCCAGCCGCTGCACACTCATCAGCCGCTGCACATTCATCAGCCGAAGCCCAGTCATCAGTCGCTGCACAGCCCTCCGTCGAGGTCCGGTCTTCGGTGGCTGCCCAGCCTGCTTCGCCGGCTGGTGCCCCCTTGGCCCAGTCCACCGTGGTGCGTCGCGAGGACTACCGGGCCCCCGACTGGCAGGTCGACGGCGTGGTGCTGCATTTCTGCCTGGACGCCGACAGCACGGTGGTCACCGCTGCCTGCCAGTACCGTCGTCGCCCGGAGGCCCCGGCCGACGCCCCACTGCGGCTGGATGGCGAGGCGCTGGAGACCCTGGCGGTGGCGGTAAACGACATCCGCCTGCCCTCGCCCGAATCGCTGATCGAGAACGGCCAGCTGGTGCTGCGCGACCTGCCCGAACACTTCGTGCTGCATACGCAGGTACGCATCCATCCAGCCGCCAATCTGGAGCTGTCCGGGCTGTACGCCACCCAGGGGACGCTGCTGACCCAGTGCGAGGCACAGGGCTTTCGCCGCATGACCTGGTTCATGGACCGGCCGGACGTGATGAGCACCTTCCGCGTCATCCTGCAGGCACGGCGGGCGGATTATCCGGTGCTGCTGTCGAACGGCAACCTGCTGGCCGATGATGCACCGGCCGCACGGGAGGCACGCGCCGCGCTGTCGGTGCTGCCCTGCGGGCCGGCCACGCTGACAGGTACGACCAGCGCTGGTGGTGGTTCTGGTGGCTCTGCTGCTGATGCGGCCGCCGCTGGTGCTGGTGCTGGTGCTGGTGCTGGTGCTGGTGCTGGTGCTGGTGCTGGTGCCGGTGCTGGTGCCGGTGCCGGTGCCGGTGCCGGTGCTGGCAGGGATGCTGCGGCCGCTACCGAATGGCACGAGGTCGTGTGGGAGGATCCGTTCCGCAAGCCCTGCTACCTGTTTGCGCTGGTGGCCGGGAAGCTGGCGGTGAACGAAACCCGCTACCGGCTGGCCTCGGGGCGCGAGGTGCTGCTGCAGGTGTGGACCAGGCCGGAAGAGATTCACCGCACCGGCTTTGCACTGCAGAGCCTGGAAAAGGCCATCGCGTGGGACGAGCGGCGCTTCGGGCTGGAGCTGGATCTGGACCGGTTCATGATCGTGGCGGCCCCGGATTTCAACATGGGCGCCATGGAAAACAAGGGGTTGAACATCTTCAACGCCAAGTACGTGTTTGCCGATCCGTTCGTGGCCACCGACACCGATTTCGAGTGGATCGAATCGATCATCGGCCACGAGTATTTTCACAACTGGACGGGCAACCGCGTCACCTGCCGTGACTGGTTCCAGCTGACGCTGAAGGAAGGGCTGACGGTATTCCGCGACCAGGAATTCACGGCCGACCAGATGGCCGCCGGCGTGGCCCCGCAGGCCGCCGGCAGCGTGCGTGCCCTGCAGCGCATGGACAACGTGCGGCTGCTGCGGCAGGTGCAGTTTGCCGAAGATGCTGGCCCGATGCGCCACCCGATCCGCCCGGACAGCTACCAGGCCATCGACAATTTCTACACCGCCACCGTGTACGAAAAAGGCTCGGAGGTGATCCGGATGCTGCAGACGCTGCTGGGCGTGGACGGCTTCCGGCGCGGCATGGACCTGTATTTCGAGCGGCATGACGGACAGGCCGTGACCTGCGAAGCCTTCGTGAGCGCCATGGCCGATGCCAACGGGCGCGACCTGGACCAGTTCATGCGCTGGTACGGCACGCCGGGCACGCCGCGGCTGGTGGTGCGCAGCCATTACGACGCCGCCTCGAAACGGCTGGTGCTGTCGCTGACGCAGCAGCTGCCGGACGCCGACGGCAATCCGGTGACGCCGCCGGCTGAAAAGGCGCTGCACATTCCGGTGAACGTGGCGCTGCTGGCACGCGGGGCTGGTTCGGCTGGCGCTGCTGGTTCAGCTGGTTCAGCTGGTTCGGCTGCTGGTGTTGCTGGCGTTGCTGGGGCTGCTGGGGCTGCTGGGGCTGCTGGGGCTGCTGGGGCGCAGGGTACGGCCGGTGGCCAGCCGCAGGGTGCCGCGGCCGGTTCGGTCATTGCCCAGCGGCTGCTGGAACTGAAGGCCCCCTCGCAGGACTTCGTGTTCGAGGGGGTGGAAAGCGCCGATGCGCGTGGCCCGATCCTGTCGCTGCTGCGCGATTTTTCGGCGCCGGTGGTGGTGGATTTCCCGGCAACGGATGCCGATCTGGCCTTCCTGCTGCAGCACGACGACAACCTGTTCAACCGCTGGGAAGCCGGCCAGCAGCTGGCCGAGCGGGCCCTGCTGGCAGCGGTACGCGGGAGTGCGCCGGCAGCAGATACAGGTATCCCGTCCGGCGGCGTCACGTCCTCTGCCGATTCCGCGGTAACGGATGTCTCCACCTCAGCAGGCAGCGCCCTGCCAACGGGTGGCTCCACACCGTCTGCCGGCGCCGCCCGGGACTCCCTGCAGGCGCTGGCCGATGCACTGATGGCCTCGCTGCCGGATGCCCGGCTGGACGACGGCCTGCGCCAGCAGATGCTGCTGCTGCCCGACGAGCTGCGCCTGGCCGAGCAGCTCACGCCGCTGGATCCGCAGCGGCTGCGCACGCGGCGCAATGAGGCCGTGCTCCGCATCGTGCAGCCACTGGTACCGTGGCTGCGGCAGGTGGCAGAGCGCAGGCACTGGCAGGCGCCGTATTCGCTGGACGTGCCGAAGGTCGGGCAGCGGGCGCTGGGCAACACGGCGCTGCAGCTGCTCACGCTGGCAGGCGCCGACGGCGCGGCCGGACTGGCCCGTGCCCAGTTCGATGGTGCGAACAACCTGACCGACCGTCTGGGTGCCCTGCAGGCGCTGCTGCGCGCCGGGGCCGATGATGCCGAATGGGCGCTGGCCCGCTTCGAGGAGGTCTACCGCCACGAAACCCACGTGCTGGACAAATGGTTCACCGCACAGGCCACCATGCACGGCACCCACGAACCCACGCTGGCCCGGGTGAAGCGGCTGATGGCGCATCCCGGCTGGGACGCCCAGAATCCGAACAAGGTGCGCGCCCTGCTCTACGCCTTCTTCAACAGCAATCTGGCCGAATTCCACCGGCCCGATGGTGAAGGCTACGCCCTGTGGCTGGAGCAGGTACTGCGTCTGGACCGTAGCAACCCACAGGTGGCGGCACGCATGGCGCGTACGCTCAACCGTCACCGCCGTTTCGTCCCGGCACTGGCCGACCGGATGCAGGCCGTCCTTGCCCAGGCCGCACAGGATGCACAGTCCCCGGATGTCCGGGAAGTGATTGCCAAGGAGCTGGAATCATGAAAAAGCACATCAGCCTCACGCAGTACCTTGTGGAGGTGCAGCGCAGCAAGGGTCTGATCCCCGGCGAGCTGCGCCTGCTGCTGGAAGTGGTGGCGCGCGCCTGCAAACGCATCAGCCAGGCCGTGGGCAAGGGCGCGCTCACCAACAGCCTGGGCGATGTGGGCACCCAGAACGTCCAGGGTGAAAAGCAGATGAAACTGGACGTGATCGCCAACGACACGCTGCTGGAAGCCAACCTGTGGGGTGGCCAGCTGGCGGCCATTGCATCGGAGGAAATGGACCAGCCCTTCACCATTCCCGACCGTTATCCGAAAGGCGAATTCCTGCTGCTGTTCGACCCGCTGGATGGTTCGTCGAACATCGACATCAATTCGGTGGTGGGCACGATATTTTCGGTGCTGCGTGCACCGGAAGGCGTGAAGGAGCCCTCCGAAAAGGACTTTCTGCGACCGGGCAGCGAGCAGGTGGCCGCCGGCTATGCCATCTACGGCCCCTCCACCATGCTGGTGATGACGGTGGGCGACGGGGTGGCCGCGTTCACGCTGGACCGCGAGATCGGGGCCTGGTACCTGACCGAGCGCGGCTATCGCGTGCCGGAGGCGACGCAGGAGTTTGCCATCAACATGTCGAACCGCCGGCACTGGTATCCGCCGGTGCGCAAATACATCGACGAACTGCTCGACGGAAAAACCGGGCCACGCGGCAAGGACTACAACATGCGCTGGATTGCGGCCCTGGTGGCCGAGATTCACCGCATCATGAACCGCGGTGGCGTGTTCATGTACCCGGCCGACCTGCGTACGCCCGACCGTCCCGGCCGGCTGCGGCTGCTGTACGAGGCCAACCCGATGGCCATGCTGATGGAACAGGCCGGCGGTGCCGCCACCGACGGGCGCCAGCGCATTCTGGACATCCAGCCCACTTCCCTGCACCAGCGGGTGCCGCTGTTCATCGGGGCGAAGGAAGAGGTGGAGCAGGTGACGAAATATCACCTCGAGTCATGATTCGAACCACTGCCTGATGCCTTGATCTGCCAACGGCGTGAGTCGTTTGGAATGGTGAAGTATTCCCAAATCGTCTGATGCCCCCGTTTTTTCAGGTTTCCATGAACTTCACGAAAGTCCTTGCCCGGCTGGCGGCCCAGATTCTGCTGGGCATTGCCGTTTTCTTGTGGGGCGCCATTGCGGCGCTGGATCCGGCACGCGGCGACAGCCGCTGGGTGATCGGTGCGGCCAGCGTGCTTTCGCTGGCTGCGCTGGTACGGCTGAGCAGGGGCGGCAACTGGGTGCCGTGGGCCGGCGCGGTGGGACTGGTTCTGCCGATTGGGGTGCTGGCCCACGACAATGGGGGCTCACCGTGGCTGTGGGTGCTGTGGGGGCTGGTTGTGCTGGCGACGCGGGGGTGGATTCGGGAGGGGCACAATGTGAGGGATGTCTGATCTCCCGAACATCCTTTTCATGCATTCTGGATGCCCGTATGCTTCGTTGCGCTGGAGGGCGGACATTACTGCCAGATATGCCCGGCAACCTGATGTGGACCGAACTCTGTCGCATCATGAAGTAACCGGCCGATCACGACCAGATCACCCTCGACACGATAGATCAGAAAATGTCTCAGGTTCTTTACACGACCCGAAACAAGATCTACGTGATCACGACTCAAACGCAAATGCCAAGTACGAACCCCCTCGCCCAACCGGGGTTCAGCCTTGCTTCCCACGCGGAATGGCTGAGCTGACACATCCTGAACTGCAATCGTGATCAGTTTTCTGTAACGGGTCCGGGCCGAAATTCCAAAAAATGCCTGAGACCATTGGAGCGCACCCGAAATGTCGATACGCGCTTCGGCAGACAAGCGGTAACGCATTTCCTTATCCCTGTGACCGTATGGCCTCATCGACCTCAGCTTCGATCTGTTCCATGAATGAGTCCAGATCTTTGTCTTCTATGTCGTAATACCGGCCAGCCGCAATATCAGCCCAGCCTTTGTCTGCAGCAGCCTTGAGCACCTGAATTCGCTCCTCTTCCCTGCGTTGTGCATCCTCCAGGAGACGCAAGCTGGCGCCAACGACATCCCTGGCGCTCTGAAAACGACCTGATTGCACAAGGCTGTTCACGAGCAGATCCTCCTGCTCGGTCAGCTCAACGTGTGTAAGCGCCCAGCCATCTACACGGTTCAGCGCCTCCAGACGCCAAAACAGGTGCCCACTTGATTCAGGTGGACACCTGTTCTGGCGTCTGAGCGGTAAAACTATGGATATACGCAGCGCGGCTATGTGGCGTCGTCCGGCGATGCTGCGGCCGGCGCGTCCTGCTTTACCGCCGGCTCCCACCGGTGCGGCAACAGCTCACCGATCCGACTCATGGGCTGCGTCGGCAGCCGCGTCAGCACATCGGTCAGGTATGCCAGCGGATCGTGCCCGTTGAGTTTTGCCGTCTGGATCAGGCTCATGATGGCCGCCGCACGCTGGCCAGCCCGCAGCGAGCCGGTGAACAGCCAGTTGTGACGACCCACGGCCACCGGCCGCAGCTGCCGCTCGGCGTGCGTGTTGT
>ERZ773077.607-NODE-607-length-26739-cov-3.990031_pt1 | contig 26739 bp, 31 predicted proteins | sample MGYA00580612_ERZ773077 | MGnify/ENA primary metagenome ERZ773077 (study PRJEB29015, sample SAMEA2737971) | human oral metagenome | biome: human oral; feature: human-associated habitat; material: dental | place: China | collected 2021 ...
CCATACTTTTCCTTTGGGTAGTTTTATCTAGCCTTTAAGCAGGCATGAATCGTAAATTTGTCGCCTAAAACCAGGCGGAGTTAAATTTGCAGCCGTTACGCTCGTCAAATTTGACCGCCCGCGCAAGCAAAGCGTCAAATTTGCCGCAGTTTACGGGCTAAATTTTAAAAATTAGCTCGCAAAAAAATGGCGATAAATTTAGCAAAAACTAAAAATAACGCCCGAAAGTAAAATTATTTACACTCGACTTGCGGCATCTGCGCTAAAAATATCGGCATTTTTTGCTTGATTAGCGTGTGAAATTTGCTTCTATCGGCGATATTTAGAAACTTTAGCGCGTAGTGCGTGACTCTAAGCCCGCAGTTAAGGCTCTTGACGTGGATTAGATTGATCTCGTAGTTGTCAAAATCGGGGTTGCCAGCGATCGGATAGTAGATCGTGTAAGCTTGATACTCTTTATCGTTTATAGACTTGAAATCATACTCCGCTTTGCCAAACTTCCCGCTTTTTAACGCGGTCATAAAGGTCCTTTGGTATTCGTTGATGTCGGCGTTTTCATCGACAGTGACGCTTACTAGCTTGGTCCATTTAAAGCCCACTTTTTCGTTTGGTAGATAAAACTCAGCCGTTCTTGCGTTTTTTTGCTTTAAGACGAATTTTTCGCCGTCTATGGCTACTTCGTTTGGTAGATTTACGCTATCTAGCGCGCTTTTTGGTAGCTCTATCTGCGTGGTTCTAGGCTGGGTGCAGCCGCCTAAAAATAGACAAACGGCCGCAACGGCGGCAAACGAAACTTTTTTAAAACTCATGTTTTTCTCCTTTGTTAGTTGATTTTTTAAACTCCATGCACTTTTTAACTAGCCCCGCCTTGCACTCTTTTTCGTGCAGCTTTTGCGCCTTTTGGCGTAGCACGGCGGCTTGTTTTTTGTCGCTGTTTTCAAGGCGGCGCGCTAGATTTAGGCACCCGCGCGCATCTCCGGCTTCACAAGCCTCGCCAAAAAGGCTCGCAGCCTCATTGGCGTCGGCTTTTACCACTTCGCCTATGCCTTTTTCGTAGATCGCGCCTAGATTCGTACAGGCCGGTTTTAGCCCGTTGTAGCAGGCGATCCCGTAAAAGTTAAAGGCTTTTGGGATATCTTGCGGCACGTCTACGCCCTCAAAATACGCGTCCGCTAGGCTCTCGCAAGCATCTAGTCGCCAAAGTAGGCAGGCTTTTTCAAAAAGCTCTAGCGCGCGCGGAACGTCCTTTTTTGTGCCGCGTCCTAGAGATAGCATCTCGCCAAGCTTGGCGCAAGAAGCTCCAAAGCCGCCTTCGCAGGCCTTCTCGTGAAATTTAACCGCCAGCTCGCTATCTTGCCGTACTCCGCCAAGCCCCTTTGCGTAGAGCTCCCCTAGCGCCGCGCAACCGTTTGCTACGCCCCTGCTGCACGCCTCTTTGCTGAGCTCGTAGGCTGCCTCAAACTGCCCGCTTTGATACTGCGCCCAGCCGCCGTATAGCTCGTCCAGACGCTCGCTGCCGCCGCATTTGTAGGCATTTGCGGTGCAGGCCTTGTCGTAATAGGATCTGGCGACCTTGATATCCTGCGCAAAACCCGCCTCGCCGTCCTCGTAAAGCCTGCCCAAAGCCTCACACGCTTCGTAAATTTTACCCTCGCAGGCAAGCGAGTAAAATTTGAGTGCATTTTTCGAGTTTTTCGCGGCTTCGTCGTTTTTGTCTATTACGCCGTCCGCGTACATGCCGCCTAGGTAGTAGCAAACTACCGCGTATCCGCGCTCGCAGGCCTTTACGTAGAGCCCTAACGCTTTGCTTTCATCCGGTGGGACGCCGGTGCCAGCTTCGTAAATTTGAGCTAGATTATAGCAGCTTAAACCAAATCCTTTTTCGTAGGCTCGCTCAAAAATCGCGGCGGCTTTGGCCTGTTCGCCGCTGTTTTGATGGAGCGAAGCTAGGCTATCGCAGCCTGATAGCTCGCCCGCGTCGCAGGCTTTTTCATAAAATTTGGCGGCTTTTGCATCATCTTGTTCTACGCCTTTGCCGCTTTGGTATAAAAACCCAAGCCTTGCACACCCGTGCGCTTCGCCTGCTTCACACGCTTTTTGCCAAATTTGAGCCACCTTTTGCTCATCGCCCGCATCATAGGCCGTTTGACTTTCGTCCGTTAAATTTGCGAGAGCTAAATTTAGCGCAAAAAATAGCAGTAAGACCAGTTTTATCATCGCGCTCCTTTGTTAAATTTTACTTATTTTGTTTTTCAAATTTGACCTATTTCGTCTCTTTGTATGCCACAGTCCTGTTTGTATCGGACGGGTAGGTTGTTGCGTCTTGTGCTGCCTTGATAGCGCGACGATATACTAAAATCGCGCGACATTGGCATTTTTTAAAATTATTTGGGTGTGGAGTAAATTTGGCGCGGTTAGGTAAACGGCTATGATCGTTTTCAAATTTTTCCTTAAATCTAGCGCGAGTCAAATTTGAGCGGCAAGAACCGCGCCGAGCTAAATTTAATGCGCTCTTAAGGACTAAAATAAATTTTGCGGCGCAGTGTCGACATAAAAAGGAGTCAAATTTATTTTGCTCACATTTGGGCTCGTTAGCCGCGCGGCATAAAACAGAGGCGGTCAAATTTAGCCAAAAACCGCTCGGCTATAAAGCCAAATTTGACCGATTTTGCACCTTAAACGTTAAATCTAAAATGCATCACGTCGCCGTCTTGCACGACGTAGTCCTTGCCCTCAAGGCGCATCTTGCCCGCTTCTTTCGCCCTGCTCTCGCCGCCGTACGCGATAAAATCATCAAATCCGATCACCTCGGCTCTGATAAATCCCCGCTCAAAGTCGTTGTGGATGACGCTGGCGGCTTTTGGCGCTTTCCAGCCTTTTACGATCGTCCATGCGCGCACTTCGACGACGCCCGCGGTAAAGTAGCTGATCAAATTTAGCTTTGCAAACGCCGTTTTGATGATCTTTTCCAGGCCGCTCTCGTTCGTGCCGAGCGAGCTTAAAAACTCATGCGCCTCTTCGTCACTAAGCCCCACTAGCTCCTCTTCGATCTTGGCGCAAAGCTTGATGACCTCGTGCCCCGAGCGCGCGGCAAATTCGCGAAGCGCCTGCACGTATTTATTGTCCTCCGAGATGCCGTCCTCATCGACATTCGCGCCATATACGACCTCTTTTGCGCTGAGTAGCCTTAGCTCTTTGTTTAAATTTATAAACGCGTCGTCGTCCTTGCCGCCGAAACTGCTCGCGCTTTTGCCGTCGTTTAGGTGAGCTAGCAGCGCGTTTGCCGTCTCTAGCGCCTCTTTTGCGCCCTTTGCGTTTGCTTTGGCTTCGCGGGATAGACGTTCTATTTTTTTGTTTAGCTGCTCGATGTCGGCGAGGATGAGCTCGGTCTCGATGATCTCGACGTCCCTGACGGGATCGACGCCGCCTTCTACGTGAGTGATGTTTTCATCCTCAAAGCAGCGCACGATGTGTAAAATCACTTCGGTTTCGCGGATATTTGAGAGAAATTTATTTCCCAGCCCTTCGCCCGCGCTCGCACCCTTTACGAGCCCTGCGATATCGACAAATTCGATCGTGGAGTACTGGATTTTATTTGGATTTACGATTTTGGCTAGCTCGCCTAGGCGCTTATCGGGCACCGGCACGACGGCTTTGTTTGGCTCGATCGTGCAGAATGGATAGTTTGCGCTCTCGGCGTTTTGCGCTTTCGTTAGCGCGTTAAATGTGGTTGATTTGCCGACGTTTGGCAAGCCTACGATACCTACTGCTAGTCCCATTACAGCTCCTTTGCCATAGCGCATAGATAATAAATATTCATTCGCACGCCCGCTCCCGTCGCGCCCGCTTGGTTATATCCCCAGGCTTTTTCGGTGTAAGCCGGGCCTGCGATATCTTGATGTATCCACTTGTCTTTAAATTCGTCTTTTATAAATTTATCTAGGAAAAGTCCCGCCGTGATCGCGCCGCCGTAACGACTGGATCCCGTGTTGCTGACGTCTGCGATCTGACTTTTGATTAGCTCGCGTAAGTGCGGGTTAAACTCCAAAATCGTATTTAGCTCGCCGCTTTTTGAAGCTTTTGCTTTAAATTCAGCCTTTAGCTCCTCATTGTTGCCCATTATGCCGCTTGTGTATTCGCCAAGGCCCACCACGCAAGCGCCAGTTAGCGTCGCCATGTCGATTAGCACGTCTGGTTTAAAATCCTGCGCGTAGCTAAGGCAGTCGGCAAGTACTAAACGGCCCTCGGCGTCGGTGTTGCGCACCTCGATGCTAACGCCGCTGCGAGATATCAGCACGTCGTCTGGTTTATAGGCGTTGCCGCCGATCATATTTTCGGTCGCGCCTAAAATAGCGTGAATTTCAAACGGCAAATTTAGCTCCGCCGCGCCTTTAATTATACCCATTGCCGCAGCCGCGCCGCTTTTGTCGGCTTTCATCGTTAGCATATAATCAGCCGGCTTTAGGCTAAGTCCGCCGCTATCGTACGTTAGCCCTTTGCCGACGAAGATTACGCGTTTTTTTGCGCCTTTTGGCTTGTAGATAAGGTGGATGAGGCGAGGTGGATGGATGCTGGCTCTGTTTACCGCTAAAAATGCGTTCATCTTTTCTTTTTCGAGGAATTTTTCGTCGTAAATTTTGCAGCTTAAATTTGGGTAGTTTTTGGCTAGATTTTGCGCCTCTTCGGCCATTTTTTGCGGAGTGTAGATTTCAGGTATTTCGTTTACGATATCTTTGGTAAAATTTGTCGCAGAGGCGATTATCTCGCCGTGAGTAAAGCCGTCCTTTGCGTCGTTTTCGCGGACGTCCTTGTCGTTATACTCCTCAGAGCTAAAAATAATATCTTTTAGCGCGTATTTTTCTTTTTTTTCTTTGTATTTGTTAAATTCGTAAGCGCCCAGCAAAAAGCCCTCGGTTAGAGCTTGAAAGCTCATTTTTTGGCAACCTGCGACGTATGAGGCTAGCTTTAGGCTTTTGATGTTTAGCGATTTTACGGCGTTATAGGCCTTTGCCGCAGCTATGCGAAGCTCGTCATAGCCAAGCTTATTTAGCGGGACGTAAACCCTGCCGCTTTCAAGTAAAAGCAAGACGCTCTCGCCCTTGTAGTTGGCAAATTTAAACGCCTTTTCGTCTTTTATAAATTTATGTTTTAGGTTTTTATCTACGACGAAAATTAGCTCCAAATCAGCCTTGATTTCGTTTAGTTTTTTATTAGTGAGTTGAAACTGCACTTCTGTGTCTCCTATCGTTTAAAATTTTATTTTCTATGCGCCTAAAGCCGTAGAGCAAAATGCCCAAAAATAGCGCCACTACCGGCACGGCGACGTACCAGTGCTCTTTTGCTTTGTGCAGTATGTCAAGTATGTGCTCGCCTAAAACCCATGCGGGGATTATCGTGATCGCAGCCCAGCACCACGCGCTTATTAGATTGATGAGCGCGTATTTTTTCGCACTGTATCCGGTTAAGCCTATGGTCATCGGTATGATGACGCGAAAGCCGTACATATAGCGCTGAATAAAAATGATCGGCCAGCCGTATTTTTTTAGCATTATGTGCGCGATGGCGAATTTACGGCGCTGCGTATGAAGTTTTTTAGCGATATATTTTTTGTTGTAGCGGCCTAGATAAAAGTAAATTTGATCCCCGACAAAGCCGCCCAGACCTGCTACGAAGATGGCCGGCGCGATATGCATATGCGTTTGATGAGAGAGGATTCCCGCCATTATGAGCGCCATTTCGCCTTCCATTATGCACCAGACGAAAAGTATGATGTAGCCGTACTCGATGAGTAGTTTTGTAAAAAATTCTTCCATCATAGCTCCAAAATGCTGTAAATTTTAGTTAGCGAGCGTAAATTTGCGCTACCGCCAAGATCCTTTAAATCAATCAAAAAGCAGGCCTCTACGCAAACGGCGTTTGTTTGATTGATTAGCTCGACGCTAGCCTTGGCCGTGCCTCCCGTAGCGATTAGATCGTCGATTAAAAGCACTTTTGCGCCCGCTTTTTCGCCGAATGCGTCAACGTGAATTTGCACCTCATCCACGCCGTATTCTAGGCTATATTTTTGCGAGATCGTGATGTAGGGTAGTTTTTTAGGCTTTCTAATCGGCACGAAAGGCAGTCGCAGCCTAGCTGCCAAGGCCGCTGCGAATATAAATCCGCGCGACTCGATGCCGGCTATAAAATCGATATCGGCGTCCTCGTATCTGACAACTAGATGATCCATTAAAAAATTAAACGCCTCTTTATTATTCAGTAGCGTCGTGATATCGCGAAATACTATGCCAGGTTTTGGAAAATCGTTTATGCAGCGGATAGAATTTAATAAAAACTCCTTCCCCGCTTTGTCTAGTTCTTTCATTTTTTGCCTTTAAATTTGATTTATAGTAGCGCTTCGATTTTGCCCTCTAGTTCGCGGATACGCTGGCGGAGTTTGTCGTTTTCTAGGCGGTACTGCGAGTTTCTGGTGCGAAGGGCGTTGGCATCGTTTTTGACTTTATTGAGTTCGTCTGTGAGGATGTCGATGTTGCCAAGACCGCGCTGTAGCTGGACTTGCAGCTTGCGGATGACGACTTCGGTATCTTGGAGATTGTTTTTCATAAAATCGCGCGTCGCGCGCTCTTTTTTAAGCAAGGTTTTAAAATAAAACACCATAACGGTGAGATAGATACAAATGCATATCAAAACGGTAAGTACGAGCCAATCAGTCATTTCTCGCCTCCTAGCTTTTTCACGCGTCTTTCGTGCCTGCCGCCGGCAAATTCGGTAGCGAAAAAGGCTTTTATCATATCTGCCGCAACCGCGTCGCCGATCGTTCTAGCGCCCATGGCTAGTACGTTTGCGTCGTTGTGCTCGCGCGCTAGTTTTGCCGTTGTGACGTCGTGACAAAGCGCGCAGCGAACGTGCGAATGGCGGTTGGCCGCGATACTGATGCCGATACCCGTGCCGCAGATTAGCACGCCGTATTCGTTCTCGCCGCGTAAATTTTGCGCCATAAGCTCGGCAAAATCTGGATAATCGACGCTATCTTTGCTATGCGTTCCTAGATCGCATACGTCAAAACCTTCGTTTTTTAAAAGCCCGCAAATTTGCGCCTTAAGATCAAAGCCCGCGTGGTCGCTCGCGATAAAAATTTTGTCTATTTTCATGAAATTTCCATAAGCTAAAAAATGCTTAATTATAGCAAAAAAGCATTAAAGTAAAATTTCGCCGCAAGCCTTTAGGAGCGAAATTTAGGCTAAATTTTAAAATTTGCCGTTTACAAAAACATCCTCATGATCGCCACGGCATATCGTATCGGCTCGAAAAAATAATCCTTTAGCGGCGAGATCACGATGATAACTAGCGCGATAAAGCCGTATCTTTGCATGCTATTTAGCCAGTTTGCCGCGCCGTGAAGCCCAAAAATGCGTAAAAGATACTCAAGCGCCTTTGAGCCATCAAGAGGCGGGATGGGATAGAGGTTAAAGAGGGCTAGGACTAAATTTACGGCTGCAAGCATAAATACAAACTCCGCTACCGCGCCGTCAAAACCTATAAATTTAAATAGGCAAAACGCTAGCGCAAAAAGAGCAAGGTTGTATGCGATACCCGCAAGCGCGACGATGATAGCGGCCTTGTAGCCGCCGTTATAAAGCACCGTGCGTAAATTTATGGGTACGGGTTTAGCCCAGCCAAACGTCACTCCCGTGCTAAGATACATGAGTGCCGGCACGACGATAGTGCCTAGCGGATCGACGTGTTTTATGGGATTTATGCTGAGCCGCCCTAAATTTTTAGCGGTTAGGTCGCCAAATTTAAATGCCGCGTATCCGTGCGCGATCTCATGCCCGACGACGGAGATAACGAGTACGGCGACTAGGATCGCAACTTGAGCGAAGTCGATGCTATCAAGGTTCATTCGATCTTGTTTCCGTCGTTTTTAGCTTCGGCTCTGGCGGCGTCTAGCAGCTCGGGCGAGTTTTGTATAAAGTCCACGCTCTTACCGACTCTATTCCATCTGATTTTGTATTCGTCATCCCAGCTAAAATATACGAACCACGGCTTGCCGACTATGTTTTTATAAGCCACGGGCCCCCAAAAGCGGCTGTCGTTTGAGTGGTCGCGGTTATCGCCGATCATGAAAAACTCGCCCTCTGGAACCTGAAAATAAAATGCGTTAAACGGATAGTTGCCTACGCTTGGTAGCTCGTTTACGATAACGGGTTGCATGGCGAATTTGCTCGAGTTTAGGTAGTTTACGGCTAGTTCAAATAAATTTACCTTCTCGTCGTAGTGGATGCCGCCGAATTTATATGGCTCGCGTACGAAAAGCTTGCCGCCAAATTTTACTATATCTTTTTCGTCAAAATTTGCCTTTATAAACTCCTCGCCCTCGTGCGGGTGCAAAAATAGCGCCTTTTCGGTGAAAATCACTTCATCGCCGCCGACCGCGAAATTTCGCTTGACGTAGTGGATCTTTTCATCGTGCGGATAGCGGAAAACTACGATATCGCCGCGCTGCGGCTTTGCTCCTTCGATGAGGTGGCCGTTACCGTTAAAATCGGGCAAAACCTTAACCTCGATCCACGGAATGCGCGGGGTCGAGATGCCGTAGCTAAATTTTTTAACGAAAAGATGATCGCCGACTAAAAGCGTATCCTTCATTGAACCTGATGGTATTACGAAGGCCTGCGCGACAAAGAAAATCACGAGCAAGACGATGATGACCGTGCCCGTCCAGCTGTTTGAAAAATCTAAAAATTTATTAAACGCTTTTTTCAAAATTTATGCCTTTTTCGCGCGGTTTTTGGCTGATTTTATGGTGTTAGATAGCAACATCGCGATAGTCATCGGACCTACGCCTCCGGGAACTGGAGTTATAAACGAGCATTTTGGAGCTACTTCGTCAAATTTGACGTCGCCTTTTAGCTTGCCGTCGTCCATGCGGTTTATGCCTACGTCGATCACGACGGCGCCATCTTTTACCATATCAGCCGTTACGAAATCAGCCCTGCCAATAGCCGCTACTAGGATGTCGGCGTCCGCGCAAATTTCTTTTAAATTTCGCGTTTTGCTATGCGTCACGGTTACGGTTGCGTTGGCGTTTAGCAGTAGATTTGCCATCGGTTTGCCTACTATGTTGCTTCGTCCGATCACGACGGCGTTTTTGCCCTCTAAATTTATATCGTAGGCTTTAAAAATTTCCATTATGCCTAGCGGCGTGCACGGTACGAACCCGTCAAGCCCGCTAGCTAGCTTGCCGACGTTTATCGCGGCAAAGCCGTCCACGTCTTTTTCGGGGCTAATGGTTTCTAAAATTTTATTCGTATCTATATGCTTTGGTAGCGGTAGCTGAACTAGGATGCCGTCGATACCGTCGTCTAAATTTAACACGTCTATTAGCGCGATTAGCTCGCTTTGCGTCGTGGATTCAGGCAAGCGGTGCATCACGCTTTTTATCTCGCAGGCTATGCAGGCTTTTTCTTTTGCCGCGACGTAGGTTTGGCTGGCTTTATCCTCGCCCACCAGTATCACCGCAAGCGCAGGCTCTATGCCTTGATTTTTCAAATTTAACGCTTCGTTTTTTACTCTTTCCTTTACTTGTGCGCTTACGTTTTTGCCGTCTAATATCGTCATTTTCGTCCTTTATTACTTTTTAATCGCAAAGATTGTATGATAGCTAATTTTAGATTAAATTTACGAAAAAGCGAAAGAATTTATGAAAATTTGGCTGATTTTTTGGTTGCTTTGCGGCGCGGCGTTTGCGAGCGATTTTATCACGAAAAACGAATACGCAAAGATGCTCTATCAAAACCCGCGCGGCATCGGCTGCGACAAGTGTCACGGCAAGGGCGGCGAGGGCTCACTCATATCAAAATATAGACATTTCGATAAAAAAACCAAGCAGGTCATCGACGACGAGCTAAGAGCGCCCAGGATAAACAATCTTGATTTTGAGGCGTTTAAAGAGGGCGTGCTAAGCGCTAGAAGCGTGATGCCTAGCTACTTTCTTACCGACGAAGAGATAAATTTGCTTTACGAATACGTTATAAATTTCAACAAGGATAAAAAATGACTAACAAAGAAGCTTTCGGGCTAGCTAAAAAATATATCCCGGGCGGCGTGGATTCGCCCGTTCGCGCGTTTGGCAGCGTAGGCGGCGAGCCTTTTGTAGTAGATCGCGGCGAGGGCGCGTATCTGGTCGATATCGAGGGAAACCGCTATCTGGACTTCATCCAGAGCTGGGGACCGCTTATTTTCGGGCACTGCGATCCCGACATCGAGAGTGCGGTGATAGCGACGGCTAAAAAGGGACTAAGCTTTGGCGCTCCATCAAATTTGGAGACGAAGCTAGCCAAACTAATCTGCGACGAGTTTAAAAACGTCGAAAAGGTGCGTTTTGTTAGCTCTGGCACGGAGGCCACTATGAGCGCTATCCGCGTGGCGCGCGGCTTTAGCGGTAAGGACGGGCTGATAAAATTTGAAGGCTGCTATCACGGACACAGCGACGCGCTTTTGGTAAAAGCAGGCAGCGGCGCGACGACCTACGGCAACGCTTCTAGCGGCGGCGTGCCGGCAGACGTGGTGAAGAACACGTATCTAGCGCGCTACAACGATATAGAAAGCGTGCGGGCGATATTTGAGGCAAATCCGGGCAAAATCGGCGCGCTAATCATCGAGCCGATCGCGGGAAATATGGGTCTAGTGCCTGCTGATAACGAGTTTTTGAGCGAGCTTAGACGCCTTTGCGACGAAAACGGCGCAGTGCTGATTTTCGACGAGGTTATGAGCGGATTTCGCGCGAGTAGGCATGGATCGTTTGAATTTAACGGCATAGAGGCTGATCTCGTGACCTTTGGTAAGGTTATCGGCGGCGGTTGCCCTGCGGCGGCGTTTGGCGGAAAGGCCGCTATCATGGACTGCCTAAGCCCCGAAGGCGCGGTGTATCAGGCAGGCACGCTAAGCGGCAATCCCGTAGCCATGGCCGCCGGCATCGCAAGCCTAAGTAAAATTTTCGCCGACGATGAGCTTTACGACCGCCTAAACAAACTAGCCGTACTGTTCGCTCACGGGCTAAAAAGCGTCGCCACGAAGCACGGCATCGCTCTGCAAACGACGGTGCGAGGCTCAATGTTTGGCTTTTTCTTTACCGCAAGCGAGGTTAAAAACTACGACGACGCGTTAAAAAGCGATACCAAGCTTTACGCCAAATTTCACGCCAAAATGCTTGAAAAGGGCGTCTATCTAGCGCCTAGCCAGTTTGAGACGGGCTTTATCTGCGACGCGATGAGCGAAGAGGATATCAAATTTGCCATTAAAGCCGCGGACGAGAGCTTTGCCGAGATAGCTGCGGAGAGCGCTAGCGAGAACGAGGAGATGCGCGAGGTAAAAGCAAGGATCGCCGATCTAGAAGAGCGTCTAAAAGAGGCCAGAAAAGAGCGTGAAGCGATACAAGAGCGTATGAAAAACAGCTGGGGATTTGCCTAATGGCGAAGATAAATTTAGGCGACGTCGTAAAAGGCGCCGAGCAGCTAAGTCTGGGCGTTTCTATCGTCGTGGCGCTTGCTATCGGGGCAGGGTTTGGCTACTGGATGATGAAGGAAACGGGCTGGACGTGGACGCTGTTTGCGGGCGTCGCCGTCGGTATCGCCGCAGCCGCGCTAAACGTCAAAAAGGCCTACGACGCGCAGATAAAAAGCCTAGATGAACTAAAAGACAAAGGTAAATTTAAACCCGCAAAAGACGACGATGACGAGGACGATGAGTGAATTTTAAGCTCCTTGCCGTTTACGGCGCGTTTGAGGCTTTGCTTTTGCTGGGCTCGGCGGTATTTGGCCGCGCGTGGTTTTACAGCTCGCAGGTTGCGTTTGCGGGCTCGCTTTTGGTGTTAGCCGCGACCTTTAGAGCCTACAAAAAGCGCGTGCAAAACGGCGTGCGAGACTATGACGCCTCCGCAGAGGACGATATAGATGAGTGGGGCGAAAATCACGAGGAGTTTCCCGATCGCCCCGGTGAGGCTAAATTTGACGGGCATGACCCGCACCGCGAAGATGCCAAGTGTCTGGACGCGTCAAATTTGGACGGCTCGGTAAAAGCAGATGCGAAATTTGACCAAGCGGCGGAGTTAAATTTAAGCGGCGAAAACGTGCTGGTTAAATTTGACGCGGCAACAGGACAAAACAAAGCCGCGCAGGGCAAATTTGACGAGCAAAATTTAAGCGGCACAAGCCAAAATAGCGGGTCAAATTTGAGCGCGGCAAGCGAGTCAAATTTGAGCGAATCAAATCAAGATAGCGAAGCCAAGCCATCAAAAAAGCAAAATTTTGCGCGTAATTTAAAGCAAAATTCGCCCAACTATTTCACCGCCTTCGTGCCTTTTCGGCTGATCGCGTATGCGGTTTTGGTCGTCGGATTTTTGGCGCTAAAAAGACAAGACAATCTTGATATCGCCGCGTTTTTGATCGCGCTTGCGGCGATGCCCGCGGGCGCTTTGATATATGGAGTAAAAAGCAATGAGAAATAGCTCGATAATAACGATCAGATCGATGTTTGCACTATTTGTCGGGATGGCGTTTTTGTTTGTGGGAAACGGCCTCATCATCAGCTCTGCGGGCGTCGAGCTAAAAAAAATGGGCGCGGACGAGCTAGAGACGGGATTTGTTATCGCGGTATTTTTCGTTGGAGCTATGGCGGCTACGATATTTTCACATAAAATCGTCTCAAAAGTCGGCCACATAAGGAGCTTTGGGATATTTGCGTCGCTTTTTGGTATCGCGGCGATGTTTCACGACCTTAGCCAAAATCTCTATTTTTGGGCCTTTTTGCGCGGATGTCTGGGATTTTGCTACTACTCGATCTTAATGATAATCGAAAGTTGGCTGAACGCGCGCGCTAGAAACGAAGTGCGCTCACGAGTACTGGCATTTTACGAGATCACGTTTTACGTATGTTTTGGGTTGGGTATCCTCGTGCTATCGCTAAATTTATCCACTTCGCACGTGCTTTTGCTTAGCGCGGCGTTTATTTTGTTTTCGAGTATTCCTTTAAATTTGATCCGCATCAAAGAACCGCCGATCCCCGAAAAAAAGAGCGTCTCGATCCCGAGAGTATTTGCGCTCGTGCCTTTGGCACTCATTACCAGTATCGTAGCCGGCATCCTTATAAACGGCTTTTTTACGATGGCTAGCGTTTATATCCTGCTGCAAGGATACGGTGCGCGAGAGGTTTCGTTTTTTATGACCGTCGCGATGGCGGGCGGCTTTATCGCCCACTCTCTAATCGGCGGCTTTTCAGATAAATTCGGCCGCCGTCCTGCGATAATGTGCTGCGCGGGCGTGTCGCTGTGCGCGGCTATTTGTTTTTTGGCGCTTAAGCCCTCTATCTACGCGCAGTACGTTTTGTCGTTTTTTTTGGGTTCTGGCGCTTTTTGCCTCTACGCGTTATCGCTTGCTCGTGCCAACGACGTTTTAAAGCACAAAAACCAAGGCATCGAAGTAGGACGCGCGGTACTTTTTAGCTACTCTTTCGGCTCGCTTCTTTCGTCCGTGATAATGGGTGCTAGTATGCAAATTTTAGGCTTTGACGGCTTTATGTGGGTTTACGTGGCATTGCTTGCGTTTCTCATCGCGTTTTGCCTCACACAAAAGACCGTTCCGCTTGAAAGCAGAAGCGACTTTGAGCACAGCCCCGGCACGATGGCAAATAGCTAATGAAAATCTCAAATTTGACGATATAGCCGTATGGAATCAGTAAGTAACTCAGTAAGCTCGCAAATCGCGACCCAGGCCGCAGTCAGCGGCGCGCTACCCAAAAACGGTGGCATAGGCGGCGCAAACGCCGGACAGACGGGGCAGGCGGGCGAAACCAAAAATCTTTTTAAAAATCAGCCAGCACCCTCGCAAAATTTGGACTCCGAGGCCGCGGATAACGCCGTAAAGGATCTCGATAAGCTCGTAAATAAGCTTTTAAACGAGCTAAAATCGAGCCCGACGCAGGCCAAAGAGCTAGCCGCGCAGGCAAAAAATCTCCAGCTCTCGCCAAATCTCACAAAAGATATGAAAAGCCTCGTCGCACTTGCCGAAAACGAGCCTGATCTAAAGGAATTCGCGCTTAAACTAAAGGAGTTTTTAAAGCCCGTCGCCGATCTAAAAAACGCGCCGCTAAATGAGCAGATAAAAAACTCGGGCATCATGCTGGAGGCAAATTTAAAAGACGCGCTAAACGGCAAATTTAATCTACCCAGCGCGATAAATAAGCTGTTTGGCGATATTAAAAATCTCTCAAATCAGCAGCTTTTGGATCAAATTTCAGCTCTAGCTAAGGATGACAGCCTAAGCACGAACGAGAGCTTTGCGAGGCTTGATCAAATTTTGCAAAACGCCAAAACCGCAGCCAAAGATACGCTAGCGAGCTCGCCGTTTAAACAGCTTTTTGAGATCGCGGATAAATTAGAAAACGCGGCTAAATTTATGGATAAACAAGCAAACGCCATGAGCGGTAGCGGACTAAGCCTAAACGAAAAAACGCTAAACGCCGAGCTAAATAAAATCTCGCAGCTGCTGGCAAACGCGGGCAAAAAAATGCAAAATTTAAACAGCGAAAAGCTAAGTCAAAACAGGGGCTTTGCTCTAAATTTCGCCGAGCTAAAAAGCACGATAAAAGAGCTAACGGACGAGCTTGGCGCGCTTGCTGGCTCGCAGGATAAATTTAACGATTTCGCGCAAAAAATCGTCCGAGACGGCGCGGAAGGAAGCGATGGCGCAACGCTGCAAGACAAGCTGCAAAATGCGGCTAGAAAGCTAAATTTTGCCCTGCAAATCGCCGACAAAGCGGGCTTTGAAGCAAAAAATAACTTAGATGAAGTCGGCAAGCTAATCAAGCAGCAAAATATCGCTCGCGGCGAGCTTGGCGCCGTGACGCCAAAAAGCGCCGAAGAGACGGCAAAGGTGCTGCAAAACGACGTAAAAAGCGCGCTTTTAAACATGCAGTCAAAGTCTCCCGACGCTAGCCCCGTAAAAGACGCCGCCTCAAAGCTGCTAGCTCAAATCGAGATGCACCAGTTAGCCTCCGCGGTCGCAGGCGGCGTGCAGACCTATCTGCCCTACGTCTGGGAGGGCGTAGAGGGCGGAAATATCAGGTTTAAGCAGGGCAAAAAGCAAAAGCACTACGCGCAAATCGATCTAAATTTTCAAAATTTCGGGCAAATCAATATCATGGTGGCACTCAGCGAAAACAAATACATCGACCTTGCGATCGCGACGCAAAAAGAGGAGTTTAAGGATCTGATTTTAAGCGGCGCGAAGGAGCTAAAAAGGGCTATCGGCGAACAGGGGCTGATAGTGTCGAATTTTAGCCTAAAAACCATGCCAAAGCTGCGTTTTAGCGGCGTTTACGGCGGTCTGGATAAGCTTGATATGGGCTTTGATAAAAAGGCGTAAATTTGGCGAAATTACAAAAAACTAAAAAGGCCGTGGCTCTTGGCTACAACCGTCAAAAGGATAACGCTCCAAAGGTGCTAGCGACTGGCTCTGGCGAAGTGGCGAAAAATATCATAAATCTAGCCAAATCTCACGATATACCGATCAAAGAGGACGCCGATCTAATCGAGGTTCTAAGCAAGGTCGATCTAAACGAGGAAGTCCCGCCAAATCTCTATAAAGCAGTCGCCGAAATCTTTAGCTTTTTATATCAAATGACGAATAAAAAATAGGGCGCCTACGGCAAAGTAGAAGCGAGAGCAGGTTGTCTTCAAGCGCAAATTTGAGCGCGAACTAGGAAATTTAAATGAAAAAGACGGTCGGAATAATAGTGATTTTAGCCTTGCCTTTGTTGATCTTATTTTCGGCTCTGATTTTTGCTAGCGGTAACGCGTCAAAAAGCGCAAACTATCCGAAACACGCGCTAGAAAAAGCGGTAACTCACGATAAAAAAGAGCCTCATCTAAAAAAGATAAAACCGTCAATCATAAAGTAAAATTTGACGGAAAGTTTGTAGCTAAACGTAGCAAATAAAGCAAAAGCGATAAAATGCGTTTCGTGCGGTCAAATTTGAGTACAAGCACAGCAAGGCGCGCATAAAATGAAAGCGAGCTAAATTTGAGCATATATGTTCTGTATAAAAGCCGCGACCTAGACCGCCGATGTCTCGGTAAAATTTAACCAATTTCGCGCCATTTCTGGAATCGTCAAAATCTCACCCACATTTCATCGTAGCGTCTAGTTATCGTAAAATTATTTGCATTATTTTATGTATTTTTGCCTTATAGCTAAATTTAATATAAATAAAGATAAAATAGCCGTAAAATTAACTCAAAAAACGGAATAAATTTGAAACAAAAATTGGTCTTAGTCGGCGCCTCGACAGGCGGTCCGGGACATTTAAAAAGGCTTTTTAAGGGGCTTGATCTAAACGGTGCTAGCGTCGTTATCGCGCAGCATATGAGTTTAGCGTTTATCCCTAGTTTTATCTCGCAGTTTGACAAGGAGTGCGCGGCGGAGGTGGTGATGCTAGGGGCACCCACGCAGCTAAAAAGCGCGATATATATCTGCGAAAAAAACTCCGAGATAATCTCCGCTAGCCCCCTAATGGCGGGCATGTGCTCGCCTATGAAAGAGACCACGTATAACCCCAACGTGGACGTGCTTTTTCACTCGGGCGTTCAGGCTTGTAAATTTGCCGACGTCATGGCTATACTGCTAACTGGCATCGGCGACGACGGCGCGCGCGGACTAAACGAGCTATACAAAGCCGGCGCCAAATGCGTCGCCGAAAACGAGGAGAGCGCGATCGTCTACGGCATGCCAAAACGCGCGAAAGAAATCAATGCAAATTTAAAGTCGCTACCCATCGGCGGTATAAGAGCGGAATTAGAAAGGTTTTTACATGGTTGAAAATGCAAATTTGACGCCCGCTCCTAGCGATGCGGCGGGGCTAAATAAATTCGTCGAAGTCATCAAAAATATGTGCGGCGTGGATCTGGAGTCCAAAAAGGACATGATAAAACAGCGCCTAATAAATTTCTGCCAAGCAAACCGCATCCCAAGCTTTGAAGCTCTAAGCTCAAAAGTCCTCGTAGACCGCTTTATGAGGCAAGAAATCGTAAATTTGATCACCACGAACGAGACTTATTTTTACAGAGAGTTGCCGCAGCTACAAGCCGCGATCTACTACGCCAGAGAGGAGCTTGATAGCGTACGGATACTGTGCGCACCGTGCTCGACGGGCGATGAGGCGTACTCGCTAGGTATGCTAGCGCACTCAAATTTGCTCGACGTAAATCGCGTCAGCATCGTGGGTATAGACATAAACTCCGAGGCTATTGATAGCTGTAAAAAGGGCGTTTATAACGAGCGCTCACTGCACCGCTTAAACGACAATCAAAAAAATATATACTTTACAAAACGCGACGACAAGTACGAAATCAAGCGCGAGATGCTGCCTAGATGCGAGTTTAGCGTGGCAAATATCTTTGACGACGCGATATTTAAACTCGGTAAATTCGACATTATTTTCTCGCGAAATATGATGATTTATTTTAACGAGGAATTTAAGCTAAAAACGGTCGAGCGCTTTCATAAAATTTTGAGCGATCACGGTAGGCTCTACGTAGGACACGCCGATCTGGTGCCGTTTACGACGCTTTATAAAAAGCATATTTCAAATGGAACGACTTATTACGCTAAAGCCTGAGCGGGGTAAATTGCCGTTAAATTTGATTGATAAATTTGACCTACCGAGACTGCTACGTTTTTGATGCGGACGGCAAATTTGCCATTGCCAAACCCGCACCGCAAAGCAAATTTACGCTAGCTCGTCTCTGTAAATTTTACGCACGAAGAGCCAATAAATCGCTCCCGCAAAAAACATACAGCCTATTAGAGCCGTGATCAGTGAGAGGCTGAGTCCTAGCTCAAAAAGAAGTCCTATGCCGCTAGAGATCACCGCCGCGACGCCCAGATAAACCATATCGTTATAGGCTATTATACGGCCGTAAAACGCCGGATCGCACTTTTGCTGGATGAGCGTATAGGTGTAGCTCCAAAGCGTCGATGTGAAAAATCCCGCGCAGAAAATCCCGATAAATCCGATATAGAAGTTAAACTGTAGTGCGCTCCACGCGATGACGCCAAGCCCGTGCCCGACGTAGATATAGACTAGGTTGGCGTTTGAGACGAATTTGCTAAGCACGAGCGGGCCGACGATAAGGGCGACGGCGCGGCAGGCGTTGATGTAGCCGATGATGAGAGATGCCGAGAGCAGACCCGCGTACGGGTAGTCGGCTAGCAAAGCCACGAGCGCGTCATAGCTAGTTACGCCTACAACCGCGTGCAGCATGATGAGATGCGCGATGAGGGGATTTTGTTTTACGTATTTTAGGCCGTTTTTTAGCATCTCGCGGACTTTTTCGCCGCCTTTTTTGGCTCGCACGGCGATATCTGTTTTAAGTAGGACTATGAGCGCTACTGCGTAAAGACCGCAGTCTAGCAAAAAGGCGCTTTTTATCCCGAAAAAATGGATATAAATGCCCGCTAGCCCCATGCCCGCGGTGTATGAAAACGCCCAGATGAGCGAGTGGATCTCGTTTGCGGTTTTTATCTCGTCTTTGTTTAAAATTTTGGGAAACAAGCTCATCTCGACCTGAAAATACGTTCCTCCGGCTCCGACTCTGATAAATATTATCACAAATAGTAGCCACATCAAGGAGAGCTTGTTGATAAAAACGAGCATAAAAACCGTCGCCATCTCCACGACCGTGAGCGCTATTAGCATTGGTTTGGGGCTAAATTTATCCACCACGATACCGCTAAAAGGCGATAGTAGAACTCCCGGCACGAAAGCTAGCGCAGCTGCGGCCGTGATCGCCCAAACTGGCGCGTCAAGCTCGATAAGCAGCGTAAAAATGCCCGTGTGCGAGAACCAAACGCCAAAATAACAAATCAGCTGTATGAGCGAGAGGCGCGCGAAAACGGGCTGGGTTTTTAGTAGGTCGATAAATTTACTCATTTTGGGCTTTGGGTTAAATTTGAGCGCTAAATTTGCCGCTTAGTTTGCTTCTAGCTTTTTGTAGATGCGCTCCTGGGCGAAATTTTCTTTGATAAAGCTGTTTTGGTTGCCTATCTGGCGAAGCGTATCGCCGTTAATCTCGAAATTTAGCTTTTCGCGGTACTGATTCGTCGCGTTTAGGGTGTTGCCTGATATCTCGTATTTGCCATTTTGCATCTCTCTTTGCGCGATCTTTTTTTGATAAACGGTGTCGATTTTAAACGTGCCGTCCGCGTTGAGTGTTAGCGTACTTTTTGAGTTTTCGCTACAACCGTCGCAAAACACCTTAGCCTCATAAACTCCGATCAAATTTTCCTTATCTATCTCGGCGCCGCACGTTTCAAAAACCTCCGTGCTGCCGCATTTTTTGCTATTTACCGTGCTTGTGCCGCCGCTTGCCGCACAGCCTGCAAATATCATCGCAGCCGCGGCTAAAAATAAAATATTTTTCATGATTTATCCTTAAAATTTTGGCTAATTATACTAAAAAATTTCCGCTAAAATGGCGATTTTTTAGCAAAAAGCGGCTAAAATGATGAAAAATATTTTAAGGAGTAGTCATGGAAGAGAGCATCCCGTTTATCGTATTTGCCGTGGTTGTGCTGGCCTTTGCAGTCTTGTTTTTAAAAGCCGGTATTAAAATCATCTCGCAGTCTGATATCTACATCGTCGAGCGTTTGGGTAAATTTCACAAGGTGCTTGACGGCGGTTTTCATATCATCATCCCTTTTGTCGATCAGATCCGCGCCGTGATCACCGTGAGAGAGCAGCTAGTAGATATCACGAAACAGCAAGTCATCACAAAAGATAACGTAAACATCAGCGTCGACGGCATCGTGTTTTTAAAGGTCGTGGATGGCAAAATGGCTCTGTATAACGTCGATAGCTACAAGCGCGCGATCGCAAATTTAGCCATGACGACGCTGCGCGGCGAGATAGGCGCTATGAACCTCGATGACACGCTTAGCTCGCGCGACCGCCTAAACTCCGCATTGCAAAGAGCGCTCGGAGACGCCGCCGATAACTGGGGCGTAAAGATCATGCGCGTCGAGATCTCCGAGATCTCCGTGCCTCAAGGCATCGAAGAAGCGATGAATCTACAAATGAAAGCCGAGCGAGAAAAACGTGCGATCGAGCTAAAAGCGCAGGCTGAAAAAGAGGCGCTCATCCGCAACGCCGAGGCGTTAAAGCAAGAAAAAGTATTGCAAGCCGAAGCCATCGAGCGTATGGCCGATGCGAAAAAATACGAGCAAATCGCGCTAGCCACGGCTCAAAAAGAGGCGATGGATATGATAAACGAAAGCATGGCGCAAAACGCAAAAGCCGCCGAGTTCCTGCTCGCGCGCGACCGCGTAGGAGCCTTTAACGAGCTAGCCAAAAACGGCTCGAAAGATAAAATTTTAGTCCCTTACGAAGCGACCGAGCTTATTGGCTCACTAAGCGTTTTAAAGGACTTTTTAGGCGCTAGGGCGGCGAAATGATACCTGCGTACTTGATGCTGGCTGCGGGCATTGGGCTAATCATGCTCGAGTTTATGCTCGGTAGCTTTTTCGTGCTATTTTTCGGGCTTGGATTTTTAGCGGTCGGAGTGCTTGGATTTTTCGTCGATATCGCTTGGGAGTATCAAATTTTACTCATCGCTACCACCTCGTTAGTTCTACTTTTTGCGCTTAGAAAGCCGTTAAAGGCCAAATTTAACCAACACGAAAGCGAAGTCAAAGACGACTTTTTAAACGAGAGCGGCGAGGGCGAGATCAGAGAGGGTATGGTTTATTTTAAAGGCACTTTATGGCGCTACGACGGAAATTTAGCCGAGGGCTCGAAGGTGCGCGTGCTTGGCACGAAGGGGAATAAAGTCGTTTTAGAGCGAGATTAAATTTGACTTTTTAGGGCGGCTTAATGCTTTAATCTAAGCCGCCTTTTTGCTTCGCTCAAATTTAAAAGATATCGATGAAACTTGCCATAGATGCGTATTATGCGGGAAGTAAGGCTAAAGTCGTAGGGTTTTGTTTGAAAACTTTAGCGACGAAAAGCCGCTCAAAATCATCTAGAAAGTAGTGGACGACGTAGCGCCGTATGAGAGCGGAAGTTTTTATAAAAGAGAGCTGCCGTGCATCGTCTCGCTTTTGCAGGATTTGGACGTGCGGGATATCTCGCTCATCGTGATAGACGGTTTCGTTTATCTTGACGACGAGGGCGGATACGGTCTGGGCGAGCATTTATACGAATGCTTAGAGTGCAGATCGTGGGCGTAGCCAAATCACCTTTTAAAGGCAGCTGTAAGCTCGTAAGAGAAATTTGCAGAGGCGACAGCAAGAGGCCGCTTTTTGTTAGCGCGATCTGTATGGACGTACGAAGCGGCGCTGCTAGTAAAGGGGATGAGCGGCGAGTTTAGGATGCCTAGCTTGCTTAAAATTTTAGACAACGAGACTAAAACCGACTTTTAATTACTTTGTTATGAAATTTAACTTGATTTTGATGTTGTTAGCTGGCGTAAATTTGATGGGAAGTGCGATCAAATTTGACCTTGATCGCATTAAATTTTAGTGTTTGTGATGAGGGCAGGCGTGCGCTTTGTCGCTTGCGCTGCTTTTGCCGTGATGGGCGCAGCCTTTATCTTGCGCGCACCCGTGCGCTTTCGCGTCGCATTTTGGGCATGGTTTTGATTTGGCGCAGTCGCCGCTACAGCCAAGACCTTTGTCTGCTCCGTGATTTCCGTGATGAGGGCACTCTTTTATCCCGCCGTGAGCCTGTGCGCAGCTAGCGTTTGCCATGCCGTGATGCGGGTAGCTTGCATCTTTTATCTGCGTAGCGTGGCGATACTCTTGCGCGTTTTGCTGGGCAGGAGCTGGTTTATTTGCCGCACAGCCTGCAAAAACTAGCGCCAAAATCACAGCTAAAACTAAATTTTTCATCTTTTCTCCTTTGATAAAATGTCTCGGGATTTTATCAAATTTAAGCTTTATAAATAGGGCTAAATTTAAAAAGCCGTTGCAAATTTGACTCTAGGTTTTATGCGATCGAGCATCTGTGACGGTGCGGAGCGTCGCAGCTAGAGCCAAAAGGCTAAATTTTAGCTCGAGAGCGTCTTTTGCGGATTTTAAAATCATTTCTTTTCCTTTGCGTCGAGGCGCAAAATGATATCCGCAAGAAGTTAAAAAACGCGAATTTATCAAAGATAAAAGCGTTTTTCGCTAAACTCGCGTAAAAAATTTAAAGGAAAAATTTGAATAGACTAAGCGTGGACGAGGCGGTAAATTTGATAGAAAACGCCGAGCTAAACGAGCTTGGAGCGATGGCTCTAGCGCGCAAGCGCGAGCTGCATCCCCAGGGCGTCACGACCTTTATCGTAGATAGAAACATCAACTACACGAACGCGTGCTGGGTGGACTGTAAATTTTGCGCGTTTTACCGCGATCATAAGGACGAGGACGCCTACGTTCTTAGCTTTGACGAGATCGGGCAAAAAATCGAGGAGCTCATCGCTATCGGCGGGACGCAAATTTTATTTCAAGGCGGCGTACATCCGAAACTAAAAATCGAGTGGTACGAGGATCTCGTGGAGTTTATCGCTAAAAAATACCCAAGCATCACGATTCACGGATTTTCCGCGGTCGAGATCGACTATATCGCTAGGATTTCGCGTATCAGCACGAGAGAGGCGCTGCGCCGTCTGCGAGAAAAAGGACTCTACTCGATGCCCGGAGCCGGCGCCGAGATACTCAGCGACCGCGTCCGCGACGTGATCGCGCCTAAAAAATGCGACGTAGAGACCTGGCTACGCATCCACCGCGAGGCGCACGAGGAGGGGCTAAAGACGACTGCTACGATGATGTTTGGCACCGTAGAAACCACGCGCGAGATCGTGGAGCACTGGGGGCATATTAGGAGCTTGCAAGACGTTACGGGCGGCTTTAGAGCGTTTATACTGTGGAGCTTTCAAGGGCTAAACACGCGCCTAGCCGCCGAGCATCCCGAGATCAAAAAGCAAAGCTCGAATCGCTATTTGCGCCTGCTTGCGGTCTCTAGGCTGTTTTTAGACAACGTACCGAATATCCAAAGCAGTTGGGTCACGCAGGGCAGCTACATCGGGCAGCTCGCGTTGCTGTTTGGCGCAAACGACCTAGGCAGCACGATGATGGAGGAAAACGTCGTCAAGGCCGCTGGCGCTAGCTACCGCATGAATCAAGACGAGATGATACGCCTCATCAAAGACATCGGCGAAAAACCCGCCAAACGCAATACCAATTATGATATTTTAGAAAGGTTTTATTGATGAAAATCATAAATTTAAAAGCCGCAAATTTACAAATCCCAGCCGTTTACGAGGCGAGCAAAACCCTGCCCGCGGTGAGCCTAAAGCTTATTTTCAAGGTTGCCGGAGCTTGCGTAGAGGACAAGGCGGGACTAGCTAAATTCGTCGCTAAAATTTTCGACGAAGGTACGCTAAGCAAGGGCGCGGCGGGCTTTGCCAAAGAGCTTGAAACGCGCGCGATTAGCCTTTACGCGAGCGCGGGATTTGAGACCTTTGCGTTTGAGCTAAACTGCCTAAAGGAGCACTTTTCTTTTGCGCTTGCCAAGCTAAAAGAGCTTTTAGAGGAGCCTAATTTAAGCCAAAAAAGCTTTGAAAAGGTGCGAACTCTGACGCTGGGCGAAATTTCTGGCAACGAGAGCGACTACGACTATCTGGCTAGAGTCGCGCTAAACGGGCTGCTGTATCCTGGTACGAATCTAGCAAGGCCAAGCATCGGCACGAAGCAAAGCGTGGAGAGCATCACGCTAGAGGACGTTAAAAATTTCATCGCTAGCAAGCTTGATTTGGCAAATTTATTCGTAGTTATGGGCGGCGAAGTAACGCCTGGGGAGCTAAATTTAGACGAGATTTTAAGCTCGCTAAAGACAGGCGAGCCGCGCGAGCTAAAGCTTTTAAAAACCGATGAAAAATGCGGCGAAAAAGCCATCATCAAGCCTAGCGAGCAAGCCTATATCTACTTTGGCGCGCCTTTTGACGTTTCCCGCGAGGAGCGGTATAAAGCCAAGGTAGCGACGTTTATTTTGGGCGAGGGCGGCTTTGGCAGTAGGCTGATGGAGGAGATCCGCGTGAAGCGCGGGCTGGCGTATTCGGCGTATGCTAGGAGCGAATTTGCGCTCAGCCACTCGCAAATTTGGGGCTATCTGCAGACCAAAAACGAAAGCAGGAGCGAGGCGGTCGCGGTCGTGAAAGACGAATTTGCAAAATTCGTCAAAAACGGCGTAAAGGCAGGCGAGCTAGCGCAGGCTAAAAGATTTTTGCTAGGCTCTCAGCCGCTACGCCAGGAGACGCTTTTTAACCGCTTAAACATCGCTCAGAGCGAGTTTTATAACGGCTTTAAGCTAGGAAATTTTAAAGACGAGCTAGAAAAAATCTCAAAGCTAAAGCTTGCCGAGCTAAACGCGTTTATCGCGGAGCATGCAGAGATAGAAAAGCTCAGTTTTGCCGTGCTTTACAATGAAATTTGATGAAAAAGATAGAATCAATCTAAAAAAAATCGGCGTAACCACTCTGCTCGACCTCGCGCTGAAGCTTCCTAAAAGCTTTGAGGATACGAGTCTAGCCGCCGTGCCAAAAGACGGACACGTGAGCGTCGCCGTGGAGATAAAAAGCGCGTATCGCCAAGGCGGGATGCTACACGCCGTATGCTGGTGCGAGGTGTGGGAGCAAAGCATCAAAATCGTAATTTTTAACGCCAAGCCTTGGCATCACAGCGCCTTTAAAGTCGGCAAAAGCGTGTTCGTGAGCGGCAAATGCGCCTACTCCTACGGCTCGTGGCAGCTAACCAATCCCAAAATCGTCACGAAAATAAACGAAATCATACCCAAATACAAACTCTCTCTCAGAGACGATTCGTTTAAAAATTTGATCCAAAAATACGTAAATTTGCCCAATTTGCTTGAGGCGGGACTCTCGCCTAGGGAGGCCGAGTTTTTGCTAGATCTGCACAGAGGAGACGAAAAAAGCGTCGCGATACTAGATGCTCTCGTGCGAGAAAAAGCTCGCGAAGAGGTGCTAAAATTCGTCGAAATTTACAACTACCTAAAAAAACTAAACGCTAAAAAAACACATTTTAAGGCGCCTAAAATCAAGCTTTTTGATATCTCTTCGTGGCTTAAAAATTTGCCGTTTGCGCCGACATCCGACCAGCTAAACGCTATCGCCGATTTGCGCGCGGACTTTAGCGGCGAGGAGGCGGTGCGGCGCGTCGTGATGGGCGATGTGGGTAGCGGCAAGACGCTTGTTATGCTAGCTGCCGCGCTTAGCGTCTATCCCGGCCCTGCGCTCATCATGGCGCCCACGTCGATATTAGCCGAGCAAATTTACGCAGAGGCGGCGCGCTTGCTGCCGGATTTTATGCGCGTTTTGCTAGTTAAAAGCGGCGATAAACCCGAATTTGACGGCGTAAATCTCATTATTGGCACGCACGTTTTGCTGTATCAAAGCTTACCTGCCGTGCCTTTGGTGATGATAGACGAGCAGCACCGTTTCGGTTCAAATCAGCGCGAGAAAATCAACGCTCTAGCTAGCGGGGAGCTTGGGCGAGACCCGCAGCTTGACGAAGCTGACGACGAATTTGAGGTTAAATTTGAGGGCGGTGAGCGGTCAAATTTAACTGAAATCGCGCCCGAAAATCGGCAGGCAAAAAAGGCGGATAAAACTAGGGCTCACGTCGTGCAGTTTTCAGCAACGCCGATCCCACGCACGCTAAGCATGATACAAAGTAGCTTCGCGGAGTTTAGTTTCCTGCGGCAGATGCCTTTTGAAAAACACATACACACGCAAATTTTACAAAGTGCGGACTTTGGCGAGCTGCTAACGCACATCAAGGCACAAATCGCCAAAGGCAAGCAAGTCGCCGTGATCTACCCGCTGGTTGAGAGTAGCGAAAACTCGAACTATCAGGGGCTAGAGGAAGCGCAGGGATTTTGGCGGGCAAATTTTACAAATGTCTACGTCACGCACGGCAAGGACAAAGAAAAAGAGCAGGTGTTGCGCGAATTTCGCGAGCGCGGAGACATGCTACTCTCGACGACGGTTGTTGAGGTCGGCATCTCGCTGCCGCGGCTTAGCACGATCGTAATCGTTGGTGCGGAGAGGCTAGGACTAGCGAGCCTGCATCAGCTGCGCGGGCGCGTAGGGCGAAACGGCGGGAGCGGATTTTGTTTTTTGTTTACAAAGCTTAAAAATCCGCCGTCGCGTTTGAGGGAGTTTTGCCAGACGCTGGACGGCTTTAAGATCGCCGAGATAGACCTAAAAAATCGCCAAAGTGGCGACATCCTAAACGGCGCGTTTCAGCATGGTGCGACGTTTGAATACTACGACTATGAAGAGGAAATCACGCAGGCGGCAAAGGATAGACTAGGGATTTAGCTAAATTTGCCTTTGGGATGGCAAATTTAGCTACTTGCCTGAGTATTTCTCTGTTTATTTTTAAATTTGAAATAAAATCGGTAAAAAGACTGTGCTATAAAGATTTTGTAATTTTCAAAAAATTGATTAAAATGAAATTTGAAGATTATTTTTGGAGCATTTTTGGCCTGATTAAAACCCTGCAAGTGTGTAGTATTTTGATTACTATATAGCTTTGTCTGCATATTATTTGGTGGAATCGGTACAAAACTAAATGCTTGCGGTTATGGCTTTTTGTAAAAACTAGAGATGTATTAATATGAACTCATATT
>ERZ773077.610-NODE-610-length-26703-cov-3.477747_pt1 | contig 26703 bp, 22 predicted proteins | sample MGYA00580612_ERZ773077 | MGnify/ENA primary metagenome ERZ773077 (study PRJEB29015, sample SAMEA2737971) | human oral metagenome | biome: human oral; feature: human-associated habitat; material: dental | place: China | collected 2021 ...
GCCCCCCGCCCAGGAGGCGGTCACGCGGTGCAGGGACAGGGCGGGGGCGGCGTCGTCCCGCCCTCCCGGGGGCGCGACGGGACCGCCGTCGTCGGGGGCGGCGCCGTCGGGGCGGCGGGCCCCCAGGACGCGGCGCATCGCCCGCTGGTTGGCCAGGCCCCCCATGCCGACGTAGAAGAAGGCGCCGACCCGGTCCAGGGGCTCGAGGAGGACGAAGGAGGTCAGCACCAGGGCCAGGGCGTCGCCGACGTCGATGACCCCGGCGCGCAGCCGGACCAGGGCCATGCCGGCGGCGGCGGCGATGAAGAACAGGGAGAACAGGCAGTCGGTGACGAGGATGACGAGCTGGTTGCCGGCCAGCAGCCCCATGACTGCGCGACGGTTGTCCTCGCCCGCGCGGCGCAGGTCGGCGGCGCGGCGGCGGGCGGCCCGGGCGAGGGTGAGGGTGGTCAGCCCCTGGATGGCGTCGAGGTACTCGGCGGCGAGCCTGAAGCGCTGGGCGCGCGATTTCGCCGACGATCTGCGGACCTTGGAGTGAAGCCCGATGATGGCGCCGGGCACGAGGACGACGGCGATCATGAGCACGGCGGCGGGCACCCAGTCGACCGTGGCGGCGAGCAGCACCAGGACGAGCGCCGGGGACAGGCAGGCGGCGACGGTGGGGGCCAGGAAGGTCTGGCGGTACAGCGCGACGCGCTCCGCGCCGTCGGTCAGCAGGGACACGCTCGCCCCGGAGCGGGACTCCGCAGCGCGGGCGGGGCCGAGGGCGAAGATGTGGCCGAGCAGGCGGGTGCGAATCGCGCCCTCCTGCTCGGCGGCGCTGGAGCGGGCGATCGCCTCGACCATGAGCTGGCCCGAGCAGGCGAGGACGGCGGCTGCGGCTGCCATCGCGAGGTGAGAGCGCCAGGCCCCGCCCTCAACGCCGGGCAGGAGATCGCCGAGGCCGCGTCCGAGGCTGATGAGCGCCCAGCCCTGGGCGAGTCCGGAGGCCAGGGCGAGGATGAAGGACAGGACATTGGCACGCAGCCCGGCGGAGGTGCCGACGGGGATGCTCGGCTCCGCCGTCCCGCCGCGCCGTGCAGAGGGGTGGTGACCGTGCCGGGCCGGGGGATGAGCGGTCTCCGGCGTCATGGGACCTCCTGGATGGTGAGCCGCGGGAACTCGTGAGACTCGTCAGACTCACAAGATAGGCATACCTAACCTTGTAAGCAGAGATCGTACGACATGACGCCGCGTCCGCAAAGGTGGTCCGACCCCTGATACGCACCTCTGATACGCGTCGCACTGCGGCTGCGCCGCCCCGGGTCCCAACGGGGCGACGCAGCCGCCTCACACCGCCGGACCGGGCTTCGGGCACCCGGCCCCCTCACGTGTCACGGCCGCCAGATGAGCCATGACACCGCCGATGAACGCATCGCCCAGGCCTATGGTCGTGGGCGTCGAGGCCCGCACCTCGTAGCTGGGAGCAATCAGTACGCCGGCCCGCCGCACGGCCGGGGCTCCGGCCAGCGCGACTCCGATCGCCTCACGCGGCGAGGCGGCGATGGCGCTGTGCTCCGCACGGCCGTAACGGTCGCCGCAGGCGAAGCGCGTAGACGCCATGACGCACCCGGCCTGCGCGGCATCGCGGTACAGAGCCGCCTCAGCGCCGATGCAGGCGGCGTACCGGCTCGTATGGACCATGACCGTCGGCGTCCCGAGGATCTCCAGGAGTCCCTCCATCATGGCCACGACCTCCCGCGGGTCCGCCAGGTCCGTCTCCCGCCCCAGGTAGTGCCGGGCCTCGTCCTCGTTGAGCGAATGGACGCCGGCCAATGACGGCACGACCTCCAGCACGACCGCCCGCATGGCCTCATCGTGAAAACCGGCGTCCTCGTAGACCACCGGCGTCCCGCGCGGCACGCCGCGGAGCATGTCGGCCAGCTCCGCGAGTCTGACGCGCAGCTCATCGACCGACTTCATCGTGTTGAAGCCCGACACCAGGACCGCCGGCGCCTCCCGGAGGGCCGCGGGAAGGTCCCGGCTGAGCACCATGTGCTCATTCGGCTCGTCATTGACCAGGATGACGCGGTTGGGCCGCGCGGCCACGACCATCCCATCGACCAGCCGCACCACCGCGCCGCGCGGATACTGAACGATGACGTGCGGATCCAGCGAGTCCCCCTCGGCGCTGCACAGCCACGCCACCCCCTCGGGCAGGCGCTCGCGCACCTCATCGCTGATGGACACCAGGTGGACCATGGATTCGACGCCGAGCCGGTCCATGGCGAGCGCGGCCCGCACGCATGTGCCCCCCAGCGTCACCCGATGGTCGAAGCGGGAGTCGAAGGCGAGCAGCTGCGCCTTGTCCGCCACATAGCACTCGCAGCCGCGGGCCCAGCGCATCGACCGCAGGATCGCCAGCGCAATACCGCGCTCATCGACGACGCTCGAGGGCGGATCGTCCTCGACCTCGGCGAGATGAATCCCGCATCCATCGACGAGCCGTTGGAATGCCGCGGCGTCCCAGTCCAGCTCGTGATCGACCGTCCCGCCGAGCCCGAGAACGATCCGCCCCGTCATGTCAGCCCTTCCCGCTCAGAAGAGATCGCAGCGACCTCAGAAACCTCGAGAACCGCAGAGACCTCAGAAGAGATCGGCCTTGCCCGCCGACTCGAACAGATCGATCTTCTGCGCCGCGCACTGGCGCATGGCCTCCTCGCACGGGGGCTCGATGACGTTGGGCTCGCGCAGGTGGATGTCCTCAAGCACCTCGCGCATGCGCAGGAAGTAGGCCGCCTTGATGTCGGAGGAGATGTTGATCTTGTTGATCCCGCCGCGGACGGCGCCGGCGATCTCCTTGTCCGAGTTGTTCGACCCGCCGTGCAGGACCAGGGGGATCCCCAGGCGCTCCTTGATCTGGGCCAGCAGGTCGAGACGCAGCTCCGGCTTGACCTCGGAGGGGTAGAGCCCGTGGCGCGTCCCGATGGCGATGGCGAGCGAGTCCGCCCCGGTGGCCTCGATGAACCGCGCGGCGTCATCGGGGTCGGTGTACAGGATCTCCTCCGAGCCGGTCTCCCCGTACTTGTCCGAGACCCCGATCGTCCCCAGCTCCGCCTCCACGGAGACTCCCACGGCGTGAGCCGCCTGGACCACCCGCGAGGTCTCCGCGATGTTCTCCTCGAAGGGGGCGAACGACTTGTCGATCATCACGGAGGTGAAGCCGCTCTGGATCGCCAGCAGCACCTGCCCGTAGGTGGCGCCGTGATCCAGGTGGATCGCCGTGGGCACCGTGGACTTGCGCGCGATCAGGATCATGGAGGCCAGCATCTCCGGGCGGATGTGGCTCAGCTCGTCGGGGTGGATCGCGATGATGTGCGGGGAGCGCTTCTCCTCGCAGACGTCCACGACGGCGCGGAGCATCGAATAGCTCGAGATATTGAAGGCCGGTACCGCGAAACGGTATTCGTGGGCGACGGCGAGGATGTCATTTCCGGTGGTCAGCATATGTAGTCTACCTTTCTATCTGCATTTCTCCTGCGCACTTCTGCGCATATCACTCTGTGCGCACCTCGTGTGCACCTGCGCTTATCCGGGCCCGCCTCTATGCGGATCTCCGCGTGGATCTCCAGATGCGCCCGCATCAGCGCGTCTATTCCCGTCTATTCACACCCAATTCATTCCTACTTCATTCCCATTAATTTCTAATTCACTCCCATTCATGCACCTCGCCCAGATCAGCTCTTGACGGATCCGGCCGTCATGCCGCCGATGAAATAGCGCTGGAAGAAGATGAAGAGGAAAATGACCGGAATAGAGCCGAGGACGGACATCGCCATCATCTCGTTCCACTCATAGGAGTGCTGCCCCATGAGCAGCTGAATCCCGATCGGGACCGTGCGCATGCTGTTCGTCCTGGTGAGGGTGAGGGCGAACAGGTACTCGTTCCAAGCGATCATGAACGTGTAGATGCCCACCGAGACCACTCCGGGAACGGAGATCGGCACCAGGACCCTCCACAGGGCGCCGAACGAGGAGGTGCCATCGACCTTGGCCGCCTCATCGAGCTCGCGTGGGAGCGTATTGAAGTAACCGGTCAGCATGATGATCGCGTAGGGAAGGGTGAACACCATGTAGGTCAGGATCAGGCCCTGATAGGTGTTGTACAGCTTGAGCCCCACCATCAGCCCGAAGAAGGGGATCAGCAGGGTGATCGGGGGAACCGCCTGCACCGAGATGACGATGACGTTGATCAGCCGCTTTCCCGGGAAGTCGAATCGGCTGAACGCATAGGCCGCCAGAATGGCGACGATGAGAGTCAGCGCGGTGACGGACAATGCCACGAAGTAGCTGTTGATGAAGAACCGCATCTTGCCCGAGTCGTGGAAGATCGAGACGTAGGCCGCGAAGGAGGAGCCCTCCTCGATGATCCTGGGCGGACTCGAGAAGATCTTCGAATTCGGCTTGAATGAGGATACGAGCATCCACAGCACCGGGAAGGCGGCGAATGCGCTGCCGAGCAGCAGCCCGATCCATACCCCGACCCGGCGCACCAGCCGGCGTCGTTGCTTCGAGGTCATGTCAATCCCTCGCCTTCTGGCTGCGGACGTAGAAGAACGCCAGGATCATCGACAGCAGCAGGACGATCACCGCGCTCGCCGACGCCCCCGAGAAGTCGTATTCGGAGAAGGCGAGCTTGTAGGTGAATGTCGAGAGCATCTCGGTGGCGCTGAGCGGGCCGCCGCCGGTCGTCATCCAGATCAGCGCGAACTGCTGGGACGTCCAGATGAGATCCAGCAGCGCCATGGAGACGATGATCGGCCGCAGCTGGGGAATGGTGATGGACCAGAACCTGCGGATCGGCCCGGCGCCGTCGACCTCGGCGGCCTCGTAGAGGTCGCGCGGAATGCCCTGCAGGCCCGCGAGGATCGAGATCATGAAGAACGGGTACCCGGACCAGATGTTGATGCAGGTGACCACCACCAGCGCCGACCCCGGATCGGCGAGCCATTCGTGCTGGCTCGAGACCAGCCCGATACCGGACAGGATCGCGTTGACGATCCCATTGGGGTTGAGCAGCAGGCGCCACAGGATCGCCACGATGGCGATCGTCAGCAGCCAGGGAAGCACGAACAGCGTGCGGAAGATCGTCTTGGTGATGCGCGAGACCGATTCGGAGTTCAGCAGCATGGCGAAGCCGAGGCCGATCAGCATGTGCGCCACCACGCTGACCGAGACGAACCAGAACGTATTCGACAGCGCGTTGCGGAAATCCGCCCCCGTGAGAATCTCGATGTAGTTGTGCAGCCCGATGAAATGAGACGTACGGGCGGTGATGGCGCCGTCCCTGAGGGAGTAGCCGATGACCATGACGATCGGCACGACCATGAGGACGACGAGCAGGACGAGCGTGGGAAGAAGGTAGGCGTAGGGCACCAGGGCCCGCCCGACGCGATCAGCGCGGGCGGACCGCCCGGGGCGCCCAGAGCCACCTGGCCGCAGCGGGGTGCGGGGCGCAGCGCTTCGATGTCCCGAGGTTCCTGAGGACTCCGAGGGCTCCACAGCCACCGAGGACTCCGAGGATTCCGAGAGCTGCGCCCCGCGTTCGGACTCAGAACTCCGCATCCCAGGCATCCTGAGCGTTGGAGAGCATCGTGTCGACGTCGATCTCGCCACTGAGGTAGTTCTGGAACTGCTCGTCGAACTTGCGCATGAGGGTCTCCGAGACCGGCAGCCCGGTGAACTCATTGGCGGGGGTGCCCGATCCCCAGATCTCGAAGGCCTTCTTGAACATCTCGTCGTTGTTGACGAAATCGGGCGTCGCAGTGCTGTTGCCCGGGAAGGCCTTGGCGTCGTTGGCGAGTTCGGCGTTGATGTCGGCGCCCATGAGGAAGGCCACGAGCTTCCACGCCGCGGAGGTGTGCTCCGTCGTCCCCGACACGCCGATCCCCCACGAGGCGTAGGGCATGCCGCGCTGGCCGGTGTATCCGCTCTGGGCGGGGATCGCGGCGATGTCGAAGGCGAGATCGGGGTTGCCCTCGCGGATCGTGTTCACGTGCGCCAGGGAGTCGATCACCAGGCCGGTGCGGGCATTGGTGAAGTCCTCGACCTTGTCCTGCTCCTTCATGGTGAAGGCGCCCGGGGAGACGACGCCGTCGTCCCACAGCTTCTTGATGAACTCCGAGGCGCTCTTGACGTCGGCATTGCCCTTCAGATTCGGCTTGCCGTCGGCGGTCAGCATCGACCCGCCCGAGGCCCAGACCCAGGACATGACGTCGTTCTGGATCCCGTTGGGCGCCTCGAGCGACAGGGGCAGCGCCCAGCCGGAGACGTCTCCCCCGGTGACGGCCTTCGCGGCCGCGGCGAACTCCTCGCGGGTAGAGGGGATCTGGGAGACGCCGGCCTTGGTCAGCAGGTTGGTGTTGGCGAACATCGGGTACACGAAGTTCACCACCGGAATCATGTAGGTCGCGCCCTGGTACGTGATCTGGCTGGCCAGCTCGGAGTCGTCGTAGCCCTCCTGGCTCATCAGCGCAGTCAGGTCCGCGATCGCCCCCTGCTTGGCGAAGTCGTTGACCCAGGCACCGTCGATGCCGACGACGTCCGGCATGGTGCCCGCAGCGGCGCCCGCCACGAGCTGCTCCTTGGTCGAGGCGTAGGGCCCCGACAGCAGCTCGACCTTGATGCCGGGGTTCTGCTCCTCGAACTTGTCCATCAGGGCGCGGAACGTGCCATCCGGGAGCTCCGGCTCCCACCACTGGGCGAACTCGAGCGTGACCTCTCCGTCCGCACCGCCTCCCGATCCGCTGCAGCCCGCGAGCCCCATTGCCGCCATGGCGGTCATGGCAGCAGCGAGCTGCCCAAATTCACGTCGACGCATCGTCACTCCATCATCGTTGATCCGAGTCGCGGCATAGTGCGCTTCTTTGCTGGAACCTGCCGCCGAGGAGGACAGTAGCGCGACTTCTTGCGTTTGTCGACTGCGGTTTTCGTAAAGCAGTCGCAACGACCGGCACATACATGCATTCATCCGCTACGCTGCTCCCATGAGCGATGCATCCCGCCTACCGGCCGGCCGCAAGGCCGACGTCGCCAAATACGTCGCGGGGCACGGGCAGGTCACGGTCGCGGCCCTCGCCGAGCACTTCGCCGTCTCCCCCGACACCATCCGCCGCGACCTGGACCAGCTCGACTCCGAGGGGGTCATCATCCGCACCCACGGGGGCGCCATGTCCAACTCGGCGATCCCCTGGCACGACACGGGACTCGAGGATCGCTCGCGGCTCCAGCCCGACCAGAAGGAGCAGATCGGCCTGACGGCCGCCCGACTCGTCGCGGACGGGAACGTGCTCTTCATCAACGGCGGGACGACGACCCTCGCCCTCGTGCGGCACCTGAGCAGCCGGCGCGAACTCATCATCGCCACCAACTCGCTGCGCGTGCCCGCGGAGATCAATGCCGAGGCCTGCCGGGATCTGTACGTCATCGGCGGGCACGTCCGGGTGTCCGGTCAGGTGACGGTGGGCCCCGTGGTCTTCGCCAGCTCCGTGTCCGGGGTCGAGACGGACATCCGCGTCGATCTCGCCCTCCTGGGGGTCGGCGCCGTCGACGCCGGGGGCATCTCGACGTCCAACCTGGATGAGGCGGCCATGCTCGCGCAGATGGCCTCCCGCGCCAGGCGAGTCGCCATCCTCGCCGACTCCACCAAGCTCGACCGCCGTCTGTTCGCGACGATCGGGACGCTCGAGATCGCCGACTACCTCATCACCAGCACAGTTCCCAAAGGCGCACTGGGCAAGGCCCTCGCGGACAACTCCGTCAAGGTCCTGACGCCCGGTGCCGCGCATCGCGACAAGCACCGAGTCAAGGAGGACTCATGACCAGTACTGCGACCCGCCCGCTCTTCGACGCCGAGGCCCGCCGGCTCCTGCGCTTCGGGAAGCGCTCGCGAGTCCCGGGAGGATTCGGCTGGCTCGCCGACGACGGCTCCGTGGACGCCTCCCGCGGAATCCAGCTGTGGATCACCGGGAGGATGACCCACTGCTTCGCGCTGGGGCACCTGCTCGGGGAGACCGGAGGTCCCGAAGGCACAGGAGGCCCTGAGAGCCCTGAGAGCCCTGAGAGCCCAGACTGCCTCGCCCTCGCGGAGCACGGCGTCGCCGCCCTGCTCGACGGGCCGCTGCACGACCGGGAGGCCGGGGCGTGGAGGTCGCGGGTCGCCCTGGAGGGGGCGCCCGTGGCGGGCCCGCTCGTCTCCTACGACCACAGCTTCGTCATCCTGGCCGCCGCATCCGCGCTTCTGGCCCAGGTGCCGCGCGCCGGCGAGCTGCTGGAGGCGGGACTGGAGGCCTTCGAGCGCCTGTGGTGGGACGACGACGCCGGGATGGTCGTCGATTCCCGCTCGCCCGAGACGCTGGAGGTGGACCCCTACCGGGGCGCGAACGCGAACATGCACACGGTGGAGGCGCTGCTGGGCGCGTACGCCGCCACCGGGCACAGGCTCCACCTCGAGCGCGCGCTGCGCATCACCTCGCGCATCTGCAAGCAGTTCGAGGCGCACGACTTCCGCCTCCCCGAGCACTACGACGAGTCCTGGTCGCCGCTGCTGGAGTACAACCGGGAGCTCCCCGCCGACGCCTTCCGCCCGTTCGGATCCACGATCGGGCACTGGCTGGAGTGGTCGCGGCTCATGGTGGAGGTACGCACCGCCTGCGCCCGGGAGGGCCTGGACCACCCCGACGGGCTGGAGATCATCCCGCAGCACATGTATCGCAAGGCGCTGCTGGAGGGCTGGGGCCCGGACGGGCAGCCGGGATTCGTCTACACGGTGGACTTCGACGGCCGCCCCGTGGTCGGCCAGCGCATGTACTGGGTTCTGTGCGAGGCGATCGGCGCCGCGGAGACTCTCCGGGAGAGCACGGGCGATACCTCCTACGACCTCGACGTCGACATGTTCGCGGCCTGGGCTCGCACCTACCTCATCGAGAGGCCGGGCGAGTGGCGCGAGGAGCTCGACTCGCAGAACCGCCCCGCGAGCGGGACCTGGTCAGGCAAGCCCGACATCTATCACGCCCTGCAGGCGATGCTGATCGGGGCGCTTCCGGTGGCGCCGTCGTTCGCCGACGGCATCCTGCGTCGCACGGGAGCGCGCCAGTAGGGCCAGTAGGGTCCGGGAGGGTCCGGGAGGGTCCGGGAGGAAGACGAGCGGGCGGGCGGGCCGCGCAGACAGCGCGGCCCGCCCGTGCATCTGCGCTGGATCAGCCCATTGAGCAGCGTTCCGCAGCCCCACCGGCGACCGCGCTTGATACGTTCACCACCCATATCATGGCAGATTTCATAGGCGACACTCAGCGCGGCTCCTCCCACTGAACAGGCTGCATCGCTGTCATAGTGGAACGGCGGGGCGCCCGCTCCGCTCAATCACTACCGGGAGGATCATATGTCCGCGTCACTGACACGCAGTGCCCGCATCCGTTCCGCCGTCGAAGGGATCAGTGTCCTCCAGATCCTCGTGCTCATCGGCATGACCCTGCTCGTGCTGTTCGGGGTCCTGCTCGGCGGACGCAACTACGTATCCGCCGTCGACACCAACAAGCTGGTCTCGCAGCCGGCGAACGTCATCAACGCCGGCAACTCCAGCAACACAGCCGAGGAGTCCGCTGCGGGCTCCCGCCGGGCCTGAGGTCCTGGCCCCCAAAGCGACCCGAAAGCAACCCGAAAGGTCAGAACCTCAGGCACTCGCACCGCCTGCCGCGGATCCCGATGGGATCCGCGGGCGGTTCCATTCGGCCACCCGGCCGTGTCAGACTCAGCGCATGAATGCAACGAGGCTCTCACAGACAGCGCCGTCTCTCCGTTACCGCCCCGCCTCAGACTCACCGCCTCCGTGGCGGGAACCCGACCATGTCGTCGTCGAGACATGTGTGGAGAATGTCGAGGGCGTTCGAGCCTCGGCGCGCGCGGGCGCCGACCGCGCCGAACTGTGCGACAACCTCGCCGCCGGTGGGACGACGCCGTCCATCGGAGCGGTGGAGGCCGCCATTTTCGCCGCCGCCGAGGAGGTCGAGCGTCGTCGCGCGATAGCGGGAGTCCATTGGGCCTCCGGACCGGCGGCGGCGCCCCTGGGCCTGCGCATCATGATCCGTCCGCGCGGCGGGTCCTTCGTCTTCGACGCCGACGAGGTCCGCGCCATGACGGCCGACGTACGTCGAATCGCCGCCCTCTCGCTGCAGATGAGCGAGTTCACGCGGCCTCAGCGGGTCGGCGGAGCCCGGTCCGATCTGCCCCCGGCGGTCGATCTCGGCTTCGTCGTCGGGGCGCTGACCGAGGAGCACACCATCGACCGCGGGCTGCTGCGCCTGCTGGTGTTGTTGCTGGCGGCGGGTGTGACCGCGCAGGTGGTGAGCCGCCTCGGCGTCATCAGTTTTGCCGGACTGGCGGGGGCGAGTGTCGCCCATTTGTTGCGGGTGCGGGCGATGGGCGCGCGTTTCGCCTTGTCGTTCCTTGCGGGCGGCCTGCTGCTGCTGGTCGTCGATAGCCTGCTCAATATCGCCGGACATTTTCTCGGCACGCTTCTGCCCGCAGGTGCACTCTGCGGGGTTCTCGGCGCGCCGTTCCTGATTTTTCTCGTGCTGCGCCAACGCAAGTCGGCGCAGGGCTTTGCGCGCGAGGCGCCGCCGTCTGCGCCGTCACCGCGCCTCGCTTCCTGGCGCACACCGCTGCTCGGCCTCGCCGTGCTGCTGGCGCTGCTCGTGCTGTCGCAAGGATTTACCGCCGGGGCGGACGGCTGGGGCTGGCATTGGCAGGGCGAGCTGATTCTTGACCACCGCCTGCCGCGCAGTTTGAGCGCGGTGGCGGTCGGCGTCATGCTCGCCTGCGCGGGCGTGCTGTTGCAAACGCTGACGCGCAATCCGATGGTAAGCCCGGAGGTGCTGGGTATCAGCTCCGGCGTGGCGCTCGCCGTCATCGCCGCCTTCCTCGCCTTTCCCGCGCTGGGCAGCGGCGGCCTGCTGCTCGCGGGCGCGGGCGGGGCGCTGATGGTCGCCGTATTGGTACTGTGGCTCGCGCGCCGCCTGCAACCGGCGTGGTTGCTGGTAACAGGCGTCGCCGTCGCGGCGCTGATGCAGGGCGTGATGACCGTCGTCCAACTCAGCGGCAACCCGCAACTGCAAGGCGTCCTGAGCTGGCTTGCCGGCAGCACCTGGTACGCCCGCCCGCACACCGCACCGCTGCTCGTCCTCCTCGCCCTCGTGCTGCTCGCCGCCGCCCTGCTCTGCGGCAAAGCGCTGCAACTGCTGGCGTTCGGCGAAACCGTCGCGGGCAGCCTCGGCCTTGCCGTGCGCCGTAGCCGCAGCCTGCTGCTCGTCCTCGTCGCGCTGATGAGTGCCGTCGCCACCCTGGCCGTCGGGCCGCTCAGCTTTATCGGCCTGATGACCCCGCACCTGGCGCGGCGCAGCGGCGCGGTCAGCCCGGAAAAACAACTGCCCATCGCCGCCCTCTACGGCGCGGCGCTGATGCTCATCGCCGACTGGCTCGGCCGCTACCTCATCTTCCCTTACGAACTCGGCGCGGGCGTCATCGCCTCGCTGCTCGGCGGAGGATTCTTCCTGCTCCTGCTGCGGCAGGCGCGCCCTATCAACTAAAACAAGGGACCCGATGAACCTGCAAACCGCCATCCGCCTCGCCCTCTGCGGCGCGGCCACCGCTGCCAGCGCCCTTGCCGCCGACAGCACCACCCTCGCACCAGTCACCATCAGCGCCGACAAAAGCCGCATCAGCAGCGAAGAAACGCGCGACTACACCGTGCCGACGATGGCGAGCGCCACCGGCATGGCACTCTCCGCCCAAGAAACCCCGCAAACCGTCAGCGTCATCACCCAACAACAACTGCGCGACCAAAACATCCGCGACCTCGCCGGCGCACTCAACAGCACCCCCGGCATCGCCATCAGCAAAGTTGACCGCGGTCGCAACGCCTTCAGCGCGCGCGGCTTTGCCATCGACAAATACCAAATCGACGGCATGAACGTGAACTGGGCGGGCCAATGGGTCGCGGGCGAAAGCGTCATCGACACCAGCCTCTACGACCGCGTGGAAATCGTACGCGGCGCGACCGGCCTCATGACCGGCGCGGGCAACCCGTCAGCCAGCGTCAACCTCGTGCGCAAACACGCCGACAGCCACGAGCGCAAAACCGCGCTGGAAGCAGGCGTTGGCCGCTACGGCGACCTCAAACTAAGCGCCGACCACAGCCAGCCGCTCACCGCCAGCGGCAACCTGCGCGGCCGCCTCATCGCCAACCACCAGGGCGGCAAAACCTTCATCGACCGCGAAAAAGACAAAAGCAGCACCCTCTACGGCGTCCTTGACGCGGACATCACCCCGACCACCAGCGCCAGCCTCGGCATCAGCCACCAGCGCAACGACAAAGACGGCGCCATGTGGGGCGGCCTGCCCGTCACCTACACCGACGGCAGCTTCACCAACTGGAAACGCGGCAAAAGCGACAGCACCAACTGGTCATACTGGGACAGCCGCACCACCAACCTCTTTATCGAAGGCAAACAAGCGCTGAATGACAACTGGAACGTGAGCCTCAAAGCCGACCATCGCAACGCCACCGGCGACTCCGAACTCTTCTACTTCAGCGGCGGCAGCGTCAACCGCAACGGCCTTGACTGGACGCCGTGGCCGGGCAAATTCCACACCGACGCCAAACAAAACACCATCCAGCTGCAAACCGACGGCAAAATCCAGGCTTGGGGACAAGAACACGACCTCATCGCCGGCATCCAATACAACCGCCACCACCGCAGATCCTACAGCTGGGACAAAGGCGACATCGCCCCGGCCAGCGACTTCAACACCTGGAACGGCAACTACCCGCGGCCGAACTGGGGCGCGCGCAGCCTGAGCCAAGACCAGACCGACACCGAAACCGCCCTCTACGCCGCCACCCGCCTGCGCCTCACCGACCAACTCAGCACCATCATCGGCACCCGCGTCAGCAACTGGAAAAGCACGGGCGAAAGCTACACCAAGCCGTTCACCCAAAAAAAACAGCGCCATCTGGACCCCGTATGCGGGCATCACCTACGACATCACGCCGAACCAAACCGTGTACGCCAGCTACGCCGACATCTACAAACCCCAAACCGAGCGCGACCGCAACAACAACCTGCTTGACCCCATCCGCGGCAGCACCTACGAACTGGGGTGGAAAGCCAACTGGCTCGATGGCCGCCTGAACACCCAGGCCAGCGTCTTCCGCACCCGCCAGGACAACCTCGCGCAAAGCAGCGGCGAAAACATCATCGGCGTTACCCCGCCGACCACCGCCTACTACGCCGCCAAAGGCGCGAAAGTCAGCGGCTCCGAGCTGGAAACAAGCGGCAACATCGGCGAAAACCTGCGCCTCGGCGCGGGCTACACCCAATGGAGCGGCAAAGACGCCAAAGGCAAAAAACTGAACACCACCCACCCGCGCAAACAACTCAAACTGTTTGCCAGCTACGACGTCCCTGCCGTCAGCGGCCTCACCGTCGGCGGCGGCGTCGCCTGGCAAAGCCGCACCTGGACCGAGACCAAAAACCCGGCGACCGGCGCCAACATGGACTACGGCCAGAACAGCTACGCCGTGGTCAACCTGATGAGCCGCTACCAAATCAACGAACACCTCTCGGCGCAAATCAACATCGACAACCTCTTCGACAAAAAATACCGCAACCAGCTGAGCTTCAACCAATACGGCTACGGCGACCCGCGCTACATCAGCGCCAGCTTCAAATACGAATTCTGAAGCCGCTGCCCGCCCAAAGAAAACCCCGCATCCGCGGGGTTTTTACTGCCTGTATCGTGCGCCACAAAGGGCGCGCTATAAATGGGATGCCGCTCGTGGTTGCTACAAAAAAAACGCCGCTGGATGCGGCGTTTTCGTTTTCATCACGGCAAAGGTTATAGCACCAGCGCCGCAATCCAGCCGGCGATGAGCAGCGGCACGTTGTAGTGGAGGAAGGTCGGGATGACTGTGTCCTTGATGTGGTTGTGCTGGCCGTCGGCGTTAAAGCCCATCGTCGGGCCGAGGGTGGAGTCGGAGGCGGGTGAGCCTGCGTCGCCGAGCGCTCCGGCGGTGCCGATGATGGCGACGGTGGCCAGCGGCGAGAAGCCCATTTGCGCGCACAGCGGCACGTAGATGGCGGCGATGATGGGCAGGGTTGAGAAGGAGCTGCCGATGCCCATCGTCACCAAAAGTCCGACTACCAGCATGGCGAGCGCTACCAGGGCGCGGCTGTTGCCGAAGATGGCGACGCTGTCGGCTACCAGCGGCTCGATGCCGCCACTGGCGTTCATTACCGCGGCGAAGCCGTTGGCGGCAATCATGATGAAGGCGATCATGCTCATCATGCGGATGCCGCTGTTAAAGACGGTGTCGGCTTGGTGCCAGCGGATGACGCGCGCCACCATGAAGATGGCAAAGCCGATGAGTCCGGCGAGGATGAGCGAGCCGGTGTATTTTTGTGCCAGGAAGGCGGCGGTGACGGCGATGAGCGCGATGATGATGTTCAGTGGTTTGACCGGTACTTGTTCGGCGGCGCCTTCGACCGGGCGGTCTTCGTAGTGGCGCGGCTGGCGGTAGCTGTAGAAGATGGCGGTGGCAAGGCCTGCGACCATGCCGAGCGCCGGGATGGCCATTGCCTGGTAGATGTTCACGCCGGAAACGTCCATGCCGAATTTGTTGATGTTGCCGAGCAGGATTTTGTTGAGGAAGATGTCGCCAAAGCCGTAGGGGATGAACATGTAGGTGCAGACGAGGCCGAAGGTAATGACGCAGGCGAGCAGGCGGCGGTCCAGGTTGAGGCGGTTCATCACGAGCAGAAGCGGCGGCACGACCAGCGGGATGAAGGCGATGTGTATCGGCACGAGGTTCTGGCTCATGATGCTCATGGCGAGCAGCGCGATGATGAGCAGCCATTTGAGGCTGGCGCCTTTGCCGTGGCGGGCGCGGCCGATGATGAGGTTCGCCATTGCCTGCGACAGGCCGGAGTAGGAGATGGCGACGGCAAACGCGCCCAGCACCGCATAAGAAAGCGCGGTGGTGGTGCCGGCAGCGATGCCTTCTTCAAAGATTTTGACCAGGTATTTGAGTTTGAGCAGGCTGTCAGGTGCGCTTGCGCCCGCGTCCGGGAAGGCGGCGAGGATGGTGTCTGCCGGGATGTCGGCAACCATGCCGCCGATGAAGGCGCTGATAATCAGGCTGAAAACAACGTGGACGCGCGCCAGCGAGAGAATAAGCATCAGGCTGACGGCAAGGACGACGGGGTTCATGGATGAAATCTCCTGTTTTTCGAATCGTGGGAGGGCGAAGTGTAGCGGGATTTTCGAAGATTGATAGGTTTTTTTGTGCGACTCGCTACGGTTTTAGTGTACAACACTAAAAATTTTGCGAAATTCAGCGATTCCCGTCAGCAGCCGTTATAATGCGGCGCCCACCCGTCACGAGACCCGCCATGAAAAAACTGTCCTCCCGCGCCCCGACCTTCCCCGCCGAACTCAAAGCGCTGCTTGCCTTTGAAACCGCACAAAACCCCGAAACCGAGCGCGTTGTCGCCGAAATCTGTGCCGACGTGCAGCGCCGTGGCGATGCCGCCCTGATCGAATACACCAACCGCTTCGACGGCACGGCAGTACGCAGCATCGCCGACCTGACGCTGGCGCCGCACGACTTGCAGACAGCCTTTGCCCGCCTGCCCGCCGCAACCCGCGACGCCTTGCAGACCGCCGCCGCGCGCATCGAAAACTATCACCGCCGGCAAAAACTGGAATCCTGGCACTACACCGACGCAGACGGCACCCTGCTCGGCCAGCAAATCACCCCGCTGGACCGCGTCGGCATCTACGTTCCCGGCGGCAAGGCGGCATATCCGAGCACCGTCATCATGAACGCCATGCCCGCGCACGTCGCCGGCGTGCCGGAAATCATCATGGTCGTGCCGACGCCGCAGGGCGAGCGCAACGACATCGTGCTGGCGGCGGCATATGTGGCAGGCGTGACCCAAGTCTTCACCATCGGGGGCGCGCAGGCCGTTGCCGCGCTGGCCTACGGCACCGAAAGCATCCCGCAGGTCGATAAAATCACCGGCCCGGGCAACGCCTACGTCGCCGCCGCCAAACGGCGCGTATTTGGCGTGGTCGGCATCGACATGGTCGCCGGCCCCTCGGAAATCCTGATCATCGCCGACGGCAGCACGCCCGCCGAATGGGTGGCGATGGACCTGTTCAGCCAGGCCGAACACGACGAAATCGCCCAGGCCATCCTCATCGCCACCTCGCAAACCTACCTCGATGCCGTCGAAGCTGCGATGAACCGCCTGATAAAAACCATGCCGCGCCGCGCCATCATTGAAGCCTCGCTCAACAACCGCGGCGCAATGATCCTCGCGCAAGACCTCGATGACGCCTGCGCCATCGCCAACCAAATAGCCCCCGAACACCTCGAACTATCCGTCGCCCAGCCCGAAGCGTGGGCGAAAAAAATCCGCCACGCGGGCGCCATCTTCCTCGGTGCTTACACCAGCGAAAGCCTCGGCGACTACTGCGCCGGACCGAACCACGTCCTGCCGACCAGCCGCAGCGCCCGCTTCTCCTCACCGCTTGGCACCTACGACTTCCAGAAACGCAGCAGCCTGATACAAGTCTCCGCAACAGGCGCGCAAACGCTGGGCAAAACCGCAAGCCTGCTCGCCCACGGCGAAGGCCTGACCGCGCACGCCCGCGCCGCGGAACTGCGCTTACAGGAGTGATGGCTGTATATATATCGCCGGTTTACGCCGCTTTTTCTTCGCCCGCCTGGCCGATGGCCACCAGGGTCGCGCGCAGCATGGCGCTGACGGTGTCCTGGCTGTAGGCGATGCCGGTGTGCAGGTGGTCACCAATCATCAGTTGCACGTAGGCAACTGCCTGCGCGTCGGTGGATTTGCTCATCGCGTGTTCGGCGTAGTTGGCGACGCTGATGGTGAGGCCGGTGTGGCTTTGCAGGGCGTCGATGAAGGCGCTCATCGCGCCGTTGCCGTTGCCGCTGATGTTTACCGCGCGGCCGTGGTCGTGCAGGGTCGCTTCCAGATGGTCGTGTTGGCCTTGGCGGCGCAGGGTGTAGTCGTCGAGATGCAGCGGGCTGTCGTGCAGGTAGCGCGCTTCAAAGAGGGCGATGATGTCCTGGCTGGTGAGTTCTTTTTGCGTGCGCTCGCTTTCGTGCTGCACTTTTTGTGCGAAGTCGATTTGCAGCCAGCGCGGCACGTTCAGGCCGTGGTCGCGGGCGAGGATGTAGGCGACGCCGCCTTTGCCGGACTGGCTGTTGATACGCACCACGTCCTGATAGCTGCGGCCGATGTCGAGCGGGTCTATCGGCAGGTAGGCGATGTCCCAGATGCCGCCGCCGTCTTTTTCCAGCGATTTTTTGATGGCGTCCTGATGCGAGCCGGAGAAGGCGGTGAAGACGAGTTCGCCGATGTAGGGATGGCGCGGGTGTACCGGCAGGTTGTTGCATTCGCTGACGATGTGGACGATGTCATTCATGCGCGAGAAATCGAGACCGGGGTCGATGCCCTGGCTGTAGAGGTTCATCGCCATAATCATGATGTCCATGTTGCCGGTGCGTTCGCCGTTGCCAAGCAGGGTACCTTCGACACGATCTGCCCCCGCCATCACTGCGAGTTCGGAGGCAGCGACGGCACAGCCCCGGTCGTTGTGAGTGTGCACGCTGATGGTGACGTGTTCGCGACAGCTGAGGTGACGGCAGAAGTATTCGATTTGGTCGGCGTAGAGGTTCGGTGTGCAGGCTTCGACGGTATTCGGCAGGTTGAGGATGACTTTGCGCCCTGCCCACGGCTGCCAGATTTGGCAGACAGCTTCGCAAACGGCAACAGCAAAGTCGGGTTCAGTTTGCGAGAAACTTTCCGGCGAGTATTCAAAGATCCATTCGCTATCCGGGTAACGCGCAGCTCGTTCTTGCAGCAGGGTCGCGCCCGCAACGGCGATAGCCGTAATGTCTTCTTTGCTTTTTTCATAGACTTTTTCCCGCTGTACGCGCGAGGTGGGGTTGTACAGGTGGACGATAGCGCGCTTGACACCGCGTAGGGACTCGAAGGTGCGGTCAATGAGGTGTTCGCGTGCTTGTACCAGTACCTGGATGGTTACGTCGTCAGGGATATGACCGCCTTCAATAAGCAGGCGGGTGAAGTCATATTCGATCTGTGAGGCGGCGGGGAAGCCGATTTCGATTTCCTTGAAACCGCAGTCCACCAGAAGCTGAAAAAAGCGCAGTTTTTGTTCGATGGTCATCGGATCGATGAGTGCCTGGTTGCCATCGCGCAAATCAACACTGACCCAGATGGGGGCTTTGTCGATGATTTTATCCGGCCAGGTTCGGTCGGGAAGAGTGGGGGCAAAAGCAAAGGGGCGGTATTTTTTGTAGTCGAAGCGGCTCATGGATAATGTCCTTTGAGAATGGTGCGCGCATTATAGTAGCTACCAGTCGTTGTTTTTCACTTTTTATCGCGCACTTTGTCAGTATAATGAGCTAATTTCACTACCATAGGGATTTTTATGAGCGAAAATCACTTTGTCCTGGACGATACGGATCGCAAGATCCTGCGTATTCTCGCGGTCAATGGCCGTATTAACAATCTTGCATTGGCTGAAGCGGTGAATTTGTCGCCAACGCCGTGCGCACGGCGAGTCCGTCGTTTGGAAGAGGCGGGTATTATCGAAGGCTATCGCGCCGTTCTCAACCGCAATGCACTTGGTTTTGGCTTGAGCGTGTTCATCGCCGTCACCTTGGACAGTCACACACCGGAACGCTTTGCCGCCTTTGAAGAAGCGGTTAAATCTTTCCCCGAGGTAGTGCGGATGAGCATCGTCACTGGTCGCGCTGAGGATTATTTGTTGCAGGTGCTGGTCAGCGGCATGGAGTCGTTCGAATCGTTCTTGCTTGGTAAGTTAAGCCGCATTCCGGGCGTGATGCATGTGCATTCGAGTTTCGAGATGCGCAATGTCATTGATCGCCAAGCGCCGGCTTAATGTCTTCACATATAGAGAGTGCCTAGATTTTCCAAGGGTGAGCATCAGCGGTAAAACCGCATGGTTATCACGCTTGCCGCACGCTGCGCCTAGCTTCAATGTCGTAGCCCGCGTATCATTGACGCCGTCGTGGCACAGCCATAATTCAAGAATTTAAAAGGTCGCCTATGCCGAAAAAAAGAATTGCCAATCTAGTCAAGGAAACGGCCGGATTTTCTTACGAATTTATCCGACATCCGAAAGGAATGGGCAGCATCATTCCCTCTTCCCGTGCTCTCGCCCGTGCCATGCGCCGCACCGCTCAGGATTATGGGCATCCGGAAAGCGTCATTATCGAAGCGGGTGCCGGTACTGGGGCGATTACCCGTGAGCTGGTCGCGCATTTTCCCCGCGAGCGCCTGATTATCAATGAACTTAATCCCCGCCTGGCTCGCCGTCTGCGCGATCGTTTCAAGGGTAACACCATCCGTCGTGGCGGCGTTGAGCAACTCGATGTCTGGACACATTCGCAGCCGAAAACCATCGTCTCCTCGCTGCCTTTCCGCTCGCTACCGCAGGAAATCGCGCACAGCATTGAAACCCTATTTTTTACTGCCTTGCGCGAAAACCCCGCCAACGTGCTGGTACAGTTCACTTACGGTCAGCGTTCGCCGCTGCATCTGCCGCCGGAAGCGGATATTCAGGCAGAAAAAGTTAACTATGCCTGGCTGAACTTTCCGCCTGCACATGTTTGGTTGTACCGCTGCAAGCGGCAAGAATCTTAGCCGTCCCCAAACCCGCCGTTTCGCCACTGAATCCCACGCACCCCGTATGAACAGCAAGCAGAAAAATGCCCTCCTCCATCAGGTCGAACAATACTGCGTCAAACGCGGCGCCCGCCTTACCCCCATCCGCAAACAAATCCTCTCCCTTATCCTCGCCTACCCCAACGTGGTCAAGGCTTATGAAATTCTTGCTGACCTACGGAAAATCAAAAGTAACGCTGCTCCGCCGACTGTCTATCGCGCTCTGGACTTCCTGGTGCATATCGGCGTACTGCATCGCGCTGATTCGTTGAATGGCTATGTGCTGTGCAGCCACTTTGGCGAAGAACACACCAGCGTCATTCTGAACTGCACCCACTGCGGTGCCACGGAAGAACTCGCGGCGGAAGAACCGGTGGACATCCTGCTCGCCTTCTGCCGTGAGCGGGGCTTTACCGTGCAGGACGGTCCGCTGGTGCTATCCGGTGAATGCGCGCGTTGCCACGGCAAACACACCACCCATCACCCACCGGAATCCTGACATGCAACACATCAGCGTTATCCTCGCCCATCCCTACACCCACAGCCTGAACGCCGCCATCGCCGCGACCGTGGTCGCGACACTGGAAAAAAACGGCTACGATGTGTACTTTCACGACCTCTACCAGGAAGGCTTCAACCCGCTCATCAACGGGCAGGAGCTGGTTGCAGACGACAGCAGCGACCCCCTCCTGCGCCAGCACCAAGAAGAAATCTGCCGCGCACACGGCATCATCATTGTCCACCCCAACTGGTGGGGGCAGCCACCCGCCATCCTTAAGGGCTGGGTGGACCGCGTCCTGCGGGAAAACACCGCCTACACTTTCCCCACCGGCGACAACGGCGGCGGCCTGCCCACCGGCCTGTTGCCGGCCAAAGCCGCCTTGGTCTTCAATACCTCGAACACCCCCGCCCAGCGCGAACAGGACGTCTTCGGCGACCCGCTCGAGCGCATCTGGAAAGACTGCATCTTCGCCTTCTGCGGCGTCCACGCCTTTGACCGTCTCATGTTCCGGGTCGTCGCCGACAGCGACGAAGCGACACGGCGGCACTGGCTGCAACAAGCGGCAGAAATGGTCAACAAACACTTCCCTGCCACCGCATAAAACCCCGCCGCATCCCTTATAATGCGGCGTTTTTTACAGTACAGGCAGACCACACTATGGAACTCAACCTCACCTACGAACGCATCAAAGACCTGCAAGCGCGCGAGGCGGCGCTCAGGGGGTATCTTTGACTACGCCGTAAAAGCTGAACGCCTCGAAGAAGTCGAACGCGAACTCGAACGCCCCAGCGTTTGGGATAACCCCGAAGAAGCCACCAAACTCGGCCAGGAACGCGCCGCCCTCATCAGCGTCGTCCAAGGACTGGATGCCATCAAACAAGGCTTGCAAGACGCGTTCGACCTCATCGAACTCGCCGAAGCCGAAGACGACGAAGCCACCGTCAACGCCGCCATTGCCGACATTGACACCCACGAAAAACACATCGAAGACCTCGAATTCCGCCGCATGTTCGCTGGCGAACTCGACGCCAATAACGCCTTCCTTGACATTCAGGCCGGCTCGGGCGGTACCGAAGCGCAAGACTGGGCCTCCATGCTGCTGCGCATGTACCTGCGCTGGGGCGAAGCGCGCGGCTACAAAACCGAACTCATCGAAGAATCCCCCGGCGACGTGGCCGGCATCAAATCCGCCACCATCCAGTTCAGCGGCGAATACGCCTATGGCTGGCTGCGCACCGAAATCGGCGTGCACCGCCTGGTGCGCAAATCCCCCTTTGATTCCGGCAACCGCCGCCACACCTCATTTGCCGCCGTCTTCGTCTCGCCGGAAATTGACGACAACATCGAAGTCGATATCAACCCCGCCGACCTGCGTACCGACGTGTACCGCGCTTCCGGTGCCGGCGGCCAGCACGTCAACCGTACCGAATCCGCCGTGCGCATCACCCATATCCCAAGCGGTATCGTCGTGCAGTCACAACAAGACCGCAGCCAGCACGTCAACCGCGACATCTGCATGAAGCAACTGCGCGCCAAACTCTACGATCTCGAACTGCAAAAACGCAGAGCCAGTGCGCAAGCCATCGAAGACAACAAATCCGACATCGGCTGGGGCAACCAGATCCGATCCTACGTCCTCGACCAGTCGCGTATCAAAGACCTGCGCACCGGATACGAAACCAGCAACACCCAGGCCGTCCTCGACGGCGCCCTTGACCCATTCCTGCAAGCCAGCCTGAAACAGGGAGTAGAAGCATGACCACCCCGAATACAGTCCCCGCCGACGAAAACAAACTCATCGCCGAGCGCCGGCAAAAACTCGCCGCCATCCGCGCACGCGGCATCGCCTTCCCGAACGATGCCCGCCCAACCCACAACGCCGCCGCCCTGCACACCGCCTATGACGGCGTCGAAGATGCCGAAGCGCTGCATAGCGCGGGCGAAATCGTGGTTGCCGGACGCATGATGAGCAAACGCATCATGGGCAAAGCCAGCTTCTGCGCCATCCAGGACGGCAGCGGCGCGCGCATCCAGCTTTACCTCAGCCGCGACGAACTGCCAGAAGGCCGCTACGCCGACTTCAAAACCTGGGACGTGGGCGACACCATTACCGCTAGCGGTCACCTCTTCCGCACCAAAACCGGCGAACTGAGCATCCACCTCAAAAATATCCGCCTCCTGACCAAATCGCTGCGCCCGCTGCCGGAAAAATACCACGGCCTCACCGACCAGGAGACCCGCTACCGTCAGCGCTACGTTGACCTCATCATGAACGAGGACAGCCGCGCTGTCTTCCTCACCCGCAACAAAATCGTGCGCTACATCCGCCGCTTCTTCGAAGAACACGACTTCCTCGAAGTTGAAACCCCGATGATGCACCCCATCCCCGGCGGCGCCACCGCCCGCCCCTTCATCACGCACCACAACGCGCTCGACATGCCGCTCTACCTGCGCATCGCGCCTGAGCTCTACCTCAAACGCCTCGTCGTCGGCGGCTTTGAACGCGTCTTCGAAATCAACCGCAGCTTCCGTAACGAAGGCCTGTCCACGCGGCACAACCCCGAATTCACCATGCTCGAATTCTACTGGGCCTACGCCGACTACCGTGACCTGATGAACCTCACCGAAACCCTCTTCCGGGGCATCAAGCGCGACGTGCTGGATAACCAGAACATCACCGCTGGCGGAGAAACCATTGACCTTGACCAGCCCTACGAACGCCTGACCATGCTTGATGCCATCCGCCGCCACGCCCCGGCATACAGCGACAAACTGCACGACGCTGCCGCCCTTGCGGCCATCCTGCGTGACGAATACAAACAAAAAGTGGACGAAAACACCCCGCTCGGCCACCTGCATACCCTGCTCTTCGAAGAAACCGCCGAGACCAAACTCATCCAGCCGACCTTCATCACCGAATACCCGGCGGTGGATTCCCCTCTATCGCGACGCAACGATGAAAACCCCGACATCTGCGACCGCTTCGAGCTCTACATTGGTGGCCGCGAAATCGCCAACGGCTTTTCCGAGCTTAACGACGCCGAAGACCAGGCCGAACGCTTCCGGGCGCAGGCCGCCGCCAAAGATGCGGGCGACGACGAAGCCATGCACTACGACGCCGACTACGTCCGCGCCCTCGAATACGGCATGCCGCCGACCGCCGGTGAAGGCATCGGTATTGACCGCCTCGTCATGCTGCTGACCGGCGCGCCTTCGATCCGCGACGTCATCCTCTTCCCGCATATGCGTCCGGAATGAGCCGCTGATACGCACTATAAAAAAACCGCCCGAAAGGGCGGTTTTTTATGCGATAGAAGGACAGACACTTTACTTATAAAGATTTTCGGCGCGTTGGCTACCAATCGGGACTAGCAAGGTGGCAGTATTGCTGTATTCGAGGCAGGTTTTTTGATCCTCAAACGGCGCTTTGTGGGCAACTTTGATTTTCCACAGGCCTTCCAGCTGCGGGATAACGTTGACCTTGCCGTCTTTGTCGGTCTTGCCGGAGAAGGCTTGCGGTGGACGTTCATCGCGGGTGGCATCCAGATCTTTTGCCATGAAGGTATCGGAGGTGGCAATGACGGTCGCGCCTGCCAACGGTTTGCCCTGATAGTAGATTTGCACTGGGAAGCGCTCATCAACTTTAACTTGCGTCGGATCAGCCAGTGGCACAATTTCCAGATTCTGCCCGATCGGCTTGCTGATGGCAGCAACATCCACCGTGCTATCGCCCACAACCAGCAGTTTTTTGCCGAACATCTGCGCCTGCTGGCAAGTGGTGGCATCCGTCATTTCCGTCAGGTTTTGCTGTTTCCAGCCGTCCTTGTTCTTCGACCAGAAGGTCGGCTGATACACGGCACTCAACCAGTAGCTACCTGCGGCCAGTTTATCCTTGGCTTCGTACTGGTAATTTTCGCCTTTCTGGTTCATGTCTTGCGCCTTACCATCCGTGCCGTGAATAGCGAGCGGCTTGAAAATCTGCACACGGTCACCGGCGATAGCTTCCAGTGTGGGGAAGTAGTCGCTGTAACCGAGATCGGCTTTGAGTACGTCGTCAGCGGCGATTTTATCGGGCGCGCTGACCCAGAGTTCGTGTGCGGATGCGAGGGAAGAAACGGCAACAAGCGCTGCCAGCAGGGTTTTTTGCATGGATGACTCCGGTTTATTGAGGGATGTGGTATGAAACCGGTGCGGATTGTACTCATGTTGTTAGGTAAGAAGCAAATGCGAAACTGTCGTATTTGTGATTTTTCTTTAACGCATCTTGTCCTTTTCCCCACTTAATGGCACTATACAACTCCCACATCAATTGGAGCCCGTCATGCGTGCCTTCCTGCTTATCGACCTTCAGAACGACTTTATGCCCGGCGGCGCCCTGCCGGTCACAGACGGCGATGCCGTCATTACCCCCATCAATGCCCGCATGGGCGATTATCCGCTCATTGTCGCCACCCAGGACTGGCACCCCGAAGGGCACGAAAGTTTTGCCAGCGCCCATCCAGGACAAACACCCTTTGCCACGATCGACCTGCATGGCCTACCGCAGACGCTCTGGCCGGATCACTGCATCGCCGGTAGTGCCGGCGCCGCCCTGCATTCTGCGCTGGATACCCGCCGTGTGGCCGCTATTTTTCGCAAGGGGATGGATAGGCGTATTGACAGTTACAGCGCGTTTTTTGACAACGGCCACCGCCATGACACCGGCCTTGCCGCTTATCTGCGTGCCTGCGGGGTGACAGATATTGATGTCGCTGGGCTCGCCGCCGATTTTTGTGTGTATTTCAGTATCCTGGATGCGCTCGCCGCCGGTTTCCGTGTGCGCCTGCTGGCAGAAGCCACCCGCGCCATTGATCCGCAAGGCTACGCGCAGAAGCAAGCGGAATTGTTGCAACATGCGGCGTTCTCGCTGGGGTAATCGGCAAATCCGTATCCATCGCTGCCCATAAAAAAACCGGCGGGTTTCATAAGCCCGCCGGTTTCTTCATGTGCTTCGTCTCAAAGCGCCATCACGGCTTCGAGTTCGATCTGCGCATCCCAGGGTAGCGCGTGCACGGCAATGGCGATGCGCGCCGGGTAGGGTTCGTGGAAGTAGGTTTTCATGATTTTATTAACTTCGGCGAAGTGCTCCATGTCAAGCAGGTAGATGTTTAGCTTGATGATGTCATTGAGGCCGCCGCCCGCCGCTTCACATACGGCTTGCAGGTTGGTAAAGACACGGTGCACCTGATCAGTGAAAGCGTGTTCGAGTTCCATGGAGGCCGGATTGATCGGGATTTGTCCGGCAAGATAAACAAGGTTGCCAGTGCGCACGGCTTGGGAATAGGGACCGATGGCTGCTGGGGCTTTGTCGGTATGGATAACTTGTTTGCTCATGGTGTGGGTTCCTTGTGGGTGATGCGGCGGATGCCGATGGTTTCTTCGAGTTGGCGCAGGCGGTGCATGACTTGCGTCAGATGTTCAAGGTCGCGGACTTCAAGCCAGACGGTGAGGCAACGCCGCTGTTCGTCGCTTTCAGTGTGGTTGATCTGGAAATCGGTGATGTTGGCCTCGCTGTCGGCAATCGCGCCGCTAACCCGTGCCAGCAAGCGTGGATGGGCGTAGGCCTTGATGGCGAGTTCGCTGGGGAAGAGGCCTTTGCGTTCGTCTGCCCAGTCAGCGGCAATGGTTTGCGTGGCCGTTTCAAGCAGCGGGCAGTCTCGGCTATGAATGAGGATACCGCTGCCGGCAACGCTGTGACCAGTGATGGCTTCAAGCGGTAGCGGGTGGCAGCAGGGGGCAAGGGTGATGCCGCTTTCAAAGGCGCTGTGCACAAGGATTTTCTGCTCACTGTCAGCGACTTGTTTGCTCGATGTGGCAAGGCCTGCATTTTTCCGCGCGAGGCGGTTCAGGTAGCGGTTGATGCCGATGTGGGCTTTACCGCCGGGAATGGTGAATTGCAGCCAGCTGTTGTGCGGATGCGCATCCGGATCGGTGAGGATTTCCACGGTCTGCGCCATTTTCAGCGGTTTGTAGATGGGGTAAGGCTGGCCGTTCACTTTGGCGCCGACGATGTGGTTACCGATTTCGGTATGGATGGTGTAGGCCAGATCCACTGGTGTTGCCCCGTGCGGCAGGGCAATGATGTCGCCTTTCGGCGTGTAGATTTGCATTTCCCCGGTGACGAGTTCTTTTTTGATGGCGTCGTAGAATTGCAGTGGGTCATCGGTGATGTTCTGCACTTCTTTGAGGCGCGATAGCCATTCGCGCATGGTTTTTTCGGCTTCAATGCTGTGCGCTTCGATTTTCACCGCGCGCTGTTTGGCGTATTGGTGCCAGACGGAAATGATGCCCGCTTCAGCCAGGGTGTGCATGTCGCGGGTGCGG
>ERZ773077.613-NODE-613-length-26689-cov-6.142299_pt1 | contig 26689 bp, 18 predicted proteins | sample MGYA00580612_ERZ773077 | MGnify/ENA primary metagenome ERZ773077 (study PRJEB29015, sample SAMEA2737971) | human oral metagenome | biome: human oral; feature: human-associated habitat; material: dental | place: China | collected 2021 ...
TGCGAGGATCGTGAGACTACCTCCGCCACGGATGTTACGAGCGGCACCGAAGAATCGCTTAGGCTTCTGTAGGGCGTTAGCATCGACGCCACCGGAGAGTACCTTGCCCGATGCAGGCTGGACGGTATTGTAGGCGCGGGCTAGACGCGTGATGGAGTCGAGCAGGATGACGACGTCCTGTCCACTCTCGACCATGCGCTTGGCCTTGTTCAGTACGATCTCGGCGATCTTGACGTGGCGGTCTGCAGGCTCGTCGAAGGTCGAAGCGATGACTTCGGCATTGACGCTGGTAGCCATATCCGTAACTTCCTCGGGGCGTTCGTCGATCAATAGGATGATCATGTATACCTCGGGGTGGTTGGCTGCGATAGCGTTGGCGATATTCTTTAGGAGCATCGTCTTACCCGTCTTAGGCTGAGCGACGATGAGGCCACGCTGTCCCTTGCCGATGGGGGCAAAAAGATCTACGATACGCATAGCCACCTTGTCCTGAACAGCAGGATTGTTGGGGGAGGCGAGCTGGAACTTCTCGTCGGGGAAGATCGGTGTGAGGTGGTCGAAAGGCACACGATCACGCATCTCTGATGGGGTGCGTCCATTGACACGGGTGATCTTATCGAAGGGGAAGTACTTATCTCCCTCCTGTGGAGGACGGATGAAGCCCTCTACAAGGTCGCCTGGGCGGAGACTCCACTGCTTGATCTGCTGGGCAGACAGGTAGATATCGTCTGGCGAAGGTAGGTAGTTGTAGTCCGCAGAGCGTAGGAAGCCATAGCCATCGGGTAGGATCTCTAGGACACCGATACACTCTAGGATCCCCGAGAAGTTAAATTCGGGGACTGCAGGGCGTGGTGCTGGCTGTACCTTGATAGGAGCTTGCGTGCGGTTCGGTGTGGGATTTGCTTCCTGAGGGCGAGCTTTGGGCTGGGGAGGGTTGAAGGCGGGGAGCACTTGGTCAAGGACAGACTTGCTATCCTTGTGTCGGAAGACGATGCGTCCTGGACGAATGGGCTCGGGAGCAGCTTCGCTAGTGGGAGCTTCGGGTGTACTCTCGCTGATCTCTCCCTCATCTAGGACGGGGGTGAGCTCTACCTGTGGAGCAGCTTCGACTTCTGCTTGTGGCGCTGGAGAGACTTCCTTGGGAGCTTCTGCCTTGGCTCTTCCAGGCTTGGCAGGCTCCTGCTTGGGAGCGCCTTCCTCAGTGTCTTGAGCCTGCGAAGCCTTGGCTACCGCTGTAAGAGCCTGCTCACGAGCGAGGGTATCTGCCTTGCTAGGACGGCCACGCTTACGCTTGGGAGACTCGGAGGCTGGATCTTCGCTTGCTTCAGGAGTAGGAGTTGTAGCGGCAGGGGACTGTGGTTCCTGAGGAGTCGTCGTAGGTGAGCTCTCGCTCTGAGCCTTGCGAGGACGACCGGGCTTACGCTTTGTCGAGGCCGAACCTGCGACGCTGAGCGCCTGTTGGTCTAGGATCTCGTAGATAAGGCCCTTCTTATCGGAGATGCTCTCGGGGGAAATCCCGATCTCGGTAGCTATCTCACGGAGTTCATCGAGACTTTTGTTGGATAGCTCGGTGATGTTGTATCGTTGCATAAAATAGGTTTGTTTGTCCTACCAGAGTTCCCTCGGATAGTAGATCTGTACCTCTGATCAAGGAGCAGTGTCTGAAATCAGCAGTTAGTATCCTACTAAGCGGGATCTAAGTGCGAAAGAGTTGGGGAGAAAGGAGGGATACGGAGGGCAGGTGATAACGGATAGGATGTCGGTCATTTACGAAAAGGTGAGAGACCTAAGTACTCTGACCTAGCAGCACTCCAAGAAAGATCTAGAAAAGATAGAGGGGGATGAGGAGGTACTAGTGATTGGGCTGGGATTCGAACCCAGGACCGATAGCTTAGAAGGCTATTGCTCTATCCAGCTGAGCTACCCAACCAATCCTTGTAGCTTAGGACGATGCCATCAGGACGATGATGCACTCTTCCTTTTTATCGTGGTGCAAAGATAGCAAAATATTCTATAATTCCGTTCGAGAGCTAGCCTGCTCGGGGAAGGGAGGTCATTTGTTACCTCACCGGTCTGTGAGGAATGGTGTCGGGGAGTGGTTTCTTGGGGGCTGAAACGCTCCAGCCGATTCATCTGGATAGGTCGCTTCGGTGCGTGGGGAAGGGGGGCTCTGTCTATCCTACTACTCGCCTTGGGAGAATGGATCACTAAGGGATCCTACGGACTGGAAGTGACCCAGCTGGGGCGTAGGTAGATAAAGGGGGGGATAAAGGTAAATGTTTTGTAATAAAGAGGTATAGCTTCTTTTGGGAAAAGGATAACCATTGTTAGGACGAAGGCTCAGCCTTGGAGATGACGACCTTCGCCTCTGTCTTTCGTGGGGCAAGTCGGTAAGGGGAGGGTGGTCTGTCGATGGGAGGAAGAGGAGCTAGGCTGTCTTCGGCTAGCTTTTATCCCTCTTTTGTGGATCTAATATTTATGGTACGCGCGCGAGCAGGCTTCGGTAGCGCGAGAAACTAGGTTTGATTGTAATAAGGATGTTGCAATTTCGCCGATTATGTTATCTTTGCGCTGTGAGGATGATGGCCTAGGTACTTATGCCACGCATTACCCCCCGCCAAAACCTCCGAGTTACGTATTTCGTACTACTACCAATCTAACCTCTTTAGCAAGATGCAAGAGCAACCAAAGTTTAAGTCCGGCGTCTGGGAAGCAGAGCTTAACGTCCGTGACTTCGTAGCCCAGAACCTTACTCCCTATGATGGAGATGCCTCCTTCCTCTGCGGGCCTACCGAAAAGACCCGTCGTGTATGGGAGCACTGCCTACAAGCGCTCAAGGAAGAACGTGAGAACAATGGCGTTCGCTCCATCGATACGAGCACGATCTCAGGTATTACCGCCTTCGCTCCTGGATATATCGATCGGGAGAACGAAGTCATCTTTGGCCTTCAGACAGACCAAGTCCTCCGCCGTGCTATGAAGCCCTTCGGGGGATACAAGGTCGTCGAAAAGGCAGTCCATGAGAATGGCCTCGAGGTAGACCCACGTGTCACTGATATCTTCACGCACTATCGCAAGACGCACAATGATGGTGTCTTCGATGTCTATACGGATGAGATCCGCTCATTCCGTAGCAATAGCTTCCTGACGGGACTCCCTGATAACTATGCCCGTGGCCGTATCATCGGTGACTACCGACGTCTCGCCCTCTATGGTGCAGACCGTCTCATCGAATGGAAGAAGGCTGACCTGAGTGGGATACACGGTCCGATGACCGAAAGCGTCATCCGCTTACGCGAAGAAGTAGCTGAGCAGATCCGTGCCCTCAAGAAAATCATCGAGATGGCTGACGCTTACGGCTTCGATGTCCGTCGTCCAGCCTACACAGCTACCGAGGCTGTCCAGTGGGTGTACTTCGCTTACCTAGCAGCGATTAAGGATCAGGATGGTGCAGCGATGTCGCTCGGGAATGTATCTAGCTTCCTCGATATCTATATCCAGTATGATCTAGATCACGGTACCCTGACCGAAGAGCTCGCACAGGAGCTTATCGACCAGTTTGTCATCAAGCTCCGTATGGTGCGTCACCTCCGTATGGACTCCTATAATGAGATCTTCGCAGGGGATCCTACTTGGGTAACCGAATCAATCGGTGGTCGTCTCTTCGATGGTCGTCATAAGGTCACGAAGACGAGCTTCCGCTTCCTCAATACGCTCTATAACCTTGGTCCCAGCCCAGAGCCTAACCTTACTGTACTCTGGAGCCCAAGTCTCCCCGAGGGATTCAAGGAGTTTGCCGCCCAAGTGTCGATCGATACTTCCTCTATCCAGTATGAGAATGACGATCTGATGCGTGCTACTCGCCACTCGGATGACTATGGTATCGCCTGCTGCGTATCCTATCAGGAGATCGGCAAGCATATCCAGTTCTTCGGTGCACGTACCAATCTGGCGAAGGCACTCCTGCTCGCTATCAATGGTGGACGCTGTGAAATCAGTGGCACACTCATGGTCGAAGGGATCCCCGAGCTTAAGGGAGAGGTCCTAGACTTCAACGAAGTTTGGGATAACTACCTCAAGGTGCTCAAGACGATCGCTCGTGTCTACAACGAATCGATGAACATCATCCACTACATGCACGATAAGTATTACTACGAAGCTGCACAGATGGCATTCATCGACACAGACCCCAAGATCAACCTAGCCTATGGGGTCGCTGGGCTATCCATCGCTGCTGACTCGCTCTCTGCGATCCGCTATGCAAAGGTTACCCCTATCCGCAATGAGAAGGGCTTGACGGAAGACTTCAAGATCGAGGGCGAATTCCCCTGCTATGGTAATGACGATGACCGTGCAGACACGATCGCCTACGACATTACGCATATCTTCTCAGGTCTGCTGAAGGAGCTCCCAGTCTATAAGGATGCGGAACCTACGCTCTCTGTCCTCACGATTACCTCCAATGTGATGTATGGTAAGAAGACCGGGGCTACTCCTGATGGACGTGCCAAAGGTATGGCTTTCGCTCCAGGGGCTAATCCTATGCATGGACGAGATAACCACGGTGCGATCGCTTCGCTAAGCTCTGTAGCCAAGCTCGACTACACGGATGCTGCCGATGGGATCAGCAATACCTTCAGCATCATCCCTCATTCCCTCGGCTCTAATAAGCAGGAGCAGAATGAGAACCTTATCTCGATGATGGACGGATACTTCTCTAAGGGGGCACATCACCTCAATGTCAACGTCCTGAACCGGGAGATGCTCGAGGATGCGATGATCCATCCCGAGAACTATCCTCAGCTCACGATCCGTGTATCTGGCTACGCTGTGAACTTCATCAAGCTTAGTCGTGAGCACCAGCTAGAGGTCATCTCTCGCTCTTTCCACAAACGTATGCGCTAGCCCTAGCGTACCTATTATAATCAGCGGGCGAAGAATCGAATGACTCTTCGCCCGCTCCTTTTGCTTCTATGCTACGTATTCACTCCTTCGAATCTATGGGGACCTTCGATGGTCCTGGTCTTCGTCTGGTGGTATTCCTTCAGGGGTGTAACTTCCAGTGCCTCTATTGTGCTAACCCAGATACGATCCCGATCGGGCAAGGGGGGCGTCTTATTGAAGAGGCGGAAGTCCTTCGTCGTGCCATTAGTGAACGTCCATTCTTTGGGAAGCGAGGGGGGATTACTTTTAGTGGAGGTGAACCGACGGTGCAGGCTGAAGCGCTCATCCCGCTATGTCGTCAGCTGAAGGACGAAGGGATACATATCTGTCTCGATAGTCAGGGGAGCATTCGTAATTCCTTCGTAGACGAACTGCTTGGTTTAGTCGATATGGTACTCTTGGACTGCAAGCACATGCTACCCGAGTATCATAAGCGTCTTACCTCCCAACCCAATGTCAATACGCTAAAGACCGCAGCACAGCTCCGAGAGATGGGTAAGCCTGTACGTCTTCGCTATGTCCTCGTCCCTGGGTACAGCGACCAGCCCAAGGCTCTCCATGCTCTTGGGGAGCACTTCGGAGGCTATGAGAATATTGAGCGTATTGAGCTCCTCCCTTACCATACTTACGGCAAGCACAAGTATGAGACGCTTGGTAAGCCCTATCTGCTGGAGGATGTCCATGAACCCAGCGCTGAGGAGGTCGAGCGTGCACGTTTGATCTTTGAGCAGTATTTCCCTGTTGTTTGGACACAGTAGTATCTTCCTCTTATTCGATTAATATATGTCATCTCTTCATCTTTCCTCTGACACTATTTGTGCTATCTCTTCGGCTCCAGGGGCGGGCGGGGTAGCTCTCATCCGTGTATCGGGTAGCGAAGCCATCGGCATCGTCGATCAGATCTTTCAGTCCCGTGAGCTTCGTACGCTTGAGCGAGCTAAGGATAGGACGGCCTACTTCGGACGCTTCCAGCACGAGGGGAAGGTCATCGACGAAGGACTGGTCACCTGCTTCCGTGCTCCTCGCTCTTATACAGGTGAGGATGTCGTTGAGCTCTCTTGCCATGGTTCGCTCTTCATTCAGCAGAGTCTCTTAGAGGCGCTCACGGATCAGGGCTGTCGCATGGCTGCTCCTGGGGAATATACCCGTCGTGCCTACCTCAATGGCAAGATGGATCTAAGCCGAGCTGAGGCTGTGGCCGACCTCATCGCTTCGGAGTCTGAGGCACAGCATCGCATGGCACTCACGCAGATGAAGGGGGGATATAGTGCAGAATTCCGTTCGCTTCGCGAGCGTCTCATTCACCTGACCTCGCTCATGGAGCTAGAGCTGGACTTCAGCGAAGAAGATGTGAACTTCGCCGACCGCACACAGCTACTCAGCTTACTTGACGAACTGACCAGTAAGATCGAACGGCTCACCGACAGCTTCCGTCTCGGTAATGCGATCAAGAAGGGTATCCCCGTAGCGATCGCAGGGGCGACCAACGTCGGTAAGAGCACTCTCCTTAACGCTCTGCTTGGTGAAGAGCGTGCGATCGTGAGTGATGTCCATGGGACGACCCGTGATACGATCGAAGATGTCCTTAATATCGAGGGCATACTCTTCCGCTTCATCGACACCGCTGGACTGCGCACGACTTCGGACACCATCGAAGCGCTGGGCATCGAACGAAGCTACAGCAAGATCGCTTCTGCCCACATCGTGCTCCTAGTCGTGGATGTGACTCGTCTCACAGAAGAGACTTACCTCGCTTCTCTCAGTGAAGTACTCCCCCACCTAGCGGAGAAGCCCCTGCTCGTTCTACTGAATAAGACCGACCTGCTTGGGGAAGAAGCGCTCGACACACTCGTTACAAGTTCGCCGTTCTTCAAGTCGCTACCTCCCGACACACCGCTCCTTCCCATCTCGGCACGGGCACAGACTGGGCTCGAAGGCTTGCGTAAGGCGCTGATTGATTCGCTTGCACTCCCTCACCTTGCTCCCTCTGACCTCGTCGTCAGCAATGCTCGTCACCACGCTCTCTTGAAGGAAGCGCTCACGGGGCTACGACTTGTTCGTCAGGGTCTAATGGATGGTCTCTCCACGGATCTCTTGACGCCCGACCTTCGTCGAGCGATCACGTCGATCGGAGAAGTCACCGGCAGCGAGATCACCAGCGACTCCATCCTCCACAACATCTTCGCCCACTTCTGCATCGGGAAGTAATTTCTGATTATCAACGATAATCAAGCATCACCAAAAATCAAAAAGGCGCTCATTATGAGTGCCTTTTCTTTTACCCTTTCTATGCGTTAGGCATCATTCAGAGCCGTTCTTTCGCTCATTCTTGTACCTTATTTGTACCGCACGCTTCTTGCCAACCCTTCAGTCCCTCGCGTATATACCGAGATGTTGGACAAATGAGACATGGTGCTACACCAATAAACAGTACACAACAAGAATATGGCGAAATGACAGCGAGCAAAATTCCAATCAAAAAAGTATGTGAGCACTGCAAACAGGAGTTTGTAGCATGGAAGACTACGACCAAATACTGCTCACACCAATGTAATAGCAGAGCCTATAAAAGCAGACGAAGAGAAGAACGAGTACAGCGAACTGAGGTTAATGAGCAAGAGAAGAAAGTCAAAGACCTCATAGATAAACCTTACCTCTCTATTGCAGAAGCAGGGCGATTGCTGGGTATCAGTAGACATACGATATATAAGTATATCTACTCAGGGCGGTTGAGGGCTTATAATATGAGTTCTCAACGCTCAATCGTCAAGCGTGAAGACATTGAGCAGATGCTGGCAGAGCGACCTTATGAAAAGCGACAGCCCCGAGATGCGATTGTAATCACTGAACTATACACGACAGACGAGATATGCGATGCTTACGACATTTCTCGTGCCGCTCTCTTTGCAATAGCTAAGCGGGAGAATATCCCTCGTACCCATAACCGAGGGAAGACCTATTGGAGCAAACGACACATCGGCGCCTATTTTGCTAAACAGGCTTCTGCTCCTCATATCAAAGAATGGTGTCCAATTATGGAGATACAAGAAAGGTTCAATATGACGCTTACAGCCGTTTACAACTTCGTCTCTGATCATAACATCCCCAGAAAGAAGGTTAAGGGTAAAAGTTACTATTCTACAAAACATGTATAAGCTGCTAAAGGAGTTCTTGATGAAGCCGCTCCAAGCTACTATACCGTTCGGGAGGCTATGGAAAAGTTTAAGCTTACTCACTATACCAAACACTATAATATTTCTAAGGCGAAGCTGCTGTCGGTATGCTGGTGACTCTATATCTCTATGTCGTGGCATACTCTATCACCGACCTAGAGAGTGCAAACCGCCGGTAGAATTATCATCATATAGCTGAATAGAATTCAAGTGCATTAGAAACGCTGTACCTACGCGTTCCTAATGCACTTCCTATTTTATCCTATAACTTTACTAATTTATCATACCTATGCAATCATATCTCTTAGCATGAAAGCTTGCACAGAGTTCCTCTCAACCATAAAGGTCAGAATGGTTATCAGTTTAGATTTCTTGCTTTTGTCTTTTCTTATCTCCGAGCGATTCTTCCGTATGAATTCGCCGATGAACCTCTCCATATAGAAGATGGTATCAGACTCTTTTCCCTGAAGGTCTATTGAAGGATATTTTGACACCATTGCATATAACCATTCTACCCCCTTACTCTCAAATTTACGAGCAAAATAGTTGAGATTCCTGGCTATTGAATACATTGTCGTAGCAGAATCTCCACAATCCCGTGATGCATTATCATATAGCCAAAGACTATTGTCGTCGAAGCTGTGCCATTCTAGCGTTTCTGGTGTAGACAAGCGATCTGCGAGGAGATATACCTGTAGAACCTCCCCATGATGCTCAACGCATCTAGCCAATACCTTGTTATAAAAATACCGCCAAATTGCCCAAAACTGAGCCCCACTCTTCAAAGCGATCTCGGCTCTAACAAGCTCTCGAATAAAATCTGCACAGTTACGATCGCAATTAAGATGTTCAATAAATGGAGCTAAGAACGCTCTTAAATCCTCCTCTTTGAGGTGCAGTGCGTGGTATGCCAAAGAACGATATAAACACCTCCGTTCTATATATTCCAATGAATGGGCATGATAATCTTCAGGCTCAAGGGTCTCTGCAAAGCGAGGAAGTAGTTGGTTGATAAACTGCCTATACAGAATATCTTCTGTTCCGTAGGGAAATAACTCAAATAGAACTTCTGCAACCTCCAGACTCAAGGCATTTATATCTATTTCTAGATTGCCACTAAAGGTTATGAGTTCTGTGATCTCTTGGCTCTGATCACTAGCAATGGCAATATAATGCCCCAATATCGTATTGTACCATTCCTCGTCTCTGTGTAGCCTCATGGTTTCGATTGCATAGTCACAGATACGCTTGCTTCCAGCATTATCATGAATGCATAGAACTGTTGCTAGCATATTCACATAGTTGAGTTTATTCTCAGGGAATAACCTAATGAGAATAGGCAAAGCACGAACACATATTTCTAAACTATTTGGGAACTGTATTCGATATCTAGAACTAAGTATAGAAGACACACTATCTTCAACTACCTGCTTGCAAGGCAATAGGTTTTCCATTGTAAGCAAATGTTCATAAAATACCAACATAGTTCCAGCAACACCAGCAGGTATAGAGTGATCTAGTGGTAGCAAAGGTTGCCCCTCCTCAATCTGGGTAAGTATATTCTTTGCGTCTTCAATAGCTTTTAATGGCTCTTCTTCATATTGTTGATACGCCGAAATGTCTTCCCCATCAAATTTCTTTGAACACCAAACCCACAGATTCCCAGGACGTATCTGCTCTCTAAAATTATTATTCGATTCTTCACTAAATCTCTTTAATTCATCAGGTAGCTGAGGATTCATATCTATAAGAATACCTTCGCTGGTTTTGGAGTATTGAGGATTATGTTTTCTCCGATCTAGTCTGTGGAGCAGTATCAATTTAGATCTCTTGTCTTTACCATCAGAGAGCGTTTGTATGTCATTATAGTGTTTATCGCACACCATATGTATATCATTGATCAGATTGGTGTGTTCCACTTCACCGGTATTACTACTTCTAGTATATTTTCTAGTATATTGATACTCTACACACAGGGTTTCCAAGCTCTTTTTCCGAAAAGCTTGATTAAGAGTTTCTGCTCTCTCTTGGATAATCCACTCCAAATAATGGCCATGAGATAAACCATAAGTTGAGGCCAATAGGGACTCGTCAAAACTCCTCCTATTGTCCCAATGGAATAATTCGATTGTTTTGAATAGATTGATGGCATATTCACTATATCGTTCAGAGTGAGCTAAAACAACACTGGCTACTATAGCTGTTAGTGATACAGACTTTGAGTGGCTTAAGATCCGATCAAAAGAATCCTTGACTATGTCATCGTATTTTTTATCATCAGCAAGATTTAAGAGAATCCGCTCTAGGGCCATATGCATAGATTGCATAACATATGGATAGGTAATGTGAACAGCTCCACGATATAGTCCCCAAAGTGAGTAATTACCATACTGTATGTTAGACTCCCCATGTTTAAGGTAGATTTTCACCTTGTTTAGTGACTCATTTCTACGGTTATCTTCAGATATTCGTGCAACGAGATCATTAGTAAAGTCGATGATATAATCTAAGGCTTGCCAGTATTTATTGGTTGTTAAAAGAGCGAATAACGGGGTTTGCCATGCCCATGGACTACCATAAGAGTAATTTAATTCTTTACTAAGACCTAATAGATTCTCATCCAAAGGAGAATAGTCAGGATAGTCCGCTAACTGTCCTCTGGGTCGGTTTTTAGGCTTACTATACCTCCAGAATAAATCCATCAATGGAAATATATCTTCGGGGATAGCTCTAATTAACGACTGAGCATCAAGAGGTCTTGAGAGGATGTAATGAATCCATTCGTAATAAGGGTCTTCAAATGAGTTCCACTTATTATCTACTATCTTTTTCATAAGATTACTGAGCTCCACCTTTATCTCTTTGGCTGATTTAAAAGTGATCTCGGATAAGTCTTGTATTAGACTCTCATCATAAATATGCGCATCGTCACATTCTGTTGTTTTCCAGATTGCAAGTGCAAGTAACCCAGCTTGTCTCGTGGTCAGACCTTCATCATTATTTTCTACCCACTCTTTCAATACTTTTAATTTGTATTTCAAAGAAATGTCTCTGTCCTTCAATTGATACAAAACAGAAATCACAGCCTCCCAGCCTTCTCCCATTGGGACGTATAGAGGATATTCTCTGCCTTTATATTCAATGACCTTATTCAGACGTTTACAAGCAAGCTGCAACAGAAATACAATTCTATTTAATAGTTTGGCATCATTCTCCAGTAGAACTTCTTGATGTTTGGCTAGAAATGTAGTAGCGTATGAAGAGCTCATAATACCAATGAGTATCTCGTCTTTCCAAAGCAACTCTATTTGTTTGGAAAAGCTATTGCTTAATAGCTCCTCAAGATCTTCTGTGGGTATTTCGATTCTCTCTATAAGCCATTGTCTAAATGTCTTCCTCACTAGATAGGACTTGTCTAGAGAGTTGAAAAAATCTTCTACAGATGTCCTGTCTCTCCATGTATCACTAATGATTTTAGTTATTCCCCATTCTTCATATATATCATGGGTAATGAAAAGCCCATAATCATTACGAGCTAGCACCTCATCATCAATCAACAACTGAGTTACTTCAGGGTCGAAGAGATTATCATTAAGATAGAAGATGTCGCTTGAGATTCTGTGTGCTATAAATTTTAGAAACGTCTGAGCCCTTTTGATGTCCAGCCCTTTAGCCGTTGTTTTACCAGATATTTTTTCTCTCCAAATACGCTCGGAAAATTTAGAGTAACTATCATCTTTCTTAAGGATACTATATAGCCTTAGGTAGTAATCTAGGTAGAACAGAGTAGATAGTCTATCCTGAAAGGCTTCATTTTCTGGTAGTTTGAAGTTGTGATTAGTGGCTAATGAAATCAATTTATCTCTCGTTAATGAACTGACCTGAATCGTTTCGGGAAATATATTGTAAGAGAAGCCTAGATCCTCTAGGAGGATTCCCATGTAAGCACTTCGTACTGTGAATATGAATGTCCATCCAGCATCATTTAACCTTGTGATAAATGATTCAAATGCAGACGTATCATCTATACCTTGTATCCTTTCGGCAGAATCAATTATCATAACCTTGGTGTTGGCATCATTGTAGACTTTAAGAAAAGTATCAATGTCGCTATTAAATAGCCTATCTAAGCCTATATTCTTTATGTCCTGTGCTTTTCTAATGCAAATGGACATAGAATCACCTCTCTTTTCGTAGATAGACTTTAATAGGGCTGTTTTTCCACATCCTCCTTCTCCGTAGACGACAATATGCTTCCTTTCCTTTATAGCATCCAGTACTCGTGTTTCCTCCTGAGTGTAATCAATCTTGATATCGTCTCCATCAAAGGATAGAGCTGTACGAATTGGGGCGAGTATTGCCTTTGCATTAGATTCTTCGGACTCTAATATTTGCTCCAAAGGAGATTCCAGTGCAAAGAAACAATCATAGACCCAATCTAGCTTTATCACATGGTCGAGTATCATCTTGTCCATAATCCACTCAACAGTGATACCCACAGACGAGGCGTGTTCCTCTACCTTCTGCTGAGCTGAGGTTTTCTCCTTATTTTTAGGAGGATTACCAAATGGGATGTTAGTATATATTATAATCCTATTTTGCTCTGGATGTCGTTGGTGGGCTGTTTCAATGGAGCCTATAATTTGGCCTACATCTATTTCCTTCTCAAAGAACTTTGCATTAAACCCTATGACATCTAAACCTTGAGTAACCGTCTGTGTTTCATTACCTGCATGATTCCGGTACTGAAAAATACCATACTTTAGTCCAAATCTATCACAGAATAGAGAACGAACTAAGTCTTCGAAACGATCTCGTTGAAGCTGTTCACTTGGATACTTTGCTTTAAATACTTCCCAAGACGGATATTTCCTTTCCATTCTTAAATTTGGTTGATTTTGAGATTAATAAGCTCGATGTATTGTCTCTGTATCTCCCCAGGAAGGAAGCTCTGTCGGATGCAGGTTTCGCATTCGGGGAGGATACGTTGGAAGCGGGCGAAGATGTTGTCACACACTTTCTCATCCAGCCCTGAGGCTGTCATCGCTTCAAAGAAGTGTTGGCGAGTGAGTTTGCGCTTCTTGCCACAGAGCGTCAATGCAAATTCTTTTGTATCCTCAGGAATAACAAGTGATGTAGACAACAGGTCGTAGGCGGGTGTTAGTTGAAATTCATGTCCTATTGGCGCATAGAGCGAGTAATTCTTGAGGTGCATATCGGCATTACCTATCAGCTACGAGAAGAGTACCTGCTCCCAGTACTTGATAAGATCAAGTTTCGGCACAGAGCTATACTTGGAGATCAACTTAGCTATCTGCTCGTGCGAGCCTTTGTATTTATACTCCGTTAAACGCTCTGACAACTGACACATATCTTCTATTGGTAGTTTTTCTCCCTGCTCTGTTCGGTCTATGCGACGAGTGATATAGCATAGTTCGCTATCGCTGAATCGCATCAGTCCATGAGGAACGGTCTCAATCTTGGCAATCTCAGCAAGGTGCATCGATACATCCTCTAGCTCGGGGAGATGCGGATAATGCTTCGTTTGAGGTTTAAGAATAAATTGCCCCCATAAGCCCACAATGGTAAATCGTTTTGGGGAATGGCTCATCTGATCAAAGTCAAGAGATAGCTTGGGTTGTACTCCTGTTACAGTGGTCTGCGAACGAACAACCTCGTCTGCCAACGCTCGTACTTCGCTACTTATATAAGGCAATATCGGTGCTTGGGGCGTTCCAAACAATTTGCGACAACACTTGGTATGGTAATCTACCTCTCCATCAACTAAAGGTTCGTAGCAGTATAGGCATCTATTCTTCATCTTCAGTCGTATTTAGGGGGTCGATACTTACTGTCCCAATGCAGTCTCGGCAACAAGCCAACAGTAAAGCCATTCGATCCTTGCTTCTATTTTCCAATTCTTCTGAGCAATATCTAAGAGCCATCCCTCAGGGATAAGTCCGTCAAAGAATGGATGAAGAACCTTACTTTGGAAAGGCTCTTCTCGCAAAGGCATTGTCAGGCTTATACCTTGAGCTTCGGGCATAGTCAGATAGTCCTTGTCATAAGCAGACGAATAGCCCTCATCACTTTCTGTCAGAATTCCAGCCTTAAATGTCTTCCAATAAACAATAGCCTGTTTCATACTTCATCTCCTTCTCATTTCAGGGGTACAGACCCACACTCCGAGCCAAAGAGTTCGAAGACTTTATTAGCCTTATCAAGGCGGAGCGTGGTCTTGCCCTGCTCGAGCTCACGCACAAAGCGTAGCCCCACTCCTGCTTTCTCAGAGAGGTCTACCTGTATCAGTTTGTATTTCTTGCGCATCTTTTTCACGTACTGTGCTATGATTGTCCTCGCTTGCATCATTTATATCAATTACTTGAAGTCTCATACTCTAAGCATATCCCCAAAATGCTGTTTTCGGGTACACGTCTCGAGAATACGTACCCATTTTGCCTCTTTGGGGTACATATTCAATGCATCTCATTATGCACCACACACTCGATCGATATCGTCATATACCTTATCAATGGCAAGTACACTGAATAAGGACTTATCTTATCCCTTTTCGGGGATATTTATTGATCTTTTAAAGTCTAATACTACCTTTCAACAATTAAGAGAGGTACTAAAGAGAGGAGATTGAGTATAGATAATCATATTCACTCTCATATCTTTCTCTTCTGATAAAGTCTTTTGATGAAGGGGATGGCAAACGAGAAAGATCCATATTGTGTCGTAGATCATTCAGCTTAACGGCTCTCGCCAGTGGATGCTCTCCAATAGCTCGAATATAAGAGGCTCTATCAGGGGAATTGTGATGATTGAGCAAGTGTAATGCAGAAGAGAGCTCCAACCTATCTTCTTTCCTTAATCTCTGTTGAGCCTCCTTTTCAAGTAAAGAAAGAACCTCTTCGACTGTATTATGAGTATCTTCACTGGCGTCATGAAGATAACCTACCACTTGTTCTTGCCACGTTTTTCCCATAGAGGCGACCATACAAAGATGTCCCTCAAAATAGTCCACTCCTGCTTTATCGACTTGATCTTTATGCAAACGTTTAGCTAACGTTGCAGATGATTTTATCCAAATGTTATTATCCATAGATCAACTTTTCTTGGAGGTATGGTGGCGATTGATGAGAGAAAGGTCTTGGAGGCGCCGTCCCAGTTCATCGTCTTTAGCAAGGAGGAGGTCGTCCTCAAATTGAAGGGCATAGAGTACTTGCAAGTAGATCCCGATAGATACAGTAGGAGCCCCCTTCTCAATACGTGAAACGGTCAAAGGAGAACAGGTGGCACGCTCAGGGGGCTGTATCAAACTAAAATCACGACGTGGGCTAACTTGATTTGCTCTTCTATAATCTGCCTCTTCAGTCCTAATTTTGGGGATAACTTAGTTTTATTGTCTATTTGCTACATCTTCATTGTATAATATGGCATTCAAATGTACGCTTTTAATCCCACAGTTATAATTGTTGGAGGAGCAATAAATACGTCGCATATTCTCCATAGCTCATTTTGCGTTGAATATGCTCTTACGTTGAATATGCTCTTAATTAAACTGCACGTCATTAAACTGCACGTCGGGGGACGATCCGACTTGGATTATCCCCCGACGAGCCTTCTTTAAGGCTGTGTTACTGGCCGGCGGAGCTGTCGCTGTCGGCGGAAGAAGAATTGCCGCCTTGAGGCTTTGACTTCTTCTTCCCCAGAGAATTGTAAGCCACGTCGAGGACACGCTCGGCACGCTCTAGGCGAACGCCCTTGAGTGCGGTCTTGACCTTGACGCGAGGCGTGTAGATGCCCTTTGTCTTGTCCACGAGTTCGACGCTGACTTTCTCGGCGCTGTCGACGCCCGAGCCGGCCTTGGCTGTGATGCTGGGGCGGTAAGTGCCCATGTCGCCACAGTCCACGCTTTTGCCATCTTGAAGCAGGCGAATGAGCACCCTCGAGGCTCGGCCAAAAACCGCCTTGACGTCAGCCGAAGAGACCGTCGTCTCGTCCGCTACGAGCTCGATGAACTCTTCGAAGTTCACATCCGAATGTAAGTGGATCGCCGGATACCAGAGGGTTTTGTTACTCTTGCCGAAGCCGGCCTTTCTTTCGACAGCTTTGATCTTAATCATCGGTGTATTGAATTAGTCGTGATCGGGTGCTTTTCTGCCCCCATGCGGAGGTGCTTTGATCTCTATGCGAAGGTAGTTAGATTTTATATGCAGAAATATATGTATATACTCCTATGCAAATATGCAAAAATTTATTCTCTTATATGCAAAAAATCCTCTCTTCGAGAAGGGGAATGGGGGAGCAAGGCGATGCTCGTTATGATAAATGGAGGTTTTGGTGTATCTTTGCCAGCGTTTTACGGTTATCTCGTAGACGAGACGCCTGAGGCGAATCTAGCCTCGGACTCGTGTGATGGGAAATTAGTAGACACTAATTTTGAGTAACACAATTAATTAGAAAGAAAGAATGAAGTCATTCGCACTCGCCGGTAAGCTCCGTCCCGAGCTTGGCAAGAAGGCCGCTAAGGGCCTACGTGCAGGCGACCAGATCCCTGCAGTCCTCTACGGAGGCAACGAAGTAGTTCACTTCACCGTAAGCCAGGATGGCGTACGTAATCTCGTCTACTCTCCAGACATCTTCGCTATCGACCTCGACATCGAAGGCCGTCAGGTTAAGGCAATCCTTAAGGATCTGCAGTTCCACCCTGTGACGGATGCTATCCTTCACCTCGACTTCCTCCAGGTAGAAGCTACGAAGCCTATCGTAATGGAAGTCCCTGTTGTCCTCACTGGTCACGCTGAGGGTGTGAAGGCAGGGGGTAAGCTCAGCCTTGAAATGCGCAAGCTCAAGGTTCGTGCTCCTTACACCGAAATTCCTGAGAAGCTCTTCATCGACGTCACCGAGCTTGGTCTTGGTAAGACGATCCAGGTGGGCGCACTCTCCTTCGAAGGCCTCGAAGTCATCAACGCCAAGAATGCTGTCGTCTGCGCTGTCAAGCTCACGCGTGCGGCTCGTGGTGCGATGGCTAAGGGTGGCAAGTAAGCAGCCATCCTCTAGTGGATGCCGTGCCTGAGAGCACAGTGTATCCTCAGTCACCTCAAGGGCTATCTGCGCAGCTGCGTAGGTAGCCCTTCTTTGTATATCGTCGGACTCCATAAACCATGTCGATCACCCGTTCTATTTTCCTTTCCCTAAGCTTGGCTTTGAGTACCTGCCTAGCTGCTGCTCCACTACCAGAGGTACTCTCTTTCTTGAAAGGCTATGACTCTCGCCCCGGAGTACGTGCTACGATCCTAGTGCGTGACCTTCAGACGGGGGAGACGATCCTCAGTCACCGCAGTGATGAGACTTTCCGCCCAGCGTCGCTTGTCAAGATCGCTACGACGGGCGCTTTCCTATCCATGCGAGGTCGGGACTACCGCTTCCATATGCCTATCGCTCTACGCGGAGAGCTCGTCGATAGCACGTGGCGAGGCGATCTTATCCTAGGGGCATCTGCGGATCCCTCGCTCGGATCGCATTACATCGCAGGACCCGGGCGACTCGTTCGTCAGGTGCGAGACCTACTGCTAGCACGTGGGATCAAGCGTATCTCAGGGCGTCTCCTGCTGGATATGGCAGGCTTCCCCCCACCTTATTATAGCGAACACTGGCCAGACGAAGACCTCGATCATTACTACGCTGTACCTGTCTCGGGCTTTAGTCTGGCAGACAACTACGCTGACCTCTATCTCTACGATGAAGGCGAAGGCTTAGGCGTAGATCTCCAGCTGGCTGGGCTTCCTTTGCCCTATCAGAAGGAGTTCTCCCGAGGGGCAACCAATCGCCTTAACCTCTCGCTCCATCCCAAGCTCCATAGCCTTATGCTAGCTGGCTCGGTGCGTGCTGGAAGACAAGGGGTCTACCTCCGTCAGCCTCTCTCTGATCCTCCTGCTTTCGCTGCTCACTGGCTCTCTGAGGGTCTCCGTGGCTATGGCATTCCGCTGGATAAAGCTCCTCAAGTCGTCTATGGGACAGAGCCTATGCGTGGGCTGGATACCATCGGCTTCTATCGCTCGCTGGCAGCTGACACGCTCGCTAGGATCACCAACTTCCGCAGTGCCAATGGCTATGCTGAAGCGCTGGCCTACGTGCTTAATGATCCCCAGGACCGTGCTTCGGGTCAGCCTGTCGCTATGCGTCGCTTCTGGCAGGAGCGACTTGGGCTGACGGATGCCTCCTTCTTCCCTCAGGATGGATCGGGCCTAAGTCCTACGGGTGGACTGACTTCGGAAGCACTGACACGTATCCTTGCCGATCTTTGGGCTAACCCTAAGGTGCGTCGCTCCTTCCTTGCCTCCCTGCCACGTGCAGGTGTCGAGGGGACGGTGCGTAGCTTGGATGTGCCTAGCGAGATCACTGCCTATCTCAAGAGTGGCTCGATGCGTGGCGTACGTGGCTATGCGGGCTACGTACAGCGGGACGAGAAGTGGTATAGCGTCGTCTATATCACCAACGGAAGTATTGTCCCCGAGGATGTGCGCTCTACGTTTACGCGCCTGCTGACTGGGCTCTTCACTGACAGATCTATGGCTTCTCCTCTAGTTGTCAAGGCGTCATCACCTGTCGAGAGTAGCTCTTCAGAGAAGAAGGTCACGAGACCCTCGACGAAGCGCCAAGGGAAGTCTCGGAGATAGTCCTCTTCATTCATCCAAGCGAGGAGCTTTCCTCGTCTTGAGCTGAAGCAAAATCTAACCCGATCAAGGTCTCTAAGGTGCCTTGATCGGGTTTTTCTTGTTGGGAAGCTTGCTGGGTGGGGAGGAAGAGCTTAACCTTTGCTTTGGGAAAGCTCTATGTCTATTCCAGCAGAGGTTAGTCTTTATGTGAGCTAAGGTTTACCTTCGCTCTTTCTGATAGCTGGGTGATCGTCCTAAGCCTACGAGCTTGCTCGGGCTTAGGGCTTAGCACGGGGAGGTGTTCCCTTGGATGGGTCGTTTGTGTTCCTATCGTTTGGGGGAGGGAAAGGTGTCCCTTTTAAGGGGGAAACTAACCGTGGACGAAGAGTTTAGGTTATCTTTGCAGGACAGAGTCGTAGACTTGGCTTTGATCTAAGAGCAACAGATACAACGAAATACTTATGAGTACTAAGCGCACTATCCCATCCTCCGAGCTGATTATCAATGGTGATGGCTCGATCTTCCACCTTCATCTGCGTCCTGAGCAACTAGCTGATCGCGTCTTCTTGGTCGGTGATCCAGCTCGTGTCGATATGGTGGCTTCACGCTTTGACCATATCGAATGTAATGTTACCAGCCGTGAGTTCCACACGATCACAGGCCTCTACAAGGGGAAGCGTATCAGTGTCGTCAGCCATGGGATCGGCACGGACAATATCGACATCGTGCTTAACGAACTCGATGCACTGGCTAATATCGACTTCGATACACGTCAGGAGAAGGAATCCTTCCGTCAGCTGACGCTAGTACGTGTCGGTACCTCCGGAGGACTACAGGATGAGACCCCCATAGGTACGTATGTCGCTGCCGAGCACTCTATCGGCTTCGACGGTGTCCTTTATTTCTACGGAGATACGGAGCGTGTTCGCAATCGCTCCTTCGAGGCTGAGCTCCTGAAGCAACTAGACTGGTCGATCGAAGGCCTTCGTCCCTACGTCGTCGCAGCCGACCCAAGCCTCATCGAACAGATATGTCAGCAGGATATTCTCCGTGGGAATACGATCGCAGCCAATGGCTTCTATGGTCCCCAAGGTAGACAGCTTCGTCTCCCCCTGCATGACCCCGAGCTGAACAAGAAGATCCAAGCCTTCGACTACGAAGGACGTCATCTGACGAACTATGAGATGGAGAGCTCCTCTCTGGCAGCTCTCTCCGCCCTCATGGGGCATCGTGCGATGACGGTATGCTGTATCATCGCTGGGCGTAAGGCTCAGAATATGAATACGGACTACAAGGGTAGCATCGAGGGGCTCATTGATCTCGTCCTCGAGCGTATCTAGCTCTTTGTCGTGAATCAGCTGAGTAGTTTGCACCTACTATACATCTTCATCGGAGGAGGCTCAGGTAGTCTCCTCCGCTACCTCTTAGGCTATGGTGTGGCACGACTATGGGGCGAGCCCACTCCCTGGGCTACATGGGGCATTAATCTATTAGGTTCGCTCCTCATCGGCTATCTTTTGGGGCGAATGGGAGAGTTCTCTTCGGAGGTTTCCCTATCTCTTCGTTGTCTGCTCATCGTGGGGTTCTGTGGAGGGTTTACGACCTTCTCCACGTTTTCAGCAGAGCTTCTTAGCCAGCTGCGAGAGGGGTATCTACTCGGAGCTTTATCCTATGTGGTGCTCAGCGTCTGTGGTGGATTCCTTGCAGTCTACTTTGGATCGAAGTTAGCCGAGTAGGGTAGTCCTGCTAACGTTATTTCTAATTCAGTCTTATGCACATTCGTCCATTAGCTTGCGTAGCTGTCGCTTTTCTCTCACTTCATTCGCTACTTCATGCTCGACCGGTGGATCCGTCTCGAGCGACGAAGCTAGCCTACGATTTCCTGCAGTCTGTGCAGCCTCAAGGCGGGCGCAATCTCGGGATACTGAAGGGGGAAGAGACCCCGACCTTCTATGTCTACAATCGGGAAGAGGGTGCTGGAGGCTTCGTCCTCGTAAGTAAGGACGATAGTCGTGGTGCCATTCTCGGCTATAGCACGCAGGGACGCTTCGTCTTGGATAGCCTTCCAGAAGGGCTTCGCACGATCTTCTTGAGCTGGATGCCTGCATCTTCGTCTGCTCAGGAAGCTCGTCGGATCGACTTCCCCCAGCCGATGAAGAAGCCGATCACGCCTCTGCTGAAGAGTAAGTGGGGGCAAATAGGCTATCAGTACAACTCTCTGACTCCGCTCTTCAATGGTTCGCATTCGCCAAGTGGGTGCGTTGCTACGGCGGTCGCACAGATCATGTACTACCACCAGTGGCCTCTGCAGGGGAAAGGCTCGCATAAGCACTTCAATCCACAGATCGGTACGGTAGATTTCAGCAAGCATACCTATCACTGGGATCAGATGCTGCCAGTCTATGGGCGTAGCGAGCTCTACCAGAGGAATGGCTATCCTTACCCCGAAGATGCACCTCGCTTCACGTCAGTATCTAGGCTAATGTATGATGTGGGTGTCGCTGTCAATATGAACTATACGCCCAGCTCTAGCGGAGCCTATTCCGAACAAGTCCCGAAGGCTATGCAAGATTACTTCGACTATGAGGCGAGCAAGATACTAACGAAGAGCCTCCTGGGGGAAGATGCCTTGGAAGCCTTCGTAGAGCAAGAGCTTCGGGCTGGCTTCCCTCTCTACATTAGTGGGGAGAACCGTCGAGGTGGTGCTGGCCATGCCTGGGTGATCGATGGGATGGATGCACAGGGGTTCTTCCACATGAACTTTGGTTGGGATGGAGTAAGTGATGGCTTTTATTCCCTAAGGGTAATCAATCCAAGTCAGTTGGGCCCCGAATTTCAGGGTAAAGGTCGTCCTACCTTCTCGTCTAACCTGCAGTTGATCGCCCTACACCCTAAGAAAGCTGGGAGTATGCCCCTCGATACGGAGCATGAGCTCCTTCGTCCCCGCCTGAGAGCTAACCTCGGGTGCTACATTCATCTAGTGAGTGAGCGGAGAGATGGACTCGTCGTCGAGATGAGCGATGTAGTCAATCGGACAGGGAAGAGCTTCACTGGGGACTATGGTTATGGCCTCTATGATGACGCAGGTCAGCTCCTGCGGGTTTATCCCTCGAAGTATCACCCCAAGGGGGGCTATCGTACGCTCCCCGAAGATGGACTGATCAATGCGAAGGAACAGGATCTTCTACCTATCCAAGGTTTAGCTGACGGAGTCTATAGCCTTAGGTTGATGAGTAACGAGCGTCAGGGTGAGCAAACTTGGATGCCGTGGTTCCCAATGCAGGAGACGCCTTCGCTAGAGTTTGAGTTAAACCAAGGAAAGGTCACGGTACTCCAAGAGAGTAGCGTAGACGGAGGGTTACAACCGATGGCACAGCCCCTGCACGGACATATCACTGCCGGCAAGCAGGTGCAGATCGGTCTTCTCCTGAAGAATCTTACAGGTATTGATCCCGATCTTACTCTGTCGCTTCACCTACTGGATACCTCTGGCAAGCGTATCAGCTCGACGACGACGGCCTCCCCAGTGACCTTCCGTCCGCTGGGTACGGAGCTTGTCTACTTCCAGCTAAGTATCCCAGCGGGGCTACCCGCAGGGAAATATCAGGTAGAGCTAGAGGCTATGCGCTTTGATGAGAAGGTGGCAGTCCAGAAGTATAAGCTCCGAGAAGATCTCTTCATCGAGGTTCATGAGCCGGTAGCTGGATCTCTGGAGGTGCTCCAAGCGAGCGCTCTGACAGATCCCGTCACGGCTTTAGGAGCCTATACACTACTTGATCTGGAGCAGACACCTAACCTTCGCCTTCGTCTCCAGCTACTCCGCCCTGCTACCGATGAGACTAAGCTGGACGAAGTCCGTATCTCTCTCGTGGATGTACATACTGGGTCTAAGATCCTCTGTGGGATCTCGCGTGTATCAGACCTTGCCCATAGTGACCAGCCTACCCAGCTTCAGACCGTCCCACTTAAGGGATCGCTAGCGGAGCAGCTGACCTTGGGGCACGTTTACCGTCTCGCTGTCGAAGGAATCCGCTCGGGGAAGACCTACGACCTCTGGCCTACGGTCTTGCGACAGGCTTACCTTGGCTTCCTAGGGGTTAGTGCTACACCTAAGGGAGCAGAGCCCCGCATCATCCAAGCTCTAGATCCTACACAAGTGAAGCCAGAGGAAGAGCCGAAAAAGCCCGAGGAGGAGAAGAAACCCGAAATAACTCCCGTAGATGAAGCGTCTGCCTTTGCTCCCATTTGGCAGTATTTCCCAGGCGAAGCCCGCTTGCGTGTGCAGGGTGAAGGTCTACGTCTGGCCGAGGTATTCAGCCTCTCGGGGAAGCTCCTGCAGACCCAAGTGCTCTCGGGGGCTCTGGAAACAGAACTCTCTCTCGGGACTCTTCCCTCGGGGCTCTATCTCATCCGACTAGTCGGAGCTAGTGGATCTCGTACGATCCGTGTACGTCGCTAGGCGCACCTAGACGAGATAAACCCGCTACACACGAGTCTTTGCCAAAGGCGAAGGCTCGTGTTTTTCTTTCCTCGCTCCTTGTCTCTTCCTCTCAACCTCTGACTTAGTTTAGATAAACGTCTAGGTTTGCTTGTGTAAAGCTTAGCCTTTTCGCCGAGAGAGGTAAGGCTTTCTGGTCGTAAGGGTTTGCGTTAGAAGAATGAAGTAGCCCCACATCCTCTGACAACAGAGAAGGTGGGGCTATCTGAATGTATGCCTTGAGGAGGATGAACTGATGCCGTCAGGGGAAGGAGGCTAGGAGCGAACGCTTAGAAACGATAGGTAGCGGTAAGATTGACATTGCGAGGAGCACCAGGGAAGGAGCGTAGTCGGTCATACCCAGATATGTAGTAGCGCTTGTCGAGTACATTGTTGAGGTTCAATTGGAGCTGTACGGCATGGATCTTATAGTAGAGTGCCGCATGGACAAGGGCGTAGCCAGGGTAGCTGACGACATGAGCACGGCGGCCCACTTGTCCAAGGCGCTCGGAGACACCGTTGACGCCGAGGCCGATACCCAAACCTCGTAGAGCTCCGGAGGGTATGATAAGCTTAGTCCAGAGGTTAGCCGAGTGACGTGGGGTGCCTGGGCGCTGTAGGTTGAGATCACGAGTTCCGGTGGGTGCCTTGGTGATCTCTGCTTCGTTGAAAGCGTAGCTAGCTACGACGCTCCAGTAGGGTAGTAGGGAGCCAGCTATATCAAGCTCGAAGCCACGAGAGCGTTCTTCTCCGATAGGGACCATGAGATTGGGCTCTCCGGCTACCCCTGCATTGTAGAGCGTATTGCGTTGGCATAGATCGAAGAGAGCTGCGGTGACACTGAGGCGTCCTTTCAGATAGTCACCCTTGAGGCCTACTTCCCAGAGCTCACTCTTGAGCGGATCAAAGGGTCCACCTGTATCAGGATTACTCTGTACCGTGACGCTCTGAGGCTCAAAGCCTCGGATCCACGTAGCATAGAGATTAGTCGAGGAGAGGACGTTATAGATGAGCCCAATACGTGGGGTAAAGGCATGTTGGTGCGTCTTAGCTTCGACGCCCTCCGTCGATTTGGTCACATCGGTAAACCATTCTAGTCGGGCACCTAGGAGTAACTGGAGCTTTCGCCAGGAGAGTTGCTCCTGGAGGTAGATGCCTTGAGCATATTGCGTAGCAGGGCGCACCTCTTTAGGTGAGTAGATATACTTAGAGATATCTTGGTAGAGATTCCCTTGGTTAGAGCTCAGGTCGAAGGCTGGTACGTTGGTACGCGGGTTACCCTCCTTGTCCAGTAGGTAGTTGCTAACCTTATCCTTGTCGAAGTCCTTGGCTGTGCGCCCGTTCTTTAGGAGATAGCCTCCAGCTTCGATATACGAAGAGCCAGGTAAGAGGTCGGTAGCGAAGTAATCGTACCCAAGTAGGATCTTGTGCTTGATATCTTTGGTCTGGAGATCCCAGGTGAGGTAATTATTGAAGCTATGGTTACGGAAGTGGCGCAATCGCTGTGTGACACGCATAAGCACCTTGTTTAGATCTTCCTGGCCATCGGCTTTCTTGACGAAGGCATTGTCTTGGGAATGCTCTAGCATATCCTCGTCATAGGAGGAGTATAGGTAGGTACTATGGAAGAGTAATCCTTGGGTGAGTTGGTGGGATAGATTGAGTGTTAGATTGACGTTGTTCTCCTTGAGGTAGTCATTGGCCGCAGATTGCGTAGCTGAGATGGGGCGGGAGAAAAGATCTCCATCTCCAAAGATAGCGACACCACGATCGAGCTTCCCGAGGCTACGGTTATAGACGAGATCCATACCTACCTGGGTACGCTCAGATAAGAGATAGCTCAAGGAGGGGGCGATAATATAGGTGGAGAGTCCCTGTAGATCTCGGAAGCTGTCAGAGCTTTCATAGCCGAGATTTAGACGATAGAGAAGTGTCTTTTTCTCGTTTAATGGACCAGTGAAGTCGGTATGAGCTCGTGTTGTACTGAAGCTACCCGTCGTAAGGCTGACTGATCGACGGATGACGTCTAGCGGTTTCTTAGTTACACGATTGATTACGCCACCTGGAGCTGCGTTTCCGAAGAGAGCAGAGGAGGGCCCTTTGATGATTTCGACTCGCTCTACGTTCGCTAAGGATGACTGACGCCAGAGACTCGTCTGTGATCGCATCCCATTGACTAGGTTTCCCGAGTTGCGATTGCCTGTCGTTCTGAAGCCACGGATAGAGAAATCATTGTAGAAAGAGTACTGATTGACCCCGCTAACGTTCTTGACGACATCATTAACGGTGACCGCTGCTTGGTCTAAGATGAGCTCCTTGGTCACGTAGCCGATAGATTGGGGTACCTCTCGTAGTGGTGTGGCGGTTTTAGTTCCTGCGAAGGAGATCGTATTCTTGTAGGTCTGCTCTCTACGCCCTAAGACGTCTACTGCTGGTAGCAGATCCTCTCGCTCCGTGAGGATAAAGTCTTCGTGCTGATGAGAGTCGGCGTTTATTCTACCTCCGAAGATGATTAAGCGTTCTTGGGCTTCATATCCTAGAGCCTGAATGCGTAGGATATGCCTGCCAGCAGGTACCCCTGTCAAGTGGTAGAAGCCTCCTCGACCACTATGAGCCTGTAGGGTAGTCCCTAGGATGTAGACCTTCACCTCGCTTAGAGGGACGCCATTGACGTCTGTGAGCTGTCCTCGGATGTCATATCGTTGATGTAATGGTGAGCGAAGTCTGCCTCCATGGTTGGGTTTAGAGAGGGTATCCGCAGATTGCTCGGTGCTTACGCTGTCTGTAGCTACTTGGGCGGTGAGCCTACCCTGTGTGCTTAGCGACACAAAGAGGAAGGCTATAGTCAGTTGGCTAATCTTCATATTGAGTTTAGTGAAGTGGGTTACGGCAAGAGATGAACTCGTCTTTCTCTTGGATAAATAGTCAATTCTAAGCCTTAGGAGTAGCTAAGCTGTGCACTTCGCCCTCCTTTACTTCTGGCGTGACAAAAGTAGCATAAGGGTATGGATAGGAGGTGAAAATGTGTTATTTTACCTAAATGTGGGGACTAGATTAGGTTAATGACTACCAATATAAGAGGATCTCTTGGGTGCGATCTAGGTCTGTTCGCTAGCGTTTAGCTCTCGATGGAGATAAACGTCTAGGTTTACTTGTGTAAAGCTTAGCCTTTCCGCCGAGAGAGGTAGAGCTTTACTTGACCTAAGGCTTATCTTCCCCCAAGGAGAGGTCGTGACTTGGTAGAGGGGAGGTGGTAGAGGGAGACGCCTTCTGCTGAGGTGTCGAGTGCCTTTCGCCTAGCTGGGAATTAGCCGAGAATGTTGTATCTTTGCGCTAACTCACGAGAGAGTTGACTCTCAGCGTGGTGTAAGTGGGCTCAGTAGCTTAGTTGAATAGAGCGTCAGATTCCGGTTCTGAAGGTCGAGGGT